>Ga0222713_10005281_pt1 | contig 12609 bp, 10 predicted proteins | sample C33_649DmetaG_FD_165061 | JGI IMG/M metagenome (GOLD analysis project Ga0222713, IMG submission 165061) | Estuarine water microbial communities from San Francisco Bay, California, United States - C33_649D | ecosystem: Environmental > Aquatic > Marine > Unclassified | place: USA: California...
CCATTCAAATTTCTGGGTAATGTAAACATCCTGATGTTTGGGTAATTGGCATTCTTAATTTCATCTGCTTGATTGGCTAGTCTGGCACTCATAGGCCATTCCATATTGGATTGACCAGAGGTTAACCAAACTTCACCAATGAAAACATCATCAAATACAATTTCATTTGAACCTGAACGCACTTTAACTTCGAAGGGCCCTCCAAATTTTGGGGTTTTTAATACAGCGGTCCAACTGCCGTTGTTTTGCACCTCTGAATTTGATACCTCTCCCCAGCTAGAAATTACTTCAATACTCTCTCCTGGAGTACCGCTTCCCCATAGGGGCACTTCTGCTTGTTGTTGAAGAACCATATGGTCAGAAAAAACGGGGGAAACAAGTAACATATTCTTGGTGTCAGAACAAGAAAAAAGGAATATTGAAATTAGATAAAATCCAAAATACACGTTCTTAAATGTCATAGTTGAAACAATTTGATAATAGTAAAAGTAATGTTTAATGAACCTTTTTAGGCTAGCATTGGATTCTTATTTTAAACCCAAAACTCCTCCGGCATCCTTTGTTTAATTAAATAGGTAAGATTTGAAATGTAAGCCAAAACTTTTAACTTGTAACAATGAAAAATACACATCTATTCTCCATCCTTTTAATCTTTGTATATAGCTGCTCTCCAACTAATGATTTTGATCAAGTTTGGCAAAAAGGAAATCTGCATACCCATTCTTTTTGGAGTGATGGAGACGATTTTCCTGAAATGATCATAAAATGGTACAAGAAAAACAATTATCAATTTATTGCAATTTCAGATCATAATACAATTGCAAATAAGGAGAATTGGTACAGTTTATCAGAAAAAGACATTCAAAATGAAGTTCTGGAAAAATATATCGAATCTTACGGCGATTGGGTTGATGTAAAATCAGATTCTACGGGAACAAAAGTTAGGTTGAAGACTTATGAAGAATATAGCGCAAAGTTGCAAGATTCAAATTTTCTTGTCATCAGATCGGAAGAGGTCACTTCATCTTTTGACAAAAAGCCCATTCATATAAATGTAACTAATGTGCAAGAAAAAATTGAACCCGTAAAAGGGTTTTCGGTTGTTGACGTGATGCAAAAAACACTTGACTTAGTTCATGAACAGAGAAAAAAATTCGACATCCCAATGTTTGCTCATATTAATCATCCCAACTTTGGCTATGGAGTAAGTACTGAGGATATGAAAAAGTTAAATGGAGAGCAATTTTTTGAGGTATACAATGGTCATCCCGCCGTAAATAATCAAGGAAACGATACCTTCAATTCAACTGAGACGATGTGGGATTTAATAAACATCCATTATTATACAGAAGGGAAACCCTTGCTGTTGGGAATAGCAACAGATGACAGTCATAATTACCATGAATTTTCTGATAAAATGAGTAATACAGGTCGTGGTTGGGTTATGGTTGATTCAAAAAAAATAAATACCTCTTCCATCATTGAAGCAATGGAGAGGGGAGATTTTTATGCCTCTACGGGAGTAAATATCAAAACAATTAAAACAACAAACCAAGAACTTTTTGTTGAAGTAGAGGGTACACCTGGGGTAAAATATGAAGTGATTTTTTTGGGGTATAAAAAGGGAAGCGAAAGGGTTGAAGAACTCAAAAGAGTTGTTGGAAAAAAAGGCAATTATGAATTTCAAGAGGATGATGTTTTTATCAGAGTAAAAGTAATCTCAAATGATTTTAAAGAAAGCCCTCTAGGAACCCAAGAAACAAAGCAAGCTTGGACACAACCAATAATCGTTGAAAGATAGGAGATGGGATGTGTAAAAAGAGCTTCCTAAAGAATCAATGTTGACGTCTAATTTAATCTCCCTATCTTATCGGGATAATTAACCCTAAGATGAATTAAGATGAAAAAAGGTCTTCTGCTACTCTTTTTATGTGCCTATAATTTGGGCTTTTCACAACTTGAAAAAGTAAATACATTCCAAAAAAAACTTATCGAAAATGAAATAACAGGAAGTAATGTTGCACTTGTTTGGCAAAACGGTAATGTAATTTATCATCATATCGAAAACAGTTTTCACGAAAATGGAAAACCGATTAACAACAATTCAATATTTCCAATTTGGTCGATGTCAAAGCCGATTACCATTGTGGCTATGATGATTCTTAAGGAAAGAAAAATGATTGATTTTAACGATGATGTTTCTAAATACCTTCCTGAATTCAAAAACTTAAAATGTAAAAATCCTGACGGATCCACTTATCAATGTAAAAACACACTTAGTTTGTTTCACTTACTTACTCATCGCTCGGGTTACGGGTATTATGGAAAACCTCAATATTTTACAAGTACAATTAAGTACGATAATCTTGAAGACTTCAGTAAGGATGTTGCCAATCATCCGGTAGAGTTTGAACCGGGTTCAGACTATTTATATGGCATTAACATGGCAATTTTAGGACGGATAATTGAAGTTGTTACTAAAAAAACCTTTTATGAATTCTTGAAAGAAGAACTGTTTGATCCTCTACATATGGAGGACACCAAATTTTACCTCACCTCAAAAGACCGTCTAAGGTTTCAGCCTTTATTTATTAATAACGGTTCGTTGAAAGGATACACCAATTCTCTAGACGAACTAAGCTATGACATAAATAATAAAGCCTATTTCGGTGGAGAAGGACTAACCTCTACTCTTAAGGATTACACAAATTTTTGCCAGATGCTGGTTCAAGGAGGGAAGTACCAAGGAAAACAAATCATTACTCAAAAAAGTATTGATGAAATGACAGGATCATATTCATCAATAGAAGACGATCCATTTGATTATGGATATTCATTATTTGTTCTTTCAGATCCAGAGCTTGACGGTGCTCAAAGCTCTAAAGGGATATTTGGATGGTCTGGATATCACAACACACACTTTTGGATTGATCAAGAAAAAAACTTGTTTGGTCTTTTTATGACAAGAGCAAGAGAGTTTTCTTTTGGAATCCAAAAAGAATTTAGAAGAGCCGTTTATACATCTCTTGATGATTAAAATTTAATGCCAGGAAAAATATTAAAAACGGAATGTATGAATGCCCTCCAAAACGGAGGGTTTTTCTTTCCCCTAAGGTGAACTACTCACTAGCTATATAACTGATCATAAAGGATTATCAAGCACAAAATGGAATACGCAATGGCGGGTAAAATGTCGGAAATGTTGTCTCTTATTCGAATTCTCACACTAATAGCCACAAGCATCATGAGACAAATAAAAATAGAGCTTGAGATAAGAACGGCAGTAAACTGAAAACCGAGAATTAAGCCTAGTCCAGATATAAGTTGACATACACCAATTAGTTTACGCTTATCGGCCAATCCCCACCGTTTAAATTCACTAATCATTCTTTTTGAAACGAAAGAATTAATTCCATAAGCAATAAAAGATATTCCAGTAAAAAAAATAAGAATCGTTATTGCCTTCATTAACTAGATTAACCCATAGTTAAATGCGGCAATAAATAAGGACATCAATAGAAATAATAAAGAAGGGATACGTTGTTTGAAAGGATTTTTTACCCTAAGGTGGGTCAACTGGGCACTCAACATAAAAAAGGCCATTCCGAGTGAAGCATATAGAGTTATTTCAGTATAAAAAAGCCCCAAAATTAGGAGCGCTGAAATCGACATTTTAGAGGCTCCGACGAAATTTCTAAAAACATCTGAATAGCCAAATTGTTTGAATTCAGCGAGTACATTGGGATACCTAAAAATCCACACAAAGTAAACGGAAACCGCCACTAGGATTTGAAAGAGTATTGAAATATTCTCCATTTTATTGTTTTTTTAAAGTTACAAAATATTACGGCTTCTAATGAGGTAATTCTTAGCTTTCATTACAGAAGGTCAAGTTTTTACGGCGTTAACTTACTTAGAGGACAAGCGTAACTACTCTAAAACGGAAAACACAAATAACAAGAAAGGCCTGCACAAGGGTAAGGGTTTCTTTTAGACCAATGCCCTAAACACCTTTACGCCTCTTTTTTCAAGCAAAACAAAATTTCCCATAGGGGGTGTATAGCGTTGCGGTTAGGTGTTTTTAAGATTAATTAGAGAAGCGCACTCCTTTATTAATGTGAATTTAAATAAGCTTTTCGTATATGTTGGGCCGTTTTTAACGCTCCTGAATGACTCCACCCTGGGGGATAAAAAACATATTTTACCTTATTTAAGAGCCCTGGAGCTTGAATTACGTCTTTGATTAATAACAGTATCTCACCAAAATAAACATCTATAAAATTTCCAGATTTTATAGGTCGGGTTACCCCATATTCAATTTGAATCTTGGGATCTTCTTCTTGATAGGTTCCGAAAATTCGATCCCAAAAGTTTAAAAGATTACAGTAATTAGTATCAATATAGAGGGGGTTGCGCGCATGATGAACCCGATGATGTGAAGGAGTCAAAATCAGGGAATTCAAAATTCCAAAACGGGCATCTTTAATTAAATTTTCTCCCACGTGTATGAATGCTCCGTATGTACCATCAATAAACATAATAGTAAACAATAGTATGGGTTCAACCCCCATCAATATACATATGGAAGTGCGGATAAAGTCAGCATAAGGGGCTTCAAGAAAAAAATGGGCGTGAGTAACACTTAAATTCATTTCTTCTGGGCTGTGATGCGTAGCGTGTAAACACCAAAATAAACGAACCTTATGCGCTAAAAAATGATAGATAAAATGAGCAAATTCCCAAATGATGTAACCGTAAATAAACCAATACCAAGTCATTTCTGTTTTAAGAATTGCATAAGGTTGTAGCCATCCGATACAAAAAGCAACTACCCCAAGGGCAATAAACCGACTGATAAACCGATTAAAAACATAGGTAATAAAAACCACAGTGTATACTTTTGTGTGAGGCTTCTTGAACACCATGCCCAAACTAAATTCCAATACAATTAGCAAAGGTATTATGGGAATAATTAACGCTACTATTCCATCATAAGTAAGTAATTTTTCAAATTCCCCAGCTTGAAGAAGATCGATAAAGCGCTGAAAGCCAAAAAATCCTGTAAATTCTTTCCAAAGGGTTTCTAAAAGGGTTACCATAACAATGCGTTTTAAATCCTATGCTATTAAATTTCCTGTTAATTTAAGTAAAAAGATAAAAGATAAGGGTATACCTATAAACCTTTTGTTAGTTTCCGTTTACTTTCTAAAAGTAAAAAAAAGTTTTTTGGGTGATGTACCTGAGGATTTACTTTATGCGCTATAATCCGGTTATAGGAGAATTCCGAATAGTTGTCTAAAATTTTATTGTATTAAAAACCAAAGCGGTATGGAATTCTAATAATTTTTTGCGGTGTTCGGAATATTTTTGGGAACCCTCACGAATCAATGTTTCTCGTGGAGTTTTTTCGGTTTTCGCTTTAAATTCGGTAAATGAAATTTTTTCATCTAATTCTAGATGCTTCGTGCTCCATATGGAAATTTCATATAATACTTTGCCTAAATCTACTCCTTTGTCGGTTAAATAATAGTGTTTTACTTTATGGTCATTTCGATCTTTTATAAAATCAATAATATCGTGTGAGATTAGTTTTTTTAATCGTTCGGTGAGAATGTTCGTTGATATTTTTTCTCCACTACTTTCAAGTAATTGCGAAAAAGTAGTGCGTTGTAAAAAAAGATCCCGGATGATAATCAAAGACCATTTATCTCCAACAATATCTAAAAAACTAGACACCGAACTGTTCGTTCGGATAGGATTTTTCATAAGCAATTATAATATACGTAAAATTACCGTACGTAGTGAATAAATACTTAGACTGTTGATTATCAATTAAGTTTAATTGAGCTAAGCAAAGAAGAAAAGGATCAATTAATTATCTGCCGTTAATTGCTAAAGGCTTTGTAAATCCATAAGCAGAAAGGACAAAAACTCCCTTTATTTTAATTAATTTTGTGCAAAATTTAAACTTACACATATGGCTTTCGACATCGACATGATAAAAAAGGTATATCAACGCTTACCTGAACGTGTAGCAGAGGCACGAAAAATTACAGGTAAACCGTTAACTGCCTCAGAGAAAATTTTATACGCTCACCTTTGGGAAAGTCAAGAAAAAATGGAATTTCAACGTGGGGTAGATTATGTTGACTTTGCACCCGATCGAATTGCCTGCCAAGACGCAACAGCACAAATGGCCTTGTTGCAGTTTATGCAGTCTGGAAAAACTAAAGTTGCTGTGCCCACTACAGTACATTGTGATCACTTAATACAAGCTAAAGAAGGCGCTGCAAGAGATTTAAAAACAGCAAATTCTTCTTCTAAAGAAGTGTTTGATTTTTTGGAATCAGTATCCAATAAATACGGAATAGGTTTCTGGAAACCGGGCGCCGGTATTATTCACCAAGTAGTTCTTGAAAATTATGCTTTCCCGGGAGGAATGATGATCGGAACAGATTCCCATACCGTAAATGCCGGTGGTCTTGGTATGCTGGCTATAGGAGTTGGTGGAGCTGATGCTGTAGATGTAATGGCTGATATGGCTTGGGAGTTAAAATTCCCTAAACTTATTGGAGTAAAATTAACCGGTCAACTCAATGGCTGGACTGCTCCCAAAGACGTTATTCTAAAAGTTGCGGGAATACTCACTGTGAAAGGCGGTACAGGTGCCATAATTGAATATTTTGGCGAGGGTGCTGAAGCCCTATCGTGTACTGGAAAAGGAACCATTTGTAATATGGGAGCCGAAGTAGGTGCTACCACCTCTACTTTTGGTTATGATACCGCTATGGAACGCTATTTGCGGGCCACGGGAAGAGATGATGTAGCCGATGCTGCCAACGCCGTAAAGAGTCATTTAACTGCTGATCCGGAAGTGTATCAACACCCCGAACACTATTTTGATCAATTGATTGAAATTGATTTAAATACCTTAACGCCTCATGTAAATGGTCCTTTTACCCCAGATTTAGCTACCCCCGTAGCTGAAATGAGTAAAGTTGCCGCCGAAAACAATTGGCCTTTAGATGTAGAATGGGGCTTGATTGGATCATGTACAAACTCTTCTTATGAAGATCTTTCTAGAGCCGCTTCAATTGCGAAGCAAGCCGTAGATAAAAAACTAAAAACAAAAGCAGAATTTGGAATAAATCCAGGCTCTGAGCAAGTGCGATTTACCGCAGAGCGAGACGGTTTACTGACCATTTTTGAAGATCTTAATGCTAAAATATTTACGAATGCCTGTGGGCCTTGTATAGGGCAGTGGGCTAGAGAAGGTGCTGATAAACAAGAACGCAATTCCATTATTCACTCCTTTAACCGAAACTTTTCAAAACGTGCCGATGGTAATCCAAATACGCATGCCTTTGTAGCTTCACCCGAAATGGTTGCTGCTATTGCAATTTCGGGGCGCTTAGATTTTAATCCGATTACAGACTCCTTGTTGAATGAGGACGGTGAGGCCATAAAATTAGACCCACCTCACGGATTGGAATTGCCTCCCAAAGGGTTTGATGTAGAAGACAATGGTTATTTAGCTCCGCAAGAAGACGGTTCTTCAGTTGAAGTTATCGTTCGTCCCGATTCAGAACGTTTGCAACTCCTTTCTCCTTTTCAACCCTGGAATGGGGAAAATATAGTTGGAGCAAAGCTGCTGATAAAAGCCAAAGGGAAATGCACCACTGACCATATTTCAATGGCAGGACCCTGGTTGCGTTTTAGAGGCCATTTGGACAACATTTCAAACAACTGCTTGATCGGGGCAGTCAATGCCTACAATGAAAAAACCAATTTTGTAAAAAATCAGCTCACAGGAGCCTATGGGCCCGTTCCAGACACGCAACGCGAATACAAAGCTGCGGGTATAGCGACTGTGGTAGTAGGAGATCACAATTATGGAGAAGGTTCTTCACGAGAGCATGCTGCTATGGAACCACGCCATCTTGGGGTAAAGGTTGTATTGGTTAAATCTTTTGCGCGTATACACGAAACCAACTTGAAAAAACAAGGAATGTTGGGAATTACTTTTGCCAATGAAAAAGACTACGATCTGATTCAAGAAGAGGATACCTTCAACTTTGTTGATTTAAAAGATTTTGCTCCTGGAAAACCGTTAACCATTGAATTAGTTCACGCAGACGGAACCCAAGAGCAAATCAAAGCCCACCACTCCTATAACGAGCAACAAATTCAATGGTTTCGTGAGGGATCTGCATTAAATCAAATCAAACGGCTGAATCAGCAATAAATCAAATCGGATTTAAACCCCTTTAGGGGTTGTCCATTAGAGGTTAAGCCAATAGGTAAATTTTAGATTTATTGACCTAAAGGTGGGGATAAAGGCTTCGGAATAGTAGTTGTCATTATACACCAAAAACAAATCCGAGAGTGGAGCAAATCGCCATTGGATTCGTGAATTTATACCCAGATTATCGGTTTGATTGCTGTATTGAACAAGTGTAGACCAAAACAATTGTTTATTGAGCGTTACTTCAACTTTAGGACTGACCAAAATAAGATTGGATTGGGCATAGGGCTTAGGCAAATTCACTTTGTTGTAATCCCACAATAAACTTAGCGCAACTTTGGGTTGAAAACGATAGTTGAGGTTTCCTTTAAATGAAAATTTGGTGCCGTTAAAAAAGGCACCGTACCCCATTTCGGTTGTAAAGTTGAAAAGGTTGGCATAGTTTGAAAGATAGGTTATTTCCCAACTGTTGAATTGATAGCCTGCTGATCCAGGTAAAGGGGTAGCTCCCGTTCGGCTAGGATCAAAGGGATTCGATAGAAATACATAGTCGTTGTTGTAATTTATTTCCAGCTGTGCTTGATTTTTAAATTGAGCAATGTAACTGTATCGGGTCATATGATCCGTCTTTTTATAATCTAAATTTTGCTGAAACCACATCAGATTTAGAATTCCCAGTTTATGCGAGATGATATTACTGTCTTTAGGATAAAAAGTACGAACGGCATTGGCTCCTGATTTAAATATTCCTGTTCGGGGAATAAAACCCAGGTCTGAACGGTAATCTCGGTCAACATAAACCCAATCGGAACTAAAGCGCCAGATTCGTGTGTTATAGGTTAAAAAGGCTTGGCTAGAAAGATTTCCTTGGGTATCATTGGGTTGAAACGATTTATGGGTGTAAAATTTTCCTATCCATTTGTTGTTCGTAGAAGCCAAGTTGTAATCCATACCAATTACCCGGTTGAATTTTTCATCTTCAGAAATGAAATCATAGTCTCCAAAAGTTTCACGATTAACAAAAAACACACCCATTTGAGATTGTCCGAAAACCTTGCGTTGTAGGGCAAACATGGTGTTGTTGTTGGAAGCAATTTGATTGGTCAGGTCTTCTTTATTTTGAATATTGAGCACCCCCAACCGCCAGTTTTCATCTAGTTTCCCACTAAGCCTGACCCCGCCAAGAATTGAATTTTGAATGCTGTTTCCCTCTTTGTCTCTGGCAATTCCAATACGACGGGAAAAGAACGGAATGGCATCTCGAAAACTTCCAAAGTTTCCGAATAAATCGCCGTTGTCTATAAAAAATTGCCGTTTTTCTGGAAGTGAAATTTCGAAACGGGTAAGATTCGTTATTACATTATCCACTTCTACATTGGAAAAATCTGGATTCAAGGTAACATCTAGATTTAAACTGTTACCAATAGGTATTTTTAGGTCGCCACCCACCCGCAACGATTGTTTGGTTGTATTTGTGTTGAAATCAGAAGCCGCCAATCCATTCAAATAGGGAATAACGTAAATGGGATTTTTACTTTTTTGCAGTGGTTTTTCAAATTCTAAAATACCTAGATATCCTAAATTTACGGGGATTTGATTTTGTGGCACATTCGTCCATATCGACCGTTCATTGGTTTGTAAATTGTACCGATACGCCTGAAAGCCCCACTTTTTGCTATTTTCAGCATATTTGATCGAACTAAAAGGAATGGCCATTTCAATTCGAAATCCCTTGCCGTCTGAACGACTTTCAGAAAACCATTTGGTGTCCCAGCTTAAATTAAACCCACTGATATCAATCCCCCGATCAGACACTAACCCTTCACGCTGCACACCATAGGCACTAACTCCAAAAAGGAAGGCGTTTTGTCCGTCTTGAAAGGTGTCAAATACCACAGTAACATTATCATTGTTTCGAGCGCCAAAATCACGTTTTAGCGAGCTAACAATAAAGTTAGGATCATCACTTAATGCTTCAATTCCAATAAATAAATATTCATCATTGTAAAGCATTTTTATGCTCGTAACATCTATAGCCTTAACAGTATCTAACGGGAATATTTGCCAAAAATCTTCTGTAGTTTCTGCCGTTGCCCAAAGAGCTTCATTCAATACCCCATCAACCTGAATCGACCCTTCTATTTTTTTAACAAACACGGATCGTTCTTCGCTTTGAGCCAACAGGAATGAAAAAAATCCAAAAAGAAAGGTGAAAAATAGGTAGTAACGAGAACTAATTGCCATTTGTAAAGGGGGTAAAAGTTGTTTTGGAGCATACTAAATGAAAACCCCTAACAATTCATAATTGAATTAAATCAGGGGTTTCCAATAAATACAAATCTTTTTTATTTGGATTGAAATTTAGTAGAATACCGTTTCCAAAGTGTGGTTTGATGCGTTTCCAAACTCAAGTCCCGACCTTCAATAAAGGCTTTTTGAATTTGGTTTGTTCGCATGTCTAATGCATCCCCTTGGGAAATAAATAAAGTAGCATCTTTACCTACAGTTAATGATCCTAATCGGTCAGCAATGCCTAATATTTTTGCCGGATTTGATGTGATTAATTGAAGCGCTACTTCTTTGTCCATTCCATAGGCAGCAAAACTACCAGCATAAAAGGGAAGGTTTCGAGTGTACATACGCTCCATTCTTCCACTCACATCGATACTTACCGTTAACCCCGCATTTACCAACTCGGATGCGATCTTGAACGACAGTTTAGGATCTTCATCCTCTCCATCAGGAAGGCGATGCGGTCTTGAAACGATAACCGGCATATTGTGTGATTGAAGAAACGAAAGTTGTTGAAGGGCTTCATTTCCACCAACTAAAACCACATTTTTGATTCCGATACTTTTTAGATAAGAAATACCGTCTACAATTTGCTTTTCATCTTCTGCATGAAGATAAAGGGTTTTGGATCCATCGTACAACCCTAACATAGCTTGATAGGGAAGGTGCATTGGCGTTTGATTTTGGTCATACACCTTTGCATTTTCAAAAAAGTCTTTCAGACTTTGAATTTCATCAGAATAGCCACTGTTTTGTTTTAACACAGGATCTTCTCCTAACCACCAGCGGCCTCTTGAATATGGGCTGGGCCAATTGAGGTGAATCCCTTCATCGGATTTCACCAAAGCATCTTCCCAATTCCAAGCATCCATTTGCATCACAGAAGAGCTCCCTGAGATTCGCCCTCCTCTAGGGGCTACCTGTGCAACAAGCACACCGTTAGGACGCATACTTTCTACAATTTTGGATTCAGCATCGTAAGCAATAGCCGAACGTACATGGGGTAAAAAATCACCTATTTCATCTTCATCATCGGTAGCGCGAACAGCATCAACTTCGACTAACCCTAAACTAGAATTAGTAGCAATAAAGCCGGGATAAACATGTTGACCGGCAGCATCAATTTTTGAAGGATGGGCGGGAGCACCAGACGATGGCCCTACATACGTAATCTTTCCTTGTTCAAATGCTATAGCTGCATTTTCTAAAACCGTTCCGTCTCCAATATGAAGGGTAGCATTGGTTATTACCACAGCAGTTTTCTGCGCATCAGCAGGTGTTTGTTGCGCTATCGTGGTGGATATAAAAAGAATAAAAAGGATATATATATAATTTTTCATAATGTCTTATTCTAAAGTTTCACAGGTAAATTCTCTTTTTACAGGACTCGGTGCTTTTTGGGTTGATCCTCCCCGTTCCTTTTCAATTAGCATTTGACTGATGATCTTTTGTTTTTCTTGGGCATCGGCCATCATTTGCGCATCGATTGTTGAAGCATCGTAATATACTACTCCCTCAATCATGGTTTTTTCTGCTTTCGCATAAATTGAAAGGGGATGATCACTCCAAAGTACTAGATCTGCATCTTTCCCTACTTTAATACTACCCATCCGATCGTCAAGGTGTAAAAGTTTTGCCGGGTTAAGCGTTACAAACTTCCATGCATCTTCTTCTGAAATCCCTCCGTATTTAACAGCTTTTCCCGCCTCTTGATTTAGCCTTCTTGACATTTCAGCATCATCAGAGTTAAAAGCAACGGTTACCCCAGCATTATGCATTATGGCCCCGTTGTATGGAATAGCGTCTTTCACTTCATTTTTATACGACCACCAATCAGAAAAGGTTGACCCTCCAACGCCGTGTTCGGCCATTTTATCAGCCACTTTATATCCTTCTAAAATGTGAGTGAATGTGTTGATTCTAAAATTAAAGCGTTCTGCAACTTTCATCAGCATGTTAATTTCAGATTGAACATATGAGTGACTCGAAATGAAGCGTTCTCCTTTTAAGATTTGCCAAAGCACTTCCATTTCAATGTCATAACGCGGTTTTTTAGCCAGAGTTTTTTGTTT
>Ga0222713_10005283_pt1 | contig 12606 bp, 17 predicted proteins | sample C33_649DmetaG_FD_165061 | JGI IMG/M metagenome (GOLD analysis project Ga0222713, IMG submission 165061) | Estuarine water microbial communities from San Francisco Bay, California, United States - C33_649D | ecosystem: Environmental > Aquatic > Marine > Unclassified | place: USA: California...
TAAGAGCGTATGTGATTGAAGCCTATAGAGTAGGGCAGGAGAACTGCCGTCAACAGGTTGTAATATACGGAGATAGAGAAACACTATACCCAGCAGAAGGAGTAGGAAGTAATCAAGCAATTTCAGCTCAGTATATTACTAAGAATATATTAGTGAATTGGAATTATGATTCTGGCTTTAGCCCCACTGTTACATTTCCTACCCCAAGTCCTGACCCGGCATTTGGACCTTGGATAACGACAACAATAAGAAGATGGGGAGATATGGCAATAGGAACACCTCCATAATAATTTAAGTAAGATGACACAAGAAGAATTTTTTGCATATACACAACTACACCCTGACCGGGTAAACATATGGTACGGTACAGGTGGTCCTCCGTATACACTAAAAGCAATAACTATCCCGGTTCTGGATGCTAACAATCCTCCTCAAGACCGTTCTAGCTTTTTAGCAAGTGTACAGGAAATAACAGTACCATTATCTACAGGAGACAGAATTACACTAAATGTAACATCTGCAACACAAGCACAATCACCAGGAACACCTGTAATGCCTGTAACAAGATATTACTACTTTAATATACAACCGGTAACATTGCCCAATATAGGAAATACAGGAATAGCAGCAGGTGCTTTAGTATTTTCCCCTTCCTTAGACACATTTGAGTTTGCAGACAGTCCTTATAATGTACTAGAGGGATCATTAGAAGCAAGTAGACCATCTAGTTACATAATGCAAGCTGATAGATATAAAGTTGGAACTTTAGCAAACCCTGCATATACAGGTCCTTTAAATATAGCAGAACTACTCTCAGGATCTGCACCTAAAGCAGAAGTACAGGATAGTAACTATACATCTACAGGATGGATAAATGGTAGGTATGAAGGAAGTAAAACAGATAGAATAGATTACCTATCAGAACCAGCACTATCAGGAAAATTCTTTGAAGGCTCGGAATTTCCTTCTGGTTCAACAACAGGACAGATAAACTATTTAATCTCCAGCAGTCAAGTATTTTATAGAGAATACTTCTTTGCAGGAGTAGGAGATACCCCAGGATTAGTAGCAATTGATAGTAAGTTTAAAGTAAACAACAATTATGGTGAAAATACGACAGCACTTGTTATATCGGAAGAAATACCTGGAACTACTACAACACCAATACAAGCTGGGGACCTTATCAAAATCAAAAGAGTAGGAGGTAGTACAGAAATAATGAGAGTGGATTCAGTAGGAATATCCTCAACCACACCAGTACAGTATTTACTAATAGTAACAAGAGGGTATTTCGGACAACGTGAAGGAATGATTGCTGGTGAGCCTATACAGAAAGTGAGTAAAGTACAGATATACAACGTAACAGGAAATAGATTAGCAGGAGTACCGAAAGGGAAAGTACTTATAAAAGAGACCGGAGCTATTGTAACACTAGATTCACTAGGGTTTATTCTCTCTTCTACTGGAGGTACATCATAAATTAAATTAAATTAAAACATATTTATTAATAAACACATAGAAAAATGGGATACTTAAGTAATCAAATTGTAACAGTTGATGCAATTCTTACAAAAAAAGGGAGAGAGCTTCTTGCAAAAGGGGATGGATCTTTCAAAATTACACAATTTGCTTTAGCAGATGATGAGATAGATTATACTCTATATAATCCAAATCATCCGAATGGATCTGCTTATTACGGAGAAGCTATAGAAGCAATGCCACTTATGGAAGCATTTCCAGACGAAACTCAAATCATGAAATACAAGCTTACAACTCTTCCAAGAGGAACTGCTAAGCTACCAATTTTAGATTTAGGATTCGCAGCTATTAGATTAAAACAAGGAGCATCGCTTGCTATTACTCCTCAAACATTAAATTACTTAGGATCTACTAATGCTTTTGAAGCAGGTGGATATGTAGCAACTATAGCAGATGCTAGAGTATTAAGTAACTTTAATGGAGTAGGTATTAATACACAAGAAGCAATAGCACTAAACTCTACAACTACTCTAGGAACAAATGTATCTAAAACAGTAATTGGAACTTCAATTAACTTATCTGCTACAACAGTTAACACATTATTTGGAGGTAACACAACACTACAGACAACAATCACAGTAATTGGAAGAGATTCAGGAGCTAGACTTACAATCCCAGTGACTATTATTCAAGTAACACAATAAAAAAAGAACCATGTCATTTAAAAGATTAGACCCACAAGATGTAACAATATCAGCAGAATCAGTTGTAGCACCAGCATGGTCCTCACAAGTAACGACTCTGACAAATTTCTTTACCTCTTCAAATCAACCAGGTTCTCCAATAGGACGATATTATTATGATATCTATCAAGTAAGCCCAAACGATTCAGGAGGAACACCAGCAGCTACGGCATCAGTACAGTTCTCTATTGCTTATGGAAACTTTTTAGGAAGTGGATCAAGTGCAATATCAGTAGTTACAGGATCAAGTCCTTCTGCTATTACCTACGGACAGTATAGAACACTTGTAAATGGAGATGAAAATACTAATTTTACTTTCGGAACTACCGTACCAAAATCGGTATTTGTAATAGCAGTTAATAGAAATAAGTATAAAGAAAAATTACTGCCAGGAAGTTTTAACTTAACACTTACCTCAGGAAGTAATACACTGAGATTGACAGATAACAGCGGTACCTCAACTACAGTATCTTATGTAGATTCAGGAAGAGTATATGACGTAGTAAGTGGTTCAGATGGAATACCGTATACAGGGTTAACAACTACAGGATTTACACCTAATTCAGGTTCCTACGGTAAATTTTTACCAGATGTAGGGCTTATTATATTAAATGCAGCAGCATTGAGCGGTTCAGTATCACCAGCAGCTGGAATGTTACTACCTGTTAATGAAGGTTTAAATGCAGATTCAAGAATAAACTTGAATACATTTTATAATGCAATAAAAGCAGGAGGTAATTTTAAACTTCAATCAGAAGAGACAGTATCATCTAACTATGTTTTCGTTAGAGTAAGAAACAGTGAATTTAACTACTCAACAAATCCTTCAGTAATCTCTGGTTCAGGAGAGTTAAGATGGGATGTTATGGTCAATACTCCGCAAGCATACATAACTACAGTTGGAATGTATAATGATAATAACGATCTTTTAGCAGTAGCTAAATTATCAAAACCATTATTAAAAGACTTTACGAAAGAAGCGTTATTAAGAATCAAGCTTGATTACTAGTGAATGAGTGCTTACAAGAAATTAAATAAACAAGATGCATATATAACTACCTATAATGCCCATAAATCGTGGGCATTGTCCGGTAGCCAACTTAGTGTTTATGGAATAACGTTACAGACAGCAGGAAGTGGGTACACATTACAGAACCTACAACAACTGTATTATAGAACTAAAAGCAGTAATGGAACAATTCCCTCACATTCTTTCGAGTTATATGATCAAACAACTTTATTTTTTTCTAGCTCTAGAAGACTAACAACAGGCTCTCAAATATTCTCAATACCAAGACGGGTATATGGCGTAAATATAAAACCAGGTACCTTTAAGGTAACTATACCGCCAACTGAAACAAGATCAATAGGCCCTATAGACATAGGTTTTGTAACACTGGGATATATTCAAGAATTACCTACATTCTATATAGATAATTTTGGAGGATCAGGAACAGTACGGCCTCCTATAGACTGGGATCCTGACCCTATTGATGTAGTCCCTATAGTTCCTAACCAGACTTATGCTTTCCAAGATGATGCAGAAGGTAACTTATACTTATCAGGAAGTAATATAAATCAAAAAGTAGGAGATATAATATACCCTCATGGAATGGCTATTGTAACAGACCAGAGGTATACCAATCTTATAGGACAAGTTTTTAACAACAATAGATCACGAGCAAAAGTTACAATGTCTTTTCAAAACACACAGCCGATATTTACACACAATTATCACTGTAAAATAAGAGAGTCAGAGTATAACTTCACATATAATCCATCAGCATTAAGTAGTTCTTTAAAAACAGTCTACGATAATAATGGAGATTTATACAGTACTTCTTCTATGGTTGGTAATGGGGTATTAAATAATAACACTACAGGTAGTTCATTCCAACCCTACATAACAACAGTAGGTTTATATAACGATGCAAATCAACTGATAGCAGTAGGTAAAATGCCAAGACCATTACCAAAATCTGCTAATACAGAAATGACAATTATAGTAAAAATAGATATTTAAAAATAAAGATATGGCAATTACATTAAGATCGGTAACAGGATCAGCACTTTCATATGAACAGTTAGATACCAATCTCTCTTCATACTTCTACTCAGCCTCCCTATCAGGAAGCACGATACTGTTCTATACAACAGGAAGTACAGGTATAACAGGAGTGCCGGAACCTGCATCAATGTCTATTTCAATTACTACAACTTCTCCTTGGACAACCTTAAGTGGCGGTACGTTATCAAGAAATAGTAATGTTGAAATAACAGGTTCACTTTCTCAAGGAATACTAATAAGCTCAACAGGAACTTACTCACACGCCGAAGGATCAGGATCACTTGCATCAGGAACTTATTCACACGCTGAAGGATCAGGAACAACAGCTTCAGGAATAAGTGCACACGCTGAAGGAAACGGCTCAACAGCACAAGGAAACTATTCACACGCTGAAGGATCAACAACACTTGCATCTGGAATATATACACACGCTGAAGGAGTAGGAACAACAGCAACAGCAACAGGATCTCATGCAGAAGGAGAAAGCACTACAGCTAACAACAATTATGCTCATGCTGAAGGAACTTATACAGTTGCATCAGGAAATGCATCACATGCTGAAGGAGATAACACTACCGCATCAGGGCAATCCGCTCACGCAGAAGGTAAGAATACCTTAGCAACCGGATCTTATTCACATGCTGAAGGAGAAACTACTACAGCCTTAGGATATGCTTCACATGCAGAAGGAGACGTTACTAACGCTACAGGATACGGTTCACATGCAGAAGGATATACTACACAAGCTATAGGAGACTACTCACACGCAGAAGGAGGGTACACAACAGCTTCTGGATCATACTCACATGCAGAAGGACAGAGTACACTGTCTATAGGAAACTATTCACATGCTGAAGGAGAAACTACTACAGCCTTAGGATACGGTTCACATGCAGAAGGAGATACTACACAAGCTATAGGATACGGTTCACACGCTGAAGGAAAGGACACAACAGCACAAGGAAACTATTCACATGCTGAAGGATACACAACAATAGCAAGCGGAGCTTATTCACATGCTGAAGGAAATAATACCATAGCACTAGGAGCTTATCAACACGTACAAGGTCAGTATAATATCTCATCATCAGCACAATCTGCTTTTATTATAGGAAACGGTACAGGAGTAACAAGAAGCAATTTAGTATTTGCATCAGGAAGTACATTCCAAGTAACAGGTTCAGTTATTGCTACTCAAGGATTTACAGGTTCTTTATTTGGTACAGCTTCTTTTTCAATTGCAACAGCAACAAATGCAACATCAGCTTCTTATTCAACAACTTGGAGCGGTATTATAAACGGAGATGTACAGATAACAGGATCTTTATCACAAGGGTATGAAAATGTAGTACCTGCAGGTGCAAGCGGTGGACATGGAGAAGGAAGACAAAATACAGTAACAGGACTATACTCACATGCTGAAGGATTTGGAACACTAGCATCAGGAAATAGTGCCCACAGTGAAGGTAGAGCAACAGAAGCATACGGTACTTTTTCACATGCTGAAGGAGAGAGAACATTGGCAAAAGGAGGCGGAGCACATACAGAAGGGTACTTTACTACAGCTTCAGGAGAATACTCACACGCTGAAGGTAGAGATACGTTAGCAACAGGATCTTACTCACATGCGGAAGGATACTATACTACAGCATCGGGGGATTACTCACATGCAGAAGGATTAAATACAGTAGCATCAGGAAGTTATTCGCATGCTGAAGGAGAAAATTCAATAGCATCAGGACTTAATTCACACGCTGAAGGATATAATACATTTGCACAAGGAAACTATTCACATGCAGAAGGAAATCAAGTATATTCACCAGGACTGTATTCACATGCTGAAGGAGCTTCAACACACGCAGAGGGAGAAAGTTCACATGCTGAAGGAGGTGGTACATACTCACAAGGAGCAGCCTCACATGCTGAAGGGTATTACAGTTTTGCAATAGGAGACTATTCACATGCAGAAGGATATATTACAGTAACTTATGCAGCTAATTCTCACGCAGAAGGGCAAAACAGTTTTACTAGAGGAATAGGATCTCACGCTGAAGGTTTCTATGCAAAAGCAATAGGAGACTATTCACATGCTGAAGGGTATTACACTATTACATCTGGATCGTATTCACATGCAGCAGGTAATCAAACAGTAGCATCAGGATCATTTCAGTCAGTAATAGGACAGTTTAACATATCATCATCTGCTCAATCTGCTTTCATAGTAGGAAACGGAACTTCAAACAGCTCAAGAAGAAACTTAATATTTGCATCAGGTTCTCAAGTACAGATTACTGGTTCATTGATGATAAACAGTATATTACAATTAACACCAACAGGATCATTTCCAGCAACACCAATAGAAGGTATGATAGTATCACAAGGATCACCAGGAGCTAGTAAATTGTACTACTACGATGGAACAATTTGGAATGCATTATTCTAATAAAACAAAATAAAAAATGTGGTTATATAAAAATAAAGAAATTAAAGAACTATCAGATATGCCCGGAGACAACTTCGGGTTTATCTATGAAGTAACACATCTACCAACCGGTAGAAAATACTTAGGAAAGAAACAACTTATTTCTGTTACAAAAAAAGCTTTAGGTAAAAAAGAACTAGCTTTAATAACAGATAAAAGAGCTAGTAAATCTAAAATAGTTAGAAAAGAATCTGATTGGAAAACCTATTACGGGTCTCACTCAGAAATAAAAGGTCTAATAAAAGAAGGAAAACAGTCGGAATTCTCAAGAGAAATTCTTATCTTTACTCCAAATAAAAAGTTACATACATACTATGAGAACAAATTCCTATTTATAAAAGGAGTAATAGAACCAGATTCCAACTATATAAATGATAATATAGAAGGAAGATATTTTAGAAAAGATTTCTTATGATAAAATTACAAGAAGTAGTAGGATTGCCAAACCTGCAATACCACTTAGACAATAAGCTGACACTATCTGAATGTGTCTACCGTTATTCCTCTGATTCGTTTATACAGTTGTTTGCTGAAGCAAGACAAGCTCTAAGAGACGGTAAAATAACTCTTAATGAACAGGATTTACTTCTTATAGAAACAACAGATATTGGAGAGTATGGAATGTATGAAGGACAAAAAGTACCTTTAGATCTTCCAATGATGGATGAAGGGCATTATGATTCAATAGAAGATGAAATTGCTAACAATGAATTCGGAATGGACTACGATCAATTAGGTCCAAATGAAAAGGAATGGGTAGATGATGAAGTAGCAAATCTAAATGAAGGAGAATACAGAGGTAAAGATGTTCCTTTAAACAAACCAAAAAGAGGAGGATCTAAAAAATTCTACGTTTATACTAAAAATAAAAAAGGAAATGTAGTAAAAGTATCTTTTGGAGGTACAACAGGATTGAATGTTAAGATAGATGAACCAGGAGCAAGATCTTCTTTTGCTGCTCGTCATCAATGTGCTACTAAAAAAGATAAAACAAAACCAGGATACTGGGCTTGTAATATCGGAAGATACTGGAAATCACTTGGAGGATCAAGAAATTTTAGCGGGTATTGGTAATATGAGACCTTACAAACAGTTACAGACACAAGAATACATTTATAGAAAATTTACCCAAGACATCCCAGAAGAAGAACTGGTATGGCATAGAGATGAAAACGATAGAGAGGTAGAAATTCTAGAACCAACAGACTGGATGTTTCAATTCGATAATGAATTACCTCAGACTTTACAGGGTAAATTATTCATACCAAAAGAAACATATCATAGGTTGATAAAAGGAACAGGATATTTAAACATAAGAATAAAAGAATACTAATGGTACAGGAAATAGTCGCAGGAATAATAGTGCTGGGCGCTTTTGTAATTCTATTAAATACTCTACTATTTATAATTAAACCTAAGAAAAAATAACATTAACTATAATATTCTAATGGACGGAGGAGATACACCATATTACTGGATAGCAGCAGTGCTTATATTAGGTGTGTATTTAGTTATAGAGGAATATAGAAGAGATAAGCAATGAAAAAATCCGAATTAAGAGAATTAATAAAAGAGCAGGTACGAAAAGTACTTACTGAAGCGGATTCAGAAGAAGCAACACGCTCTGATGTAAAATACATTCCTAAGAGTGATAAATTAGGTCCTGATGACCTTTATAAAGGTAGAACGTATTTTGCAATTTCTATAAATTCACCTGAACCTTCATATGAGGAAGTTACATATAACCGCAGTAATAGTGCAGGAGAATATGACTTTACTTTTGGACCTAATGTAACTGGAGCTCATGGGATGTCACTAAAATATGTTAATCTTCTAGATAAAGTTTGGTCTAATGGAAACTCTAGGTACGACACTGTATTAGTTAAAGATAAGGCAGTTGCGGATAGATGGGTAGAAGGTATTTACAACGGAAATAATATTTAAACAATATGAAAAAATCAGAATTAAAAGAATTAGTACGTGAAATAGTAGGAGGATTCGAACCAGACGGAGAAGGGAATCTTGTACGTCATAATGACAAATTCGATAGTACTAAATTAAATAGTATATTGAAGAAAATTGTGGATAGAGATAGTCAAAAAAGTACTGTTTCTGAAAATTCAATAGACTTTAATGAAAAGGAAATTCAACAACAATTTCCTGATTTAAGTCTTCACTACAACTCTAAAGGAAAGCCTTTTGATAGCGAAGTGGAGATGGGCGAAATTAAATCAATAAGAAAACGAAATTTAACAGATGAGGAGTTTGAAGATATAATTTCATTTTTAGAAGATAGAGGATATACTGTTTTACGTAATAAATCTACTAAAGACCTTGATGATGATGGTGACAGGTGGTACTACCCTTCTATCATATTTACAGCACCTATTGAAGCTTAAAAATAGTGATTAGCATCTACAAAATACTAAAAGAGGTAATCTCACCTTCCCAGGAATATATAGAAAGGGTAAATGATATTATTGACCAAGGAGGAGAGTTTATAGGATCTGGAGATTACGGGTCAGTATACTTGGTAGGAGATGTTGTTAAGAAAGTAACTTCTGATGAAGTGGAAATTGAACACGCTGAGATATTAAAAGGAAAACAAACAGAATATTTTGTTCCTATTATAGATGTAGAAGTTGTTAATCCAAAACTGGCAATAATTACAATGCCAAACATGGAACCTTTTACAGGAGAAATTCCTGAAGAGTTTATAGAAGGATTGGAACAAGAAGCAGAACAGTTAGGAATTGACCCTGAAGAGCTTGATATAAGACCTGATAATTTTATGAAAGATCAATCAGGTAACTTAAAAATGACAGACGTATAATGGCTAGAGGTAATCATAGTTCTCCACAAAGAACAAAGTTCAATAAAAGAAAACAGTCACAACTAAAGACTCTTAATTTAATAAAACAAAACGAACAAATATTAAAAAAAGTACAGAATGGAAAATTTTAATTTAAAAAAATTCTTAGTAGAGAATAAGTTAACATATAACTCTAGATTGCTTGCAGAAGCAGTAGAAGTACCTGAATGGCTAAAAGGTAAATTAGTAGACGTTCACAGTAAACCAGGTCAAGGATCTATCTTTGCAAAACCTATTGATACAGTTATGAAAACTGTACAGCAAGTAGTAGATGGAGCTAAAAATGTAGACCAAGTAGCAAACTCTACAGGAACATTAACAGTATCATCACCAGGTATTGGATACAACTTAGTATTGCCAATGGCTCAAGCCTTAAAACTTCCTGGAGCAAAACAAGGAGAAGTAGAAAAAGTCGAAGGACCAAACAAAGTAAAAGTACCATCTGTAACAACAACAGCTCCATTATCACAATTTGCATCTGATGAACTAACAGTAATTGTTAGACCTAAAAAAGATGAAGCAGGAGCAGTAATTCCAAACGAATATATAGTATTATCAGCATTCCCTGGAGATCCAGATATTCCAAGAGCATCTGAATGGGGAGGTAAATTTGCAGTGATTATCCCAGGAGGGGAGCAGCAACAAGAAGGTGCTACCAACTATATGAATGAAAGTATTTCTTCTCAAGAATTTGAAGAAATAATAGATAGACATGAGGAAGATGCTACTGAAGAGTCTGACGAAGAAGAGGTAATTGCAAGAATCGTTACTCAACGTGCTGAGATGGAAATTCAAGAAAAATACCCAAACATAACAGTTAACTACGTTCCATCGAATAGAGGAAGACTATATACTGCATACGATACAGAGGCAGAAGAGGTAGTGGTGGACTACACTGTGTAAATTAAATATAAAATAAATAAAGAAAGGCTTGCTTATGTGAGCCTTTTTTCGTATCTTAAGATGTCAATCGGTTATGTACATATATGAGTAGTAATATATTATTAGGTTTTATAGAGAATGTTTTAGGTAAATCTCACAAGAGAGCAAGAGAGAACTACGCTTTTACTTGTCCTAAATGTAATCACCATAAACCAAAGCTAGAGGTAAACATGCATACCAATGAAAAAGGAGAGAATCCTTTTGAATGTTGGGTATGTGGCTTTAAAGGGCGTACAATTAAGTCTTTACTTAAACAGTTACAAGTACCTGCCGAACAAGCATATGAAATACTTAAATATGTAAGAAAAGGTGACGAAATAGGTTATGCTCCTACAACTTCTGTAGAACTTCCTAAAGAGTTTCAAGCTCTTTATACAGCATCAACCACATCTATTATAGCAAATAAAGTAAGAAGATACCTTTATAAAAGAGGTTTTACCGATAGAGACTTCTTAAAATACAATATAGGATACTGTACTTCAGGAGAATATGCCGGAAGAGTTATTATTCCTTCCTATAACGAGAATAATCAATTAAATACATTTGTAGGTAGAACCTTCGAAGATGCATACCATAAATATAGAGGTCCAGAAATCTCTAAAGATATAATAGTCTTTGAGAACCTTATTAATTGGACTAAACCCATAATACTTGTAGAGGGGGTATTTGATGCAATAGCAGTAAAAAGAAACGCAGTACCAATACTCGGTAAATCATTATCAAAATCTTTGATAAAAAAAATAGTATCAAGTCAGGTAGAAGATATATACGTAGCCCTAGACAGGGATGCATTTAAAAAAGCACTCTCATATACAGAACAGTTTCTAAATATGGGAAAGAAAGTATATCTAGTAGATATGCAAGATAAAGATCCAAGCGAGATGGGCTTTGCAAGCTTCACTCGATATGTACAACAGGCAGAGGAAATGAACTTCGGTAAACTACTCAGCTACAAACTATCATAATATGATACAAAAAGGAGCAAACGTTCTTTCAGAACACGCTAAAAAGAGGTTAGATTTTAAACCAGAACTGAAACAAATTAACTTCTTAGATAGAAGGGTTTATCAGAGATCAGAAGGAGTATACTATCCTTCGGTTACATCCATTCTTCAATACATGCCTAAGAATAAATTCTTTGAGAACTGGATTAAAGATGTAGGACATAATGCCGATATCATTATGAGAAGAGCCGGGGATGAAGGTACTCAAACTCACAATGCAATCGAAGAGTTGTTAGAAGGAAAAGAAGTTCAATGGATAGATGAATACGGTAATGCCCGTTATAATGAATTAGTATGGGGAATGGTTCTTAAATTTAAAGAATTCTGGGATGTAGCAAAACCTGAATTAGTATTTACAGAAGAATTTACTTACTCAGATACTCATAAGTATGCCGGAACAGCCGATTTAGTTGTTAAGATGAATGGAGAGAATTGGTTAATTGACTTTAAAACGTCTAACAGTCTTCATAAATCATACGACTTACAACTTGCTGCTTATGCTAAATCTATCGAAGAAACAAAAGGTATCAAGATTGATAGAACAGCTATTCTCTGGTTAAAAGCCTCTACAAGAGGTGAAGATAAAAGCGGTAAAAAAATACAAGGTAAAGGATGGGAGCTAAAAGTGATAGATAATATAGAAGAGAACTTTGAATTATTCAAATTGATCTATAGATTATATGAGATTGAGAATCCAACAACAGAGCCTAAGTTTACATCATACCCAACAACTATCAAACTTTAATACTATTTATTTAATATAATCGTTGGATATTTGAAAGAATATTCATATCTTTAGGTAAATATAAAGTATAATGGGAGGAAACGTATTCGATAGTACAGCACCGATAAAAAAAGAGCATATTAAACCAACTCTATTAGAGTTTTTTAAACAGTTCAAACAAATATTTCCAAAAGCAGAACCGTTCTTTAGAGAGATGAAAACTCTAGGATCTGTAGGAAAGAAAGACTATTCAGGGGATATTGACCTAGCATTAGCCGGGTCATCCTTTGAT
>Ga0222713_10005284_pt1 | contig 12606 bp, 10 predicted proteins | sample C33_649DmetaG_FD_165061 | JGI IMG/M metagenome (GOLD analysis project Ga0222713, IMG submission 165061) | Estuarine water microbial communities from San Francisco Bay, California, United States - C33_649D | ecosystem: Environmental > Aquatic > Marine > Unclassified | place: USA: California...
AAGTGCGCTTTGATAGGTGTTAAAAACATCCAATGGCGGAGCATTTTCAAACTTATTAGTTATGCCCGACATTGATTGCTCAGATTGAACTATAGATTCTATCCCTACCACCTTCATTGCATCAGCATACTTTTGAAGGAGATCATATTGCTTCTTAAATAGCCTGCTTAGCGGAACTTTAGACTTGAAATAGTTTTTTACTTCAAAAAGCCTGTCCTCGAGTAAGTATTCCGGTGAATCACCTTCAACTCCTCCAAGAATCCGATATGCCTCATCTCTATCCAAGATTACTCGTCCAGCCCCTTATTTTTCCTCATTCGGATATTCAGGAATTCAACTACTAGTGAATATACCATCGCAAAATAGATATAACCCTTAGGCAAATGCTGACCAAATGCCTCTGCTACCAGAATCACACCAATCGTTACAAGGAATCCGAGCGCGATCATCTTGATTGTAGGTCGATTATTAATAAAATCAGAGATTGGTTTTGCAAAAAGCATCATCACGATCATCGAAACAATGACAGCTGAATAAATGATTACAATAGGATTCTGTTCTGTTTCATTACCTAAACCATTTGTCATTCCAATGGCAGTAATAATAGAATCAAAGCTGAATACAATGTCGATCATTACAATTTGGGCGATCACAGCAGCAAGACCGTTCGGCACATTGGTCGTTTCTTTATGCTTAGCACTTACTGAGCTATGCATTTCGATGGTACTCTTGTAGATCAAGAATAATCCTCCCAACAAGAGAACGAGACTTTGAAACGAAAAATTCTCCAGCATTTCCCATTTTGATTCCGGAAACAATGCTGCATCCAAATGCATTAACCAAGAAACAAAGGCCAAAAGAACAAGACGAACCACCAGAGCTAGTGTCAATCCAACATTTCTTGCTTTACGCTGTTCGACAGAAGTTAGCTTGTCCGTGACAATAGAGATAAAAATGATATTGTCGATACCCAGAACGATTTCAAGTAAAGACAGGATCAAAAAATACATTAAACCATCCCAAGTAAATAATAGCTCAAAAAACTCCATTTGTCTTTATTTCATAAATTGAAAATACTCCTCTAAAATACTATGATTGATATCTGAAGGCGTAAAGATCTCTATCATTTTTGGTCGATCAGAATCATTGAACAAATAGAACCACTGCATCATCGATTCCAATTCGGAAATTCCTGAAGCGTCTTTGTAATCAATATTAAACGCCCCTGCGATCTCTTTACCCTCAAAATTATGAGCTGCAACAAAGTAGCTTTCGTTCTGAGCAACACTTGATGGTCCAGGGATGATATTGAAAATTCCCCCACCACCATTGTTTACGACAACTATCCTGAGATTTTTCCCCAAGTATTTATTCCAAAAGGCATTGCTATCGTATAGAAACGAAACATCGCCTGTAACTAATACATGAAGTCGATCAGGATCAATATATGCTGCACCTGCTGCAGTGCTGGAACTTCCATCGATTCCGGAAGCTCCTCTATTTGAATAATAGCTTAACGTATTCACCGGATCGAATAGTTGGCAATATCGCACAACAGAACTATTTGCCATATGCAGCACTGCCCCATCTGGAATATAATCCAGGATCAGCTCGAATACCTTCAGATCAGAAAATGGAATCTTTCCGAAAAATTCAGTTTCCTTATCCTTGATCAGGAGATCCTTTTGTTTCCAAGCAGAACCATAATTGGAAACACTTCTTCTGTAATCGATCCTGGAAACCGCAGAGAAAAATTCTAATTCATCACATCGAAAAGAATGAGTCAAGCTCATGTAGGTATCCATAAAAGGAAATTCATGACCTATCTTCCAATGCATTTTGAGTCCGGATTCTCTCAAGAACTTCTTTATCCTTTTTGAAACAACCGCTCCGCCTATTGAAATCAATAATTCAGGTTTAAAAGAGTCAATTTCTTTTTCACTGATCGAATTCAAAACCCTATCAATGCAATGAACAAATCGTTTATCTGTCAGATTTGATGTGTTTTCCACCAAAACTACCACAGAACTATCATCAGCAAATTCAGCGATCAATTTATTCAATAAGGGCTTCGGAGTTAACTGACCACACAACAACATTTTTTTACCAAACTGGAGGCCTTTCTCTGCTATTTCTAGGTCATCTACTGAGAGATCAAATTGACCATTGACCATCTTCAGACCACGAATTGCAGGCCTTTCAATTTCCGCAGTACCATAGAGTGGTTCATTGAACCCTACATTAATGTGCACTGGTCCTTTCCATGAATTGGTAGCATGCACCATTGCAATAGACAATTCTCTCTGTTCTTCCCATAGATCAGCACTTTCCTTCTCTTGCAAATTACACGAATAACGCACATGTTTACCAAAGATCGATGCTTGATTTATGGTTTGACCATCTCCCTGATCAACCCACGCAGAGGGCCTATCAGCAGTGATCACTATTAAAGAAACTGAACGATAATAAGCCTCTACAACTGCTGGATAATAATTTGCCGCTGCAGAACCGGAAGTACATACAATCACAACCGGACGTTGAGTTTGATCTGCGATTCCCAATCCGAAAAATCCAGCTGAACGCTCATCATGTATAGTGATACAAGATACTTCTGGATGTTCATCAAAACCAATTACAAGAGGTGCATTTCTCGAGCCAGGTGAGACCACGACATCCTTAACGCCATAGTTCACACATACTTCAACGATCAATTGAACGACCCTCTTATTACTGCTTCTCATTTTCATTCAACTGTTCAAAGATATTGAGTAAAGTTCGGCTTTTATGTTCAGTTTCCTTCCATTCTTTTTCAGGATCTGAGTCTTTTGTAAACCCACCTCCTAGGAACAAGAAAGCATTCGTATTGTTCAGTTTTGCACACCTAAGATTAACATATAGCGATACACCCTCGTCGATCACACCGATGAACCCTGTATACAACTCTCTCTCATGAGGTTCAAGTGACGCAAGAACCTGCATTGCTTTTGATCTCGGTAATCCACAAACTGCGGGAGTCGGGTGAAGATCAAGCGCAATTGCAAACGCATCTTCCATTTCAGCTTCAAAAATGATGTCCGATCTCAAATGTTTCACAGGACCGGCAACGACTTCATACGCCTCTGTCACCAATAATTTATCTGCATTATGATCTTCAAGTTGATCAAGAATAAATTCAGTTACGAACATCTTTTCCTGTCTTTCCTTTTCTGTCCAATCTTCTTCTGCATCCATACTTAATGTGCCCGCCAAAGAGATCACAAGCGTATGTTTTTCTTCGTTGCGAATAAGTACCTCAGGTGTAGCCCCCAACCACTCCCCTAATCTGGGATCGTTAAAATAATATACAAATGCCTCTGGGTATGCAGAACATAACGCTTCAAAAATGGCCTCATGACTTTGTTTGATCTCCGATTTTTTCACTCGAGAGTACACTCCTTTTTGAAGCTTGTCGTCATTTAAAAACTTGATAAGCTGCTCTGCATTACCAATATAATCCTCTTTAGAGATTACAAAAGGATCATTGCTGTTGAAATGATCGCAAGGTTCAGATTCACCTTCCTTGAAGATCCATATCTTGCTTTTATTTGCATTCGATAAGAAGAACCCACGCGAAAACAATCCATCCCATGGAACAAATACTCCATTCAATTCGACTGAAGCTTGTCCAGGTTTTCGATATTTGAGTATACTCTTCTCCACTATTTTTTAATGACCATAATGGTCAATCTCCCTGTACAAACCAGTTTCCCGGTCTCTTCATCAAAAATATCGACCTGCCACAAATGGGTTCTTTTACCTGTATGAACAATCTTTCCAATAGCCTTCACCCAACCACTTTTCACACCATTTACGTGATTCGCATTTACTTCCAATCCCACAGGGTATTCGTTTTCAAGATCAAGCAATAAGGTTGATCCCATTGAACCGATACTCTCGATCAAAGCTGCACTTGCGCCTCCATGTAGCAATCCCATCGGCTGATGAGTTCTGTGATCAACCGGCATTCGGGACACAATATAATCCTCACCAACCTCAACGCACTCGATCCCTAATTGTTCCATCAATGTCCCTTTATTGAAACGATTGATCTGTTCTAATGAAATGGCTTTAAAATTCATGGTATAAAAATATAAATAATGACTTGATCTAAGTGAACAATGCCTGTCTCAATGCACTCTGCATTTTGGATTTTTATAACTTCGCAACATGATCAAAGAAAATCAGGACCTCCAGCCATTCAATACCTTTGGAATCAGTGTTAAAGCGGACTTATTCAGTTCTTTTGATTCGGTTGAGACTCTTGATCGACTGATAAAAAACTCAAATGGTTTACCTCTACTCATTCTTGGAGGTGGAAGCAATGTCCTTTTTACGAGGGATTATCACGGTCTGGTTTTAAAAAATGAGATCAAAGGCTTCGACATCATTTCTGAAAACAACGACACCGTGATTGTTCGAGCAGGAGCAGGGGAAATATGGCACGAATTCGTGTTAAAGTGCATCGACAAAGGGTTTGGAGGCATAGAAAACCTAAGTTTAATACCTGGAAGTGTAGGCGCGAGTCCAATGCAGAACATTGGAGCCTATGGCGTTGAGATCAAGGATGTCTTTCATTCTCTTTCGGCGTATCATTTGGCAACAGGCGAGATCCATACCTTTGATAAATCACAATGTGAATTCGGATATCGAGAAAGTGTTTTCAAAAGAAAACTAAAAGGACAATATGTGATCATTGATGTATCTTTTGATTTGTCAAAAAATCCAAAGATTAACAGTAGTTATGGAGCCATTGAGAATGAGCTTAAAGCAATGGGAATATCTTCACCATCAATAAAAGACATCAGCAATGCAGTGATCGCAATCAGATCGTCTAAATTACCAGACCCTAATAAGATCGGAAACGCAGGTAGCTTTTTTAAAAATCCGGTGGTAGAGAAAGAGGTCGCCGATTCCATCCTGAAAGACTATCCAAATGCCCCTGTTTACCCCGCGGACAATGGTAAACGAAAATTAGCAGCAGGATGGTTGATCGAACAAGCAGGATGGAAAGGAAAGACATTGGAGAATTATGGCGTACACAAACTTCAAGCGTTGGTTTTAGTCAACTACGGAGGTGCAACAGGTCATGAAGTATTGGATCTTTCCACTTCGATCATTGCGGACATCAAAAGTAAATTTGGGGTCGAGCTGGAAAGAGAGGTCAACATTCTTTAAGATCCATGAGTTTGGAATCGACAATCCAAAACCCAAATATTTTATCGATTCGAAAGGTTATTCCTGAGGATCTTACATTGCTTAGAAATATTAGTATTCAGACCTTTCTGGAAACTTACGGGTGTTACAACACTGAAGAAAATTTAGCACTGTATTTTTCCAATAACCTTTCAGAAGAAACCCTCAAGGGACAGATCGACTCAATTGAAACGGACTATTTTTTCGTCCTCAAAGATGATGTTCCCGCTGGATTCATCAAGATAGGTCTAAAAAATAACCCAATTCAAAAAAGCAAAGAAAAAGAAATTGAAATTGAAAGAATCTATATTCTCAACGATTTTCAAGGTTTTGGGGCCGGGAATTTTCTTTTAGAATACACAGAATCAATTGCTAAAAGCAAAGGAATAACCCAAATCTGGCTTGGGGTTTGGAAAAAAAATTTAAAGGCTCAGGAATTCTATTTCCGGAAAGGATTTACTCAAATTGGAGAACATGATTTTTGGTTAGGGAAAGATCGGCAAAGAGATTTTATTCTAATAAAGAGCATTGAGTGATCACCACTCATCTTCTTTACCGTCCTCCTTATTTGCCTGATCGATCAACTTCTTCCAGTTATAGGTAGGATCATCTGAATCATTAATGATCTCCTTATAATCAGCCGGATCAATATGATAATGTTCCACCTCTTCTCCAGTGTACAATTCTATGGCCTGAAGAAAAAGATTTTCACTTTCGCTACAGAATGACAAGGCCTGTCCTTTTCTTGTTCCTCGTCCCGTTCTTCCGCATCGGTGCACATAATTTTCGGGATTCTCAGGTAGATCGTAGTTGATCACGTAATCCACTGTAGGAATATCGATTCCTCTGCATGCCACATCCGTAGTGATCAGAACTTTGTTTTCACCTGATCGAAACCTGTCAAGAATGGAGAACCGTTCCTTCTGCTCTATTCCTCCATGAAGCGCCTCGGTTTTGATTCCAACACGTTCCATTGCTGCCACTACTCTCTCTGCTCTTACTTTGGTTCGAACAAAAACAATGAATTTCAATTCTTCGAATTCTTTCAACATGTTCTCAAGAAAGAATCGCTTGTCATCCATCTCAACAAACGCTACAGCATGTTCAATATTTCCGGCTACCGGATTCTTTGGAGAGATCTGGATCCTTATGGCATCTCTCACCACATCGTATGCAAGCTTTTTAATCTGCTTATCGATCGTAGCTGTAAAGAATAAGGTTTGTCTTTTTTTCGGGATCTTTCTTAGAATATCCTGAATGTCCTTATTGAAGCCAAGGTCGAGCATAAGATCTGCTTCATCAAGAACTAGAAACTCCAATCCGCTTACATCCAAAGCCCCTTGTGCGATAAGATCGAACATTCTTCCTGGAGTTGCCACAAGAACATCTACTCCATTCTTCAGCGTCCTGATCTGTTGTTCCTGATCAACTCCACCATATAAACCAAGCGTTCTTACCGGTGCATATTTTCCAAGATCAAGAAAAACTTCCGAGATCTGCTTTGCCAATTCTCGCGTAGGAACCATGACCAAACATCTCACAGAGTTGGAACCCTTCCTTCCTTTGGAACGGGTCAATTTATCAATAACAGGAATTGCAAAAGCAGCTGTTTTTCCCGTACCTGTCTGTGCAACTGCCATCACGTCTTCACCGTCAAGAATATGCTTGATCGACTTAAATTGAATATCGGTCGGTTTTTTAAAACCAACCTCTTCCAACCTGTCTTTTAGCTCCTTTACGATGTTGTAATCACTGAACCGCATGATAAAAGTTATGGTATAAAAAAGGGCGGAAGCAACTCCACCCTTTTTTCGAAATTATATTTGAATTATTCTTCAGTAGCTATACTTGGAACTAAAACTCTTCCACAGTGCTCACATACCAGAACTTTCTTCTTTGACTGAATATCAAGTTGACGCTGGGGCGGGATCTTATTGAAACATCCTCCACAAGAATCTCTTTCAATTGAAACAACTGCCAAACCGTTCTTCGCATTAGATCTCAAACGAATATACGCCTGAAGTAGCCGAGCATCGATCTTCTTCTTTGCATCATCCGATTGCTTCACCAACTTATCTTCGTCCTTCTGAGTTTCTGCAACGATCTCATCCAATTCCGACTTCTTCGTTTTCAAATCTCCAGCACGAAACTCATATCTTTCTTTAGCTTCATCAAGGATCTCCTTCTTACTTTCGATCTTTAACTTTGCTTCTTTCGACTTCTTGTCGTGTAATTTGATTTCCAACTCCTGGAACTCTATCTCCTTTGCCAAAGATTCGAATTCACGATTGTTTCTTACATTATTCTGCTGCTCCTTGTACTTTGCGATTGCAGTTTCAGCATCCTTCGTGGCATTTTTACGATCCGTGATCTCTATATCAAGCTCCTTGATTTCATCTTCGATCTTTGTTATTCTTGTCTCAAGACCACTGATCTCGTCTTCAAGATCCTGAACTTCAAGAGGTAATTCACCTCTGATCGTACGAATTCTATCGATCTCAGAATCGATCTTCTGCAGTTCAAACAATGCGTCCAGTTTCTCTGCTACAGTAGCCTCTGATTTTGTTGCAGTACCTGCCATGTGCTAAATGTAATTAATTGGATTTGTATTAATTTCCGTTAAACGGACGGCAAAGGTAGCAAATTTTTTCTTCAAAATATCACCTAATAAATTTATGGTGAACTGCTCTGATTCATAATGCCCGATGTCCGCAATAACGATCTTCTTTTCAGCATCAAAAAACTCGTGATATTTAAAGTCTCCAGTGATGAAAACATCGGCTCCCTGGCGGATTGCATCCTGGAGTAAAAAACTTCCGGAGCCACCGCAAAATGCCACTTTTTTGATCTTATCCCCTTTCAATTCTGTATATCTGATCGCCCCGCAACCAAAAGTGTTTTTGACTTTTTTGAGAAAATCCATTTCATCCAATGGAACACTCAATTCTCCTATCATTCCGCTTCCAAGATCATGATTTTTATTTTCAAGCGGAATAATGTCATGAGCGACCTCCTCATAGGGATGAAAATCATTCATCACTGCAAGCACTTCATTCAATACAGAATGCTCTACAAGAAATTCAAGTTTCCGCTCTTTATCACTACTTCTTTTTCCGATGTCACCCGAATATGGATTTGAACCCTCATTCGGCTTGAAAGTACCTATACCCTCAGTGCTGAAAGAACACTCTGAATAGTTTCCTATTTTACCAGTTCCAGCATTAAACAATGCTGTCATTAGGTTTTCTGCTGCTTCAATAGGAGTATACACCACCAATTTGAACAATACATTCTGTTTTGGACGAAGAATCTTTAAATTGTCAAGTCCCAGCCTATTACCTATCTCGCGATTTACACCATGAAGGTAATTGTCAAGATTGGTATGAATCGCATATAACGCGATGCCATGCTTGATGCATTTGATGACTGTTTGCTCAATGTAATTTTTACCATTTATCTTTTTCAGTCCTTTAAAGATAATTGGGTGATGAGCGATGATCATATCACACCCCTTTTCAATAGCTTCATCCACTATTTCAGGAGTACTATCTAGGCAGATCAAAACTGAAGAAACACAATCGCTGTGTGACCCAACCAATAGACCGCAGTTGTCATAATCTTCCTGAGTTGACAAAGGAGCCAGCCCTTCCAGATAATCTGTAATTTCCTTTATCCTCACTTATAAATGCTTTAATAATCCAAACGACAGCCCGTAACTTCGGTTCTTATGAATATAGGGGGAGTATTTCCCATAACTCGTATTCAACTGAAATCTCGCTTCAGGTGAGATCAATAATGACCAACCCGTCGACATGTCAATTGATAGAGATGCGTTATACAGCATGCTAATTACAAAAGAATTATATCCGATCCTGGTCTTGATTGTTTCATCTCCGGCTGAGCTCGTTGTCGTTTTCCATTGTTGCTCCTGACGATATCCTGCGAACATCTGCGGCATTAATCCTGCTCCTATACTCCATCTCAATGTTTTTCCGAAAGCAGCATTTATTCTTATTGGCATGACCACGTAATTGTAGATGTTCTGATAAGCAAACATCGTGTCCGTTTTTTCAAAAAGATATTGTTCACCATTTCGATACCAGCCTATCCCACCATCCCAGAAAAAATTCTCTGACAGTTTATTTTGTAATCCAACAGCAAATGACCAGGATTTTGATCCAAATTCATCTGCCCTGGTCCCCAAGGTATCTCCGAACAATTCTCCGTTTTCCGAAAGTGTCCTATTATTTAATGAATAATTCGTGATAAAATAGATCGAAGTACTCGCCTGATTTTGAGAAGCGGGAGGCCTTTTCAACGAATCCCTACCTTTCTCTTCTTTCTTATCCGTTTGTTCAACTGGGTCCTCTCCACCGACGATGATCTGACCAAAACCTGCTGTTGAAAACATGAGAAAAAGAACGAATAAACGTGTATGCATATTATATACTTTTACTTCTGATTTTACTCGGAAGTAACAAATATCGTAAACACACGCGAAGGAATATGGAAAAAAAGGAAAAAAAGAAGAAAAGTCTATTCAGAAGAATCCTTAAATGGACTGGAATAACATTTTTGCTTTTGATCATTGCCCTCATTTTGGTTCCGATCATTTTCAAAGATGAAATCAAGGAAATGGTCATAGACGAAGTGAACAGCAACCTGAATGCAAAACTTTCTTTAGGAGAGTTTGACCTTACTTTCCTGAGTACTTTCCCTAACATGACCGTCGAGTTGGGCGATACTAAGCTTGAAGGGATCGATGAATTTAAAGGAGTTGAACTTGCTTCTATCAAGCAATTCGTTGCGCATGTAGATTTCTGGAGTGTAGTATCAGGTGATCAGGTTGAAATCGATGAAATCCATCTCAAAGAGCCAAGTTTTGATGTCCGAGTATTAAACAATGGAATGGCCAATTATGACATTGTGAAACCTGATTCTGTAAAAACCCCTGAACAGGTATCTGAACCATCCAATTTCAAACTATCTCTTAAGGAATATAGTATCACTGGGGCAAACGTAAATTACAAAGACGAACCTTCTTCCATGTCAATGAACATTGCTAACCTCAATCATATCGGAAAAGGAGACTTAACGGAAGACGTGATCGACTTTGAAACCACGACAGGCATGGATAAGATCACGTTTAATATGGATGGGGTATCATATCTAACTGACGTGAAAACTGATGTGATCATGAATATCCTTATGGAATTCACTGAGAAATCATCCAAGTTTACGCTAAGAGAGAATCAATTCAAGTTAAACTCTCTTAGCTTTTCAGTTGACGGATACTATGAAATGCTTGAAGACCATGATCAGATGGATCTAAAATTGAACGCGAACAAAGCTACTTTCAAAGAATTCCTTTCACTCATTCCTGCATTCTATAAAACAGGTTACGAAAACATGGTAAGCAAAGGAACTCTTGAAATGAAAGGCCTTGTTAAGGGAAGAATGGATGACGTGAATCTTCCAGGATGGGATTTCAAACTAGCTGTAGGAAACGGATCGATCAAATACCCGGATCTGCCTGGATCAATTTCAAACATTAATGTTAAGGCATCTTCTGCTTTCGCAGGAGGAGACAATCTTGACAATATGACTTTGGATGTTGAGAAATTCCATGCTGCATTTGGCGTGAACACCCTTGATGCCAATTTGAAAATGAGAAATCCAATGACCGATCCTCTTCTTGTTTCAGACATCATGGCGAAGATGGACCTTGCTACCATAAAGGACTACATCCCAATGAATGAAGGTGAGTCTTACAATGGTAAACTGGATGCAGATGTTCATTTAAATGGACGAATGAGCTCAATTGAAAAAGAAGACTACGAAGCATTCAAAGCAGAGGGAACATTAACGTTGATGGGGATGAACTATAAGTCACCTGATTTGTCGAATGATGTAGACATCTCTGAAATGGTATTTCGTTTTTCTCCTAAAAACTTGACATTGGAAAAACTGAATGCCAAAACAGGCAACTCTGACTTCAATATAAATGGGGCGATTGACAACTATATGGGTTACGTCTTCAGAGATGAATTACTGAAGGGTAATTTCAACCTCAACAGTAACCTTATCGACCTGGATCAGCTGATGAATCTCTCGACTTCAACTACAGAATCAACCGGGGAGACATCTGAGGCTGCTTCTGAATCTTCTGAGCCGTTACTTATTCCAAATAACGTTGATTTTGATCTGAGAACATCCATTGGAAAACTCAAATACAGCGGAACTGACATTACGAATATAAATGGTAATGTAAAGATGAAAGAAGAAGTCGCTTCCCTTGAAGGATTATCAATGAACGCTATGGGAGGAAGTATTGGTCTTAAAGGCACCTACGACACGAGAGATCATGCTAAACCAAAGATCAATTTCTCTTATGTATTGAAAGAACTGGACATTCAGCAACTTGCAAAAAATTTTGTAACGATTGAAAAACTGGCTCCAATTGCAAAATATGCACGAGGAAAGATCTCTTCTTCATTTGATATGACTTCAGATCTTACATCCGGTCTATCACCAATTTACAACTCCTTGAATGGAGGTGGTGATCTATCTACATCTACTGTCACAATCAAAGGATTTAAACCATTTGAAAAAATGGCAGAAGCACTACAGATGAGTAATCTATCCATTCAAACGATCAAAGATGTTAAAGCCAAATTCTCTTTTGCTGACGGAAAGGTTAGTGTGAAACCTTTTGATGTTAAACTCGGAAAGATCAAAACAAATGTGTCCGGATTCACAACATTTGAACAGGGAATAGACTACGACCTAAAAATGATGGTTCCAAAAGAAGAGATCCCAGCCGCAATGATCAAGACGGTCGAACAAGCTATTTCAAAAGTAAACTCTCTTGCTCCTGGTTTGGACATGATGAGTATTCCAGATCAGATCCCGGTAAAAGTTGATGTACTAGGTTCGGTCATGAATCCTAAGATTACCTCGAACTTCAAAGAGTCATTGATGGAAGCTTCCGGAAACCTGAAAGATAATTTGATCAACAATATCAAGGAAACAGTGAAGGATACCGTAAAAGCAATTGTGAATGATAAGATCGATGATGCGAAAGAAGAGCTTGAAAAGAAAAAACAACAGATTCTTGCCGAAGCGCAGAAAAATGCTGATAAGGTAAAAGCTGAATCTAAAAAACAAGCAAACGCTTTGAGAGCCGAAGCTCAAAAGAATGCAGATAAGCTACTTGCAGAAGCTGGAAGCAATCCTTTAAAACAAGCTGCAGCGAAGAAAGCGGGAGAAAAACTGATCAAGGAAGCTGAAGAAAAGGCGGTTAAGATAGAGGCTGAAGGAGATAAAAAGGCTGACGCGATCATGAAAGAGGCGCAGGAAAGAGCTGACAAATTG
>Ga0222713_10005287_pt1 | contig 12596 bp, 12 predicted proteins | sample C33_649DmetaG_FD_165061 | JGI IMG/M metagenome (GOLD analysis project Ga0222713, IMG submission 165061) | Estuarine water microbial communities from San Francisco Bay, California, United States - C33_649D | ecosystem: Environmental > Aquatic > Marine > Unclassified | place: USA: California...
TTTTGAGACGCTTAGCTTTGATGAGGCCATTTCGAAGAACCTTCGGGTCATGGACGCCACTGCTTTCGCTCTATGTCGCGATCAACGCCTACCTATTCGTGTTATCCGTCTCCTCAAGCCAGGCGCCTTGCTAAGGGCAGCGCAGGGCGAGGCCGAGGGGACCTTGGTTCATGTTTGAGAGCGGCCATAACATCAGGCCGTTATTACGGGAGTAGAAAACGATGAATCCTCAAGAAATCAGCAAGGCCACAGAGCAAAAGATGGTGAAAAGTCTTGAGTCACTTCAGCTGGCTTACACCAAGATTCGAACGGGGCGCGCTCACTCGGGCCTTCTTGAGCATATTCAGGTCGACTATTACGGCACCCCAACCTCACTTTCGCAGGTTGCCTCGTTAACCCTCGTTGATTCTCGTACCATCGGCGTGACCCCTTGGGAGAAGAAGATGGTGGCCGTTGTTGAAAAGGCTATTCGTGAATCGGGCCTAGGCTTAAACCCTGCTACATCGGGAGACCTTATTCGTGTTCCCATGCCTGCGCTCACCGAGGAGCGCCGTCGCGAATTAACAAAGCTTGTCCGTTCCGAGGCTGAGGACGCAAAAATTGCGGTGCGTAATATCCGTCGGGACGCCATCGAGCAATTTAAGAAGCTAACCAAAGACAAGCTTATTTCGGAAGACGATGAGCGAAGAGGACACGAAGACACTCAGAAACTTACCGACCGTTTCGTCGCTGACATTGACAAGCTCTCCAGTCAAAAAGAGGCTGAGGTCATGACTGTTTAATTCCCAGGAAAATCCTTTATGGCAACCATACAAACAAGTAACAACCCGCAGAACTCTGCGAGCTCCACCCAGTTGGTTCCGGAGGTCTCGTGCATTCCTAAGCATGTTGCTGTCATCATGGATGGCAATGGGCGTTGGGCCACCCAGCGTCATTTACCTAGAATGGCGGGCCATGAGCGAGGGGTAGCCGCCTTACGTCGGGTTGTTGAAGCCAGCGTCAAACTGGGCGTTGAAGCGCTTACGGTCTTTGCATTTAGCTCTGAGAACTGGCGACGCCCCGAGGACGAAGTGAGTTTCCTCATGACCTTGTTTTTGAAGGCACTTAGGCGTGAGGTGAGGGAGCTTGATGCAAACAAGATTCAGCTACGTGTTATCGGCGACTTATCTGGATTGTCAATGCGCCTTCGTAAGGCGGTTGAAGAGGCCGAGGTGATTACGGCAGCCAACAACCGCATGGTCTTAACCGTGGCTGTGAACTACGGCGGTCGTTGGGACGTTTTGAACGCAATGAATAAGGCGCTTGCCGCCTCACCTGACATTCGCTCTCTTCGAGCGCCGATGACCGAAGACGACTTGCGCCCCTATCTTGCCCTTTCGAATCTGCCAGAGCCCGATCTTTTTATTCGCACGGGCGGAGAGCAGCGCATGAGTAACTTTATGCTTTGGCAACTTGCCTACACCGAGCTGTACTTCACCGACGTGCTCTGGCCCGATTTTGATGCAGCCTGTCTTCAGGCTGCCGTACACAGCTACCAAACGAGGGAACGCAGGTTTGGACGAACCTCCGGACAACTCGCCAGGCATGTCGTAGCCGAGTCCAAGTCAAGATCGAAGTCCGTGAGCTTCAGCTAGCTCGTTTGCCGGCCTTAAGGCGTCTTTACAGCACCGCTTCACCTTTTGGTTACTCGAATCCTGACTGCCCTGGTGCTACTGGGGTTCGTCATCCCTTTTGTGGCTTTGGCTGCACCACAATGGTTCTTTTACTTCGTTGCGCTCGTGTTTGCTATTGTTCTCTGGGAGTGGCTCCGCCTACTCGATGTTCCTAGGGGGGCGGTCATTGCTCTTCCCGTTGCCTTCCTCACCTCTCTTATTTTGGTCGTCTCCGACCCTTGGGTCGATTTTGGGACGATTGCAGTCTTTCTAATTGGTTTTGCCTGTCTTGGATGGTGCGTTATTCTTTTCGGGTCCCTTACGGGGGCCTGGCTTCCGGGCAAGTTCCTTGGGTCGCTCTGGGCCTACATTGCAAGCCTCGCAGCCTTTTCCGCCATATGGGTTGCCTATCAAGATAGTCTGCTGTCTCTGTTTCTGGCCATCGTCCTGGTCTGGATTGCCGATAGCGGTGCCTATTTTTTCGGAAAATGGTTTGGGCGAGTGCGACTTGCGCCTTCTATAAGCCCGGGGAAGACCTGGGAGGGCGTCTTGGGCGCGGTTGTTTTGAGTATGCTGATCATGCTGAGTCTTGCAAGCTGGCTACCTTATGGCTGGAACTGGGCAACGGCCTATCGCTGGGGTTATCCCATTCTGGCCATGACCGTATTCGGTTTTACGCTTTTAAGCGTGGCGGGGGATCTTTTTCAGTCGTTGCTTAAGCGCAGGGCTGGTGTGAAAGACTCTGGAAACCTACTCCCTGGCCATGGCGGCCTCTACGACCGCCTTGATGCAGCCCTTGTGGTGCTGCCATTCACCGTTCTGATCCAATTATGGGCAGAATCGAGGTTATGACAGTGAAACGTATCTGCCTCTTAGGTGCGACGGGCTCAATTGGTAAGAGTACGCTCGACCTGATCGCCCAGCATCCTGATCAATTTGAGCTTTTCTCGGCAAGTGCCAATTCCGATGTCGACGGCATGCTGAAGCTCGTTCGGGCCTTCAACCCTGCCCAGGTCTGCATGAGGAATGAAGAGGCCGGGCAGAGGCTTGCGAAGGAATTCAAGCAGTTTGATATTGGGAAAACCGAGCTTCTTATTGGCGAGCAGGGTCTGAATAACCTTGCAGCCCACCCCTCGGTCGATACGGTGGTTGCTGGCATTGTCGGCATTGCTGGGCTCCTACCGGTCTGGGCGGCCGTAAGTGAGGGTAAGTCGGTGCTGCTTGCAAATAAGGAGGCTCTTGTGTGTGCAGGAGAGCTTTTCGTTCAGGCGGCTAAGCGCTCTGGCGCTCGTATTCTTCCCATCGACAGCGAACACAATGCCATCTTCCAGTGCCTAGGGCCTGCCTACAGCTGTTTTAGCCGTCCGGAGTCGGTGCGTCGGCTGCTCTTAACCGCATCTGGGGGGCCTTTTCGTCAATGGTCGCTCGAGGCAATTCGTAACGCCACGCCGGAGCAGGCAGTTAAGCATCCCAACTGGGTGATGGGTCCGAAAATTTCGGTGGACTCAGCAACCATGATGAACAAGGCGCTCGAACTCATTGAGGCACACTGGCTTTTTGCAATGCCCGCAGCAGAGATTGAGGTGGTTATTCATCCTCAAAGCATCATTCACTCGATGGTCGAGTTTCAGGACGGATCCACCCTTGCGCAGCTCGGTACCCCCGATATGCGCACGCCTATAGCCCATGCGATGGCCTGGCCCGATCGCATTCACTCTTCGGTCGAGTCACTGAACTGGAGCCAACTGCGGGAGCTGCAGTTCGAGGCTCCCGACAACAAGCGCTTCCCTTCCTTGGAATTCGCGCGCCATGCCCTTGCTGGTGGACCTGTCGCAAGCATCTGCCTCAACGCTGTCAATGAGGTTATGGTGGCTAGGTTTTTAAAGGGTGACTGTGCGTTTGGGGCTATATTCGATCAGGTTGACGAGGGCCTTGGTCGTTTTGCAGGCAGGTTTCCTATCCCTTCAGGCCTTGGTGACGTGATGGCTATCGATACAGAGGTAAGGTCTTTTTATGCTCACTAGCGTTTTTGCTTTTCTTGTTGCAGTTGGCCTCTTGGTTTTTATTCACGAGCTTGGCCATTACCTGGCCGCCCGGTCGGTGGGTGTTCATGTGCAACGGTTTTCAATAGGCTTTGGCCGCCCTCTTATTACCCGTCGTGACAAGAATGGCTGCGACTGGGTCATTGCACTGGTGCCGTTGGGCGGTTATGTGCAAATGACTGAGAACGAGGACTCGCCGAAAAGCTTTGACCGCAAGCCACTATGGGCACGCGCCTGGGTTGTCGTCGCTGGCCCGTTTGCCAATTTCCTTTTTGCGGTGGTTGCCTTCGCATGCCTGGCAATTATTGGTCGCCCAGAACCCATCGCAGTGTTCGATCAGCCCCCAGCCCAGTCCTTGGCTGAGCGCCTCGGTCTGCAGAAAGGTGATCAGCTCACTCTGCTAAATGGGGAGCCGATACGGTCCTACTCCGACTTTCGCTGGAAGATGACTCAGGCCTATATTGGAGAAGGGCAGTCACGCTACGAGCTGGAGCTCTCAACCCTAAGTGGCACGCAGCGCAGGCTGACTCTTAGTTTTGAGGAGCTGCAGCCGCTTGCCCAGGATGCCTCCATTGATGACATTCTTTTGAAGGCAGGTATACGACCAAGATCGAATGGTGTGGTGGTGACATCGGTACTTGCAGCAAGCCCAGCCGAGGCAGCGGGTCTGCGTCCCGGGGATGGCTTTTTAAGCCTGCAGGGCCGTGCCATCAACGATCCCAAAGATCTCCAGCAGCTCGTAGCCGCTTCCCAGGGGCAGCCTCTTGAACTTCTCGTTCGTCGCGAGGGTAGCGGCCAGCAGGAGGCCATTATTATTCGGCCCCAGCAGGCGCCCGACGGCTCGAACTACCGTTTAGGGGTTGGTATTGGACCTAGTCTTGAGACCCAATGGATCCAGTACGGTCCGCTTCAGGCCATTGAGAGAGGTCTGCAGCGCACGAGCGAACTTTCGATCTTGTCGCTGCAAGCACTGGGTCGGATGGTCACAGGTGATTTGTCGTGGCGGCAGATGAGTGGTCCGGTGGGTATTGCAGATGCTGCAGGTCAGTCGGCTGAGCTTGGGGTTGTTGCTTTTGTAAGTTTTTTGGCGCTTATTAGCATAAGCATTGGGGTCTTGAACCTGCTTCCTATTCCAATGCTTGACGGTGGACACCTCATGTATTATGCCTTTGAGTTTGTTCGCGGTCAGCCTCTCTCGGCCCAGGCACAGCAGGCAGGTCAGCGGCTCGGCGTAGTCCTTATTGCCCTTCTTACGAGCCTGGCGCTGGTGAATGACATGTCCCGATTGTTTGGGTTCTAAAGGGGTTCCATGGTTTTTTCAGGTTTTTCCTTGTCCCGTTTGCCCTCCGGTATGCCAATGACCAGCACTGCGGTTTTTGTCCTTGGTCTGTTTGCCTCATCGTTTGTTTCAGCCCAGGTGCAACTTCCATCCCCTGTCTTGCCTGTTCAGCCTGACGCCCCCTCGGTGACCTCCCCATCCGTTGCCGAGGGAATCACGATTGAAGACATTCGCATCGAAGGCCTACAGCGCATTGAGCCCGGTACGGTCTTCTCTTATTTGCCTGTGCGCATCGGTGAGGTTTTGTCTGCAACGACGGCAGCAGAGGCTGTTAGGGCTTTATTTGCTACAGGATTTTTTCAGGATGTGCGCATTGAAATTGACGGCCGTGTCCTGGTCGTTCTTGTTGAAGAGCGCCCAGCCATCGGTGCTATTGAAATTACAGGAACCAAAGAGTTCGATGCCGAGACGCTAAAAAAAGCGCTTGGGGATGCTGGGCTTACTGAGGCACGTATTTTTGATCGTGCCGTTCTCGAGCGGGCAGAGCAAGAACTTAAACGTCAGTACCTGGGCCGTGGCAAGTACGATGTTCAGGTTCAGACCACGGTCTCGCCTCTTCCGAGAAACCGCGTTGCGGTCTCCATCGCTGTTGACGAGGGTGAAGATGCAAAAATAAAAGAAATTCGTATCGTGGGTGCCAACGCGTTTTCAGAGAAGACGTTACTTGAAGATTTTAGGCTTTCAACCCCGACCTGGATGAGTTGGTATACCAAGTCAGACCAGTACTCGCGCCAAAAGCTTACCGGCGATCTCGAAAGCCTCCGTTCCTTCTATCTAAATCGTGGCTACCTTGAGTTTGCAATCGACTCCACGCAGGTTTCTCTGTCAGCCGATCGCCGCGACGTGTTTATTACGCTTGTGGTGAAGGAGGGCGACAAGTTCAATTTTGGTGAGTTTCAGTTCGTCGGCGATATGCTTGACCAGCCCGACACCTTTAAAGCCTTAAATACACTCAAACCTGGTGAAACGTTCTCGAACGAACGACTTCAGGAAGTCGCGAAATCAATGACCGATAAGCTCGGTGCCCTAGGCTATGCATTCGGAACTGTAAGTCCTATTCCTACAATTAATCGTACGAATAAGACTGTGGACTTTGTTATGCAGGTTGACCCAGGTCGACGGGTGTATGTAAGACGGATTAATATTAGTGGTAATGCGAGGACACGCGATGAGGTGATTCGCCGAGAGATGCGCCAGTTCGAATCGTCCTGGTATGACAGTGAGCGTATTCGTATCTCGCGTAATCGTATTGACCGGCTTGGGTACTTCAATATCGTTGAAGTCGACCGTGAGGCTGTACCTGGCACGGCGGATCAGGTGGACGTGAGCGTGAGGGTCGAAGAGCGCCCCTTGGGTAGTCTTACATTTGGTCTTGGCTATTCAAGCTCAGAAAGTATTGTTTTATCGGGCTCTATCAGTCAGCAGAACTTTATGGGAACAGGTACCAATGTCTCGCTGGAGGTGAATACAAGCAGTGTGAGCCAGGTGTTTGCAATTCGTCATATAGATCCGTATTACACCGACGACGGTATAAGCCGGTCGCTCGACCTCTACACACGTACATTTAATGCCGATAAGGTTGACTCCTTAGCCAACTACTCTATCGTCTCCACTGGCCTAGGTGTTCGATTCGGTATCCCTTACACAGAGGAGGACCGAGTTTTTCTTGGGCTTTCCTTCGAAGATTCCAAGTTGTCGGGTGATCCAGAGTCGCCCAACTGGGATGAGTTTCGCGACGAGTTCGGTAACCAAGCCAATAGTGTTCTCGCCAGTATTGGCTGGGCTCGCGATTCCCGAGACAGTGGTCTTGCGCCAACCTCTGGTCGCTACCAGTTTTTAAATCTCGACTACGGAACGCCCGTCGGTGATCTCGAGTACCTGCGCTTAACATACGGCGACCAGTACTTCTACCCCGTTTCAAAACGCATCACACTTGCACTTAATGCTGACCTAGGTTTTGGAACGGGTCTTTTTGGAAAGCCTTACCCGGCGATTAAGAATTTCTATGCTGGGGGTATTGGTTCTGTTCGGGGGTTTGCCTCCAGCTCGATCGGGCCTCGATCAGGGCCAAGCAACGATGCAATTGGTGGGTCAAAGAAGATTATTTTCAATACAGAACTTTTGTTTCCGCTTCCCGGGATGTCCCAAGATCGTTCGATTCGGGTCTTTACCTATTTTGACACGGGCAGTGTTTGGGGGGACGCCCAGACGCCTAAGTTTTCAGACCTTCGAGCGTCTGCTGGTGTTGGCTTAAGCTGGTTCTCCCCTGTTGGACCACTTAAACTTAGTTTTGGTCAGCCAATCAAAAAGAAGGATGGTGATGAAACCGAGGCCTTTCAGTTTCAAATTGGCTCGAGTTTTTAGTGTTCTTATCGAAGTTTAATGTTTGGAGGTTTTTAGTGGTTATAAATACATATTCAATAATTAGATGCAACCCATCTTGGGCACTTCGCGTAAGTCTAATCATTTTCCTTGGCTTTTCACTATTGGTCTCTTCAGCAGCCTGGGCGCAGACCAAGATTGGCTTTGTGCGAACTGAAAGAGTTTTAAAAGAATCCACACCGGCTCAGGCTGCCCAAAAAAAGCTAGAGGCAGAGTTTTCAAAGCGCGAGAAGGAATTGCAAGACTTAGCAAGCCGTCTTCGTGGCTTATCAGAAAAGCTTGAGCGCGATCTTCCTGTTCTGGCTGAGAGAGACCGCGTTAACCAACAACGAGAAATTACCGATATGGAGCGCGATCTACAACGCAGACAGCGAGAGTTCCGTGAAGACCTGAACCAGCGTCGCAACGAAGAATTGGCTGGAGTTGTCGAGCAGGCTAATCAGGCCATTCGAAAAATAGCTGAATCTGAAAAGTTTGACATTATTTTTCAAGAGGCGGTCTACGCATCGCCACGAATTGATATTACCGATAAGGTGCTGCGTGCCCTTGGAACCAAGGCAAGCGGAAAGTAATACGCTGTCTGTTTCTGTCGCCGAGCTTTTCGAGCCGCTTGGGGTTGAAGTTCATGGGGATAGTGCCCTAGCGCTTACTGGCTTTTCCAGCCTCGATCGGGCCACAGCAACCGAGTTTAGTTTTCTGGGGAACGCCCGTTACCGAGAAACACTTCGGTCAACAACGGCGGGCCTCGTAATTCTTCCTTGCGATGGGTCTGTTGAGGTTGGTGCATGGAAGAGCTGGGTTATCACGAAAGAGCCCTACCTTCTCTTTGCAAAGGCTGCAGGCCTTTTCGTTAAGCGAAGGCAGGCTGAACATTTACAACACAGTTTTATTCACCCTACTGCGGTGGTCTCGCCCGATGCAATACTCGCAAACGGGTGCCAAGTTCATGCCCAAGCGGTGATTGAAAGCGGGGTTCAGCTTGGCATAGGAACGGTCGTTGGGGCAGGCAGTTTTCTTGGGGAAGGTGTTCGGATTGGTGCTGGAAGCTGGCTGGCCCCCCGGGTTGTGATTCAAGCCTCAGCGACCCTGGGTGAGCGTTGCATCATTCATGCGGGAGCCGTCATTGGTGCCGATGGTTTTGGCTTTTTTGCCGATGAGGATAAGTCTTGGGTGAAGATTCCTCAAACGGGTTCGGTACATCTTGGTGATGATGTTGAGGTGGGTGCCAATACAACCATTGATCGTGGCACTTTTTCCAATACAGAGCTTGGCAATGGTGTGAAGCTTGACAACCTCATTCAGGTGGCGCACAACGTCCAGATTGGTGATCACACGGCCATCGCCGGATGCGTGGGCATTGCGGGCAGTGCCAGAATTGGAAGGTTCTGTCAGATTGCGGGGGCGGCGGGCATTCTTGGGCATTTATCTATTGCTGATTTCACGGTGGTCGGGCCTATGACGCTTATTCAGTCAAGCATTACCAAGGCGGGCACCTACGTAGGCGTCTTCCCCGCCATGGAGCACAGACGATGGGCTAAGGCTGCAGCAAGCCTCAGGCGCGGGTTTCCAGCGGCCAAGGGCGATACAGCGCGAAAGGGCAATTAAAGACGATGGCGGCTCAGGCAGGGTTCATCGAAAGGCATGGCAAAGGCTTAACATCAATTACAGTTGGGATCGTTCTTCGTTGATTCTTCATTTCTGATTCGACGTTATTTTTCAGGGAGATTGGCACGCATGACTTTATCTGTGCAGGATATTTTAAAAACCCTGCCCCATCGGTATCCGTTTTTACTTGTTGACCGTGTGGAAGAGCTTATTCCCGGTGAGCGTATTCATGCTTACAAGAATGTCACCATCAACGAAGAGTTCTTCACCGGGCATTTTCCTCATTATCCCGTGATGCCTGGGGTTCTCATTATTGAGGCGCTTGCGCAGGCAGCAGGTGTACTTTCGTTTAAGACCATGGAGCAGGCACCTTCAGAAGATACCGTTATTTTCTTTGTGGGAATTGATGACGCCCGTTTTAAGCGGCCTGTTGTGCCGGGTGACAGGCTTGATCTTCATGTCACCATTGAACGCTGTGTGCGCGCTGTCTGGAAATACAAGGCGAGGGCCTTGGTTGGTGAGCAACTCGCCGCAGAGGCTACGTTAATGTGCGCCCTGAGGGATGTTCGCCCCCCCGAAAGCGACTGACTAACAGTTTTGACAGAACCCCTGGTTATTGGGCTTGATGAGGCAGGACGTGGCCCTTGGGCAGGTCCCGTCACCGCAGCCGCTGTTGCCTTAGGGCCGTTTGCCTGTAAGGCCCTGCTGGGTCAGGTTCGCGATTCCAAGGTTTTGACGGCAAAGCGTCGTGAGGCCTTGGTACCTATTATTGAGGCGCAGGCCTTGTCCTGGGGGCTTGGTTGGTCAGACGTTGACGAAATTGATGGGCTCGGCATTCTTAAAGCAACCTTCTTGGCCATGAAACGCGCAGTCCATGCGCTTTTCGCCAGCCTACCCAACGCTTGTTCTGAAAGTTTTCTGAATCAAGACTCAGCGGCGCAGATGTTGAACAGCCAGCAGGTTCGGCTCATTGTGGATGGAAGTCTTCACCCGGCAAGGTATCTTGGTGAGGATCAATGGCCTTGGCCCACCGAGACGATGGTGAAGGCGGATGCTCGCCAGATTGAGGTGGCAGCTGCCTCTGTTCTTGCCAAGACGGCCCGCGACCGCCATATGGTGGCGCTTGCGAAGACCTATCCCGGTTTTGGCTTTGAGCTTCACGCAGGCTACGGCACGAAACAGCACCAGCAGGCCTTGCGGCAGCTTGGGCCTGTTGCTGTACATCGCAAATCGTTTCGTCCCGTACGCGAGCTTCTGTCCAGCACCGAGCGGCCATCATGAGCCATGAACACCTCGCAGGCCTCACTTTAAGGCGCATCACGTCAAAAGAGAATCCCGAGTTTCGTCGCCTTCTTGCTGTGCACGGCCACTCGGACGTTCGACGTGCTGAGGGCCTGTGTTGGCTTGAGGGGCCGCGGCTGATTCAGCAGTTTGTGCTGGCTGTAAAACTTGCCAAAGAGCGTCCACGGGCCCCTCCCCAATGGCAGTGCGACACCCTTGTTTTCTCCGAAGATTGGCTTCAGAGCCAGGCCTCCCAGGCCCTTTGGCAGCCTCTTCTCGAAGAGCTGTCATCTCTTATTAGGCATGCCCTTGTGATGCCAGACCGTCTCTTCGCAAGGCTTGCTGAAACCAGTTCGCCGGCGGGTCTTGGCCTTCTGATTGCATCGGGTCTTGCCCATGAGGAGCAGCAGGTTGAGTCTGACCGCGCCTTAGCAGGCGCCTGCAAGACAGGCGATGGTCTTGTCCTTGATGCCATTCAAGACCCAGGCAATCTGGGGACTCTTCTGCGTACAGCCGCTGCTGCGGGGACTTCCTGGGTCGTCTTCACGCAAGGCTCTGCAGACCCTTTCTCGCCCAAGTGCCTGCGGGCGGGACTGGGAGCCCAGTTCGTCCTGCAGCTTTTCCCTCAGCAGACTCCAGAGGCCTTGGCCTCTGTCTTAAAGGCCAGTGGGGTTGATCTTTTTGCTGCGGACCCGCTACTTGGCCAGTCTCTCTTTGCTGAGCCAGTATCGCGACGGCTTGGACGTCCGGCGGCCCTGGCCTGGGTCTTTGGCCAGGAGGGTAGAGGACTATCGGACTATTGGAAAATCCAGCCCGATATTGGTAAGGTTTTTATTCCCCAGAGCAGCTCGATGGAGTCCTTGAATGTCGCGGCAGCCGCAGCGGTCTGCCTTTTCGAGCGGCATCGCTGTCTTACTGCGTTTTGAGCTGAGACAAAATGGTTGTGGCGATCTCTTCGATGGACTTGGTTGTTGTAGATAGCCACTGAATACCCTCACGTCGCATGAGCGCCTCTGCGGCAGTAACCTCAGCCCGGCAGTTCTCAAGAGCCGCGTAACGTGAATCGGGCCGACGCTCTTGCCGAATGTCGGACAGCCGCAGTGGGTCAATCGTCAGGCCGAAGCATTTTGTTTTGTAGGGCAGGAGGGTGTCGGGCAGTCGGTCACGGTCGAAGTCTTCGGGTATTAAAGGGTAGTTCGCTACTTTCAGTCCATACTGCATCGAGAGATAGAGGCTGGTGGGTGTCTTTCCACTGCGTGAGACGCCAATAAGAATGGTGTCGGCATCGGCAAGGTTTTGGGAGGACTGGCCGTCATCGTGGGCCAGTGAAAAGTTAATGGCCTCAATGCGGTTTTTGTACGACTCCGAATCATTGGCATGGTGAAACCTTCCAATCGTATGGCTTGATTTCATGCCAAGCTCAATTTCTAAGGGCTCCACAAAGGTTTTGAACATGTCCATGTGGACCGCCTCCGCAAGCTTGACTCGCTCAGCAATGCCTGGATCCACAAGCGTCGAAAAAACAATCGGCCGCGCGCCATCACGGCGACCTTGCTCTTCAATAACGCTGCGGGCAGCATCGGCCTTGTCAAGAGCATTGACAAACGGAAGCCGCCGAATCGAGAAGCGAAGGCTTTCAAACTGGGCAAGGATGGAGTTTCCGAAGGTTTCTGCGGTGATTCCGGTACCGTCTGAGACGAAAAAGACGGTCCGGCCGCTGGGTGAGGAGCTGGTCATACCCGGTAAAATGCGCCTTAACTAAGAAAATTTCAATGTCTAGGGGTTTTTCATGTCAAATCGTAGCGAAGTTGAATCGAGCCGGCTTGGTGAGCGGCTGGTGGTTCCTTTCCAGGAACTGCGTATGCAGGATGTTGACTCGGTGGGGGGTAAGAACGCATCGCTGGGCGAGATGATTAGCCAGCTCGCCAGCGCAGGGGTGCGTGTTCCAGGTGGTTTCGCCACCACAGCCCATGCCTTTCGTGTTTTTTTGCGTCATGCCGGCCTGGCTGAGCGCATTGCCAAGCGCCTTGAGGGGCTGAACACAGAGGACGTTCGCGCACTTGCGGACTGCGGTTGCGAGATTCGTCGATGGATCGTGGAGACGCCACTGCCCGCTGAGCTTGAGGCCGAGATTCGGCAACATTTCAACGGCCTGGTCGGTGCCGAAGGGCAGGGCGTGTCGCTTGCTGTGCGCTCTTCGGCAACAGCCGAAGACCTGCCTGATGCTTCGTTTGCAGGCCAGCAGGAGACCTACCTCAATGTCGTGGGCATTGATGACGTACTTGAAAAAATTCG
>Ga0222713_10005288_pt1 | contig 12594 bp, 8 predicted proteins | sample C33_649DmetaG_FD_165061 | JGI IMG/M metagenome (GOLD analysis project Ga0222713, IMG submission 165061) | Estuarine water microbial communities from San Francisco Bay, California, United States - C33_649D | ecosystem: Environmental > Aquatic > Marine > Unclassified | place: USA: California...
AAGCGTCTACTAAAGCCTGTGCTTCTTGTTTAGTTTTTTCTACAGCACCTACTCTAGCAGCCCAAGCTGTATTTTCTGTTATCCATACATTTGCTGGGTATCCTGCGATATGTGCTGATTCGTTTTCTGCGTGAGTGATGAATCCTTTTCCTGTGTTTACTGCGTGATAATAAGCCATTTTATTTGGTTTTTATTATTAATTAATATTTAAGTTATCAATTTTAGATTGTAATTGATTAATTTGCATTTGTTGTTCTTGGATAGATTTTACAAGTGCGGATACAAGTTTTGAATAGTTCATACCTTCTACTTCACCTTGTGCATTTGTAGATACTAGGTTTGGATATACATTCTTAACACTATCTGCTACAAATCCAATATCGTGTTTGTTATTTGATTTCCAATCAAATTCAACAGGTTGTAACTGCATTACTTTAGGTAATTGAGATTCCATTGGTTGAATATTTGATTTGTAACGTTCTGCTGAAGTTTCTATTAAGCAAGAAACTGTTGTGTATCCTGTTGTATCTGAATAGTCAAATGTTTTAATTAGGGATGAAACTGCTCCATTATATTCTTCTGTGCATGAATAGTAGATTCCGAGAGGGTAACCACTATATCCACCAAAAGCAAGGCCTGCGTTTTGAGTTCCTGCGCCTCCTAATTGGTATTTTGCTGTTGATAAAGAGACGCCTGATGACCAAGATGAGCCGTTGTATTCTTCTGTGCAAGATACAGCACCTCCACTATATCCACCAAAAGCAAGTCCAGCGTTTTGTTCTCCTGCTCCTGCTAAACTAGCTCTTGCAGTTATTAAAGCGCCACCTGAAGACCATGATGAACCATTATATTCTTCTGTACATGATACTATTCCTGCAGGTGATTCACCCCCAAAGGCAAGTCCTGCGTTTTGTGTGCCTGCGCCTGCTAAAGCATTTGTTCCAGTTATTAAAGCGCCACCTGCAGACCATGAGGTTCCGTTGTATTCTTCTGTGCAGGATGCTGATTCAAATGGAAATCCTCCAAAAGCAAGTCCTGCGTTTTGTGTTCCTGCTCCTGCTAAATTATATCTTGCGTTTATTAAATCTCCGCCTGCAGACCACGAGGTTCCATCGTATTCTTCGGTACATGATCTAGGAGACCCAGCCGATCCTCCAAATGCTAAACCAGCGTTTTGAGTTCCTGCGCCTGCTAGAGAATCTCTTGCAAATATTAATGCACCACCTACTGACCAAGATGAGCCGTTGTATTCTTCTGTGCAAGAATAAAGGAACCCTCCAAAAGCAAGTGCTGCATTTTGTGTACCTGTGCCTCCTAAAGTGGATCTTCCTAGAATCATAGCTCCGCCTGCTGACCAAGCAGCAGGAGAATAAAAGTTATATGATAATTCTACACTACCTGTTACATTTAAACTGCCTGTTATTTGAGCAGAACCTGTGTAAGGGAATGAAGATCCACCTCCACCCCCGCCGCCGTTTAAAGCGTATGACGCTGTTAAAGCGTATGATGCACTTGTTGCTGTGTCGGAATACGATGCACTTGTTGCTGTTGTAGCAAATGATGCACTTACTGCATTTAATACGTAGCTTGCGGTAGTTGAAGTTTGAGCTCGTGAAGCAGATACTGCATATGATGCACTTGTTGTTGATGTTGCTGTTGAAGCATATGATGCTGATGTTGCTGTTGAAGCATATGATGCTGATGTTGCTGAAGTAACGCTACCACTAATGTTTACTGTGGTCCCTATAAGAGGAACTATATTATCGACGCGAATTGTACTCATTTTTTTATTTTAATGTTTTATCTATGTATAAATATCAATAAGTAACCCCATCTTCTTCCTGTGATGCTTTATATTTACGTCCAGTTTCGTCAGCTGCTTGCAATTCTGCTGCTTTGTTTTCACATTCTTCTAATGTGTCGAATGTGTAGATTGGATCTGTTGGTTGTAAGCGTGCAACCCAAATTTGGTCTAATCCTGGGATGAATTGCATTAAAACGATGTATTGCATTTGTATTGTATTTGTATTGTATTTAATATAAATATTATTTATGTAAGTCTTACTAATTTATTTTGTGCTACTCCTTTGTATGCTGTAAAATCTCCTCCAACTAGTATTCTACCTGTAGCGTCAATAAATAATGTGAAGACAAAGTTATTAAATCCAGTTCCAACATTAAAAGAAGTATCTTTTGTGCCATCGGTATTTAACCTTATGAGTCTGTTTTGAGAAATTCCATTGTATATTGTGAAAAATCCGCCAGCTATAATTTTTCCAGTAGAGTCGATTGCTAATGACTCAACATTGCTATCAAATCCAGTTCCAACATTAAAAGAAGTATCTTTTGTGCCATCGGTATTTAACCTTATGAGCCTGTTTTGAGTTAGTCCGTTATAGGATCTAAAGCTTCCGCCGACTATAATTTTACCATCTGATTGAATTGCGATTGCCTGAACATTACCTAATTCAATTCCTAGTCCAACATTAAAAGAAGTATCTTTTGTGCCATCGGTGTTTAATCTTATAAGTCTATTCTGTGTTAATCCTCTATATGTTGTAAAGGCGCCACCAACTAAAACTTTTCCATCTGATTGAACTGCAACTGAGAAGATACCGCCGGCACCAAATCCTGTTCCAATGTCAAATGCTGTATCTTTTGTACCATCTGAATTGAGTCTCACTAAGTAATTTTGTGTGCCTCCTGCGTATGTTGTGAATTGGCCTCCAACTAAGATTTTTCCGCTAGAATTTATTGCTACGGTTAATACAGAGTTATTAAACCCAGTTCCAATATTAAATCCTGTATCTTTTGTACCATCGGTGTTTAACCTTACAAGCCTGTTTTGTGTACTTCCTGAGAACGTTGTATATTGTCCTCCAACTATACTCTTTCCGCTAGAGTCAACTACTATAGCATCAACAACAGAATTAAATCCAGTTCCAACATTAAAAGATACATCCTTTGATCCAGTTGTATCTAATCTTACTATATAGTTTTGTGTACTTCCTGAGTATAAATTAAAAGCACCGCCAACTACAACTTTTTGATCAGATGTGGTAGCAATTGCATTTACTCCACTATTAAAAGATCCTGGGGTAAATGTTGGATCTACTGAGCCGGTCGGAGATATTACTGCTGATGCAGAAGGAAACAAGAGTGTAGTTCCTGCATATATTTTTAATATATTGCTAGAACCTACTTTCAATTTACCTAATGTACCTATAGTTGTGCTTCCTATATATAACTTTCCCATACGATTATACTATAACATATAAATAACTTGAAGAAGGACTGCCTATTGCATCATACTCAGCTTGAGATAATGTGATTATATTGGTAATTTTAGCAGTGCCGGTATATGTGTCTGCTGTGTTAACGATAGCATCTACCGAATTGAAATTAGTAGCTATTATAGTACCATTACTAGCTATCGATCCACTTACTATTACATTTCCTAAACTTGTTATCCCGTTACGGGCTATAAATTCATTTGCCATATGTTATGCTTTGGTTCCCTATCCCCAAAGTGGGGTTTTATATAAATATTACATGAAAGTTGCTGTACTTTTTATTCTCCAACCAGAAGTATTAGTTTGTACATTAAATTGTACATCAGTTCCTACAATAGATACTGAACCCGTTACTGCTGTTGTTGAACCTATGTCTGCAGTTGATACATCGTTGAATTCAACTGTTGTACCATTCCATACAGCACTTACTTCACCTGCTCTAGCGTTTGAACCGCTAGCTACTGTGTATTTGAAGAAGGCTGCTGTATAAGATCCTGTAGTCTGAGTAAATAGATTATTAGATCCTACTATTGATGAGTTTACTTGGGCAAAATCTATCAATGATCTATCTATTGTGAATGTTGTAGCGTATGATGATGTTAAAGCGTAAGACGCTGTTACTACATTATTTGCAAAGGAAGCTGTTCCTAATAATGAACCTGTAATTCCATTAGTAACCTCTAAGCTACCTGTTATAATTTGATTACCAATAAATGTGTTTGATCCAGTAGTTGCTAGATTGGTAAGACTTTCTAATATTGTTAAATTAGACCCAGATCCAACTTGTACAGTAGAGTACATATCAACCGGACCCAACATCAATGCGTTGTATCCAGACGGAATAATTAAATCGTTAACTATTGATTGTGGATTCATAAACACATTAGATGCTAATGTGCCTATCACTTCTAAACTACCTGAAATGATTGCAGATCCGGTGTAAGGGAATCCACTTTCACTATTTAAAGCATAGGATGCTGTTAAAGCGTAAGATGATGTATTAGCATTGCTAGCAAAAGAAGCTGTTCCTTCTAATGATCCTGTAAGTCCACCTGCGAATGTAGTTGAACCTGCAAAGTAGTTTTTATCAAGAGATCCTGATTGGTAGATACCATATCTATTAGTAATTTGAGATCCAATATCTGTAGTTCCTGCAATATCATCTATTAATAAACCAATATAGTTTGTTAAAACACCAGTAAATGATGGTAAAGCATATGATTGAAGAGGAGCATAAGCTCTAAATCCTGCTATTGTTGTTACGTTACCAGCGCCTGATAATCCAATTCCAGATGAGAACGAAGACATCTTACCAGTAACATTTCCACCACCACTCTTATAAACATTACCAAGGAATGAACTCACATATGATTTATCTAATGGAGCAAAGGTTCCTGTAGTTCCTGAATATCCTAATGAACCATGTATACTAACATTTGCATATTGGTTTGTTTCAGTACCAACAGTTGTAATGTTTAATGCTGGTAGTAAAGCGTATTTAGTTGAATTTAAAGTACTATTGCTATTGTATATAAATGCATCTCCACTTACTTGGAATTTATGTGTTGGAGAAGTATCATTAATACCAATACCAGTAGCATTTTCATATACTATACTATTACCCAAAGAATTAGCTCCAGTAAATTTAGGAAGATAATTTGTAGTTCCTGATATATTATTTGAATACGATGATGTTAATGCGTATGAAGCACTTGTTGCGTTATCTGCAAAGGAAGCACTTATAGCATTTAATACGTAGCTTGCTGTTTGAGCAGTTTGTACAAACGAAGCTGTTTGAGCGTTTTGAACAAATGAAGCAGTTGCAACAGACATTGAAGATGTCTGGTTGGTTAAGATTACATTAGAACCATTAACTGCTAGAGATCCACTTACGGTAACACTACCTGTGAATTCGTGAGTATTACTAATTATCGATCCAAACTGAGTAGATCCAGTGATGTATTCAGTTGATGATGTAATAGTCTGTGTTACAATTGTTTGAGCAGTAAGAGTACCTCTAACAGTAAAGTTATCTGCTGATGATGCTGTTGCTGAATAAGAAGCAGATATTGCGGCAGAGACGTAACTAGCTGTTAAAGCGTAAGAAGCTGTAGTAGCTATTGAAGAGGTTTGTGCAGTAGTAGCACTTAGAGCGAGAGATGCAGTAGCTACTGAACCACTTGTAATATCGTCTATTAATAAAGTTCCGGTTTTATCAGGGAATTGATAAGTTCTTGGTGTACTGATACTTAAGTTTGCAACATTAAAAGCAAACCTCCTGTATCCTCCTGATAGTATTCCGAAATTAAAGTCTATCTCTGTACCTCCAAATGCTGCTATTTCTGTGTAATCACCGCTATAGAAATTAAGGGCACTTGGTTGTTTAAAGGCTAACGTATAATTAGTTGACCCGGTACCATCCATAACAATATGGTTATTGAAGGTAGTCCTGTCGGTAAATGTCTTAAACCCGCTAATACTTTGACTTCCTGTAGTATAAACTACGTTAGCTAAATAAGAGGCAGTTACAGCGTTTTGGGCATATGATGCAGTCAAGGCATAAGAACTGCTTAATGCATAGGAAGCAGAAGTTGCTGTAGTAGAACTACCCGCAATAGATGCACTCAGGAAAGAAGTATTAATCCATTTTCCTGCAGTAGTACTGTATGCTAATGGCTGTAAATCGGTTGGTCCTGAAATAGATACGTCAGATAAACCAGCTAAAGTTTGAGTTACTGTAGAGCCTCCACCTCCTGATCCACCTACTTGTCTGAATAGGCCTCCAGGTAGTACTTTGTAGGTATTTGTGTTGGTGAATGTACCGTTACCGCTAATTGCAATAGCTCCTAGATAAACAGCATTTGCAGCTGTATTTGGAGCTTCGACAAATGTTTCTACGTTTAGGTTAGCAATTGCTTCTGCTTCTGTAGGGTAAATTGCATTACCGTAATATACTACTATAGCTTTAGTGACTGAGTTGGGAAACCAGAACACTCTTTGAAGAGACCAGTTACCTGCTCCTACTGAAGTTAAAGTACCGTTATTGGAATAGTTAGTTGGATCGATAGAACCGTATCCTGCACCTGCATTTGTTTGGTAAACAAAACTCGAACCGGAATCATAGTACCTGTATATCTTAGAAACGTTAGTTCCTGCATCTACTATATAAGATGGGTTATTAGGATCGATTACATAGTTTTGTCCATCAGCGAAGGCAGTACCGCTTCCAACTACTAGACTACCAGTTGAAGAACCGCTTGGAGCTAATGTAAATCCTGAAAGTTTTAATGGTCCAAACGCTTGTATAAAGACGTTACTTCTTTGCTTCCAGCCGTATGCTAGACCAGGTGCTGTCTTGACGCCGTTAATAGTAGTTCCGTTCTGAAAGAATACGTCACCTACTGGGATTAATACATCGACTTGTCCATTATAGAATGGAGTTCCTTGTGCGAATAAAGTGCCGTTTGACTGTATACCTACAAATAGCTGTTGATAGGAAGAGGTAAAAGCTGAAATACTACCTGTTAAATTACCCCAGTTAAGATACTGTACTGTTGGATATGGGTTATCGTTTATAGAAGCATTTAAGTTTACAATAATACCGCTACCGCTTGATACTTGATAAACAGTAGATGATTGAGTAGTAATTAAACCTCCGTTTAGTAATCCCGTATAGAGGTTTCCTTCAAGCCAACGTAAACGAGTTGTATTAGTATAGCCAGCACCGTTTTGAGAAAAATATAAGTCATTTGTAGATCCGCTTACGTAGACATAGGAAGCAGATATTGAAGTATCTATGTTTGTAGAATATGGATTAAATCTTATAAATCCAGATACTGCGGTATCGCCGAATATATTTACAGAAGCTGCTAAGTTACCTGGGGCTTGTGAGCTGGATATAATAATGCTGCCCGATAATACTGTGTTTCCAAATAATGTATTATTACCTACCTGTGTGGTAGATCCTGATACTAGGAAAGAACCAGTTAACGTCTGGTTGCCTACGAATGTCTGAGAGCCGCTAACTCCAATACTACCTGTTAATTGAGTATTACCTGTTAAAGTATTATTACCTATTTGAACTGTAGATCCTGATACGTTTAGGCTACCTGTTAAACTAGTATTGCCTATTAATGTATTTGAACCGCTAGTAAATAGACTACCAGTTACTGTTTGATTACCTACGAATATATTTGAACCTGTAGTAGCGAATGTACTACTGTCTTTACCGTCTAGTAAATCAGCATTGAAAGCATAACTGCTACTCAATACACTCATAGAGCTAGTCTGATTAGATAATATGACAGCGCTATTATTGACACTAAGAGATCCTGTTACGGTAACAGAACCAGTAAGTATTTGAGTGTCACTTAAACTATTTCCGAATATATTAGATCCGGAAGAATAAACTACCGAAGAAGTAATAGTTTGTACTACGAGAGTTTGTGCGGTAACGGTTCCGCTAGCAAGAATGTTAGAAGCAGTTATGTTATTTCTAACAAAGAAGCTATCTGCTGATGAGGCAGTAGCAGCATAGGAAGAACTAATTGCATTGGTAGCATTTTCTGCGTAAGAAGCAGTTGTGGCATAAGATGCACTTGTAGCTGTCGAGCTATAAGAGCTACTTACACTATAAGAAGAACTAATAGCACTGTCAGCATTCAATGCATGTGATGCGCTAATAGAAGTATTAGAATAGGAGCTACTTAATGAATATGAAGAGCTAATAACGTTATCTGCACTTATAGCATGCGATGCACTGGTAGCTGTCAAGCTATAAGAACCGCTCAATGCGTAGGAAGAACTAATAGCTGTAGATGCAGTTAAGGCATAAGAAGCTGTTTCCGGAACATTAGAAGCATAAGAAGCAGTTAAGGCAAAAGAGGAAGATAAAGCGTAAGAAGCAGAGGTACTATTTTGTGCCCAGCTTGCTGTGCCGTACAGGGATCCTGTAATGCCTTTGAGTACGGTTAGACTTCCGCTAATCTCTAAAGAACCTGTAAGGTCGTGTTGATTGGTAGGACGAAGAGTTAGTTTATTGTCTGCCTCGACATCATTACCGCCAACAAAAAATCCTAAGTGAGAGCCGTTTGTAGAAGCGTTACCGACATGAAAATTATTTCCAGTAGCGTAAAGGTATGCATCATTAGGTCCTCCGATAGGTCCACTAAAATTCTCACCGTTAATACCCATGTCGATGTAAAACGAATTTTCATCGCCGTTATTAGCTGTAGCTACTACATCAGAAGAAGCATTAACACCTTGATTAGTATTTTGTATATTAAGCTGTAGATAATTGTTAAGGTTACCTTTACCGCTAATTACATTAAAAGAAGAGGTACTTGGTTGCCATACATATAGTGCTTCTGGATGGTCTGTAGTATTAGCAGTTTGGTTTATGACTACACTATAGGCTCCTGATTGGAAGATAGAACTAGTTGCTAGTGTATTATTACTTTCAAACAAGGCTACATAAGTCGGTGTGCCTTTGATATTAGCTACCGATCCGCTAAATGAGCCGCTAAATACCCCATTAAACGATCCTGTAAAGGAACCAGTAAATCGGGTCTGTGTAGTAATAGAAGAAGTTACTGCATAAGAACTACTTAGAGAATAAGAAGAACTTGTCGCTGTATTTGCATTGTCTGCCTGTGAAGCAGATATTGCATAGCTTGCTGTTAAAGCACTTGGTGCGTGTGAAGCAGATATCGCATAGCTTGCTGTACCAATCAAATCCCCTTGAAAAGATCCTGTAAAAGATCCTGTATTATATGATTGACTGAAGGCTAAGAAAGAAGAGCTTAAGTTAGAAATACTACCACTAAAAGAACCAGAGTCTGTATAGTAAGAGGCAGTAAAATTAGTAAAACTAGAAGTCAGAGTATAGGCAGGAGCTACTGAGGCTGTATTAGCGTTTATAGCAATATTTGCCCAGCTAGCAGTACCGAATAAAGATCCTGTAAGATTGGTTATATTAGTACTTCCGTTGAAAGTAGCAGGACCGTTTACGGTAAGAGATCCGGTAATGGTAACTGATCCAGTAAACTGCTGTACGTCGGTTAGTTCGTCACCAAATATGTTTGAACCTGAGCTATAAATTACCGAAGAGCTGATAGTTTGAACTACTAAAGTCTGTGCTGTTATAGTTCCTTGAATTAGAGCATTACTTGCCGTTATACTACTAGCAAACGTTGCGGTAGATCCAGTCAGTAACCCTCTTACATTAAAATTGTCGGCAGAGGAAGCTGTTTCGGCCATCTCAGCATGTGATGCTGAAATTGCATATGAGGCAGTTAAAGAACTTGGAGCATGAGATGCAGAAGTTGCATAAGAAGAACTTACTGCAAAGGAACTACTTACCGAGTAAGAAGCAGATTGGGCTTGTTCGGCGAATAAAACATAAGACGCAGAAGTTGCATAAGAGGAACTTACAGCAAAGGAGCTGTTTGTAGAATAAGAAGCAGATTGAGCTTGTTGAGCGAATAAAGCGTGTGAAGCGGTGGTGGCTGTGTTAGCATTGAGAGCAAGCGAAGCAGTACCTGCCTGGGCAGCGTATGCAGCATAAGAGGCGCTTGCAACACTACCGCTTGTTGATGCGACTTCAACAATAGATTCGACACCAGATACGTCTTGTTTAAAGAAAATCTTACCGTCGTACGTATTTATTGCTAATTCACCTAAGTCTAATTGATTTAGATTCGGTTTTTTTCCGGGTACAGAACTCCGTTTCAGTTCTATTTTAACTGCCATATATAGGTCTCTTTAAAAAGTATATACTATTGCACAAAGCTTATGTAAGCTGTTAATAAATAGTAACTTTAGAAAGATCCTCCGTCAACAGTACCAGTTCCTTCCATAGATCCGCTATTAGATTCGATGAAGTTTTGATCAGGTACAAACGGTAGTACAAGGCTTGATGAAAAGTTAGCAGAGCCGGTAACTTGTAAGCTTCCCGACATTATAATAAGGTTTGGACTAACTCCGTTAAGAGCATTTATAATCCTAAGTAAGTGTTGAGCTTCGATAATACCTCCAGGGTAAATGCCTGTAGTCGGTATAGTACCACTTGTGATAACAGGAGGGACTACATAAACTGTAGATCCTACAGGAGCACTACCAGTATACACAAAACTTGCGGTAGCTAATTGATAACCGGTTAAATCATTTATCTGTTCTATAATACTATTTAGAGTACTCATAAGACTTGTTCAGTATTAAAAATTATTTTACACAAATTGTAAGTTTTTCCAGATAGCTGTGCTAAATAAGCATTAACCGAATCAGGAATCAGATAACCGTTCAGACTTAACTCAAAATCAGTTCTTACCAACCTATCCTCTCCTTGTTCGTAAGTTTGTGAGTCGTTGAAAGTTTCAATCTTAGCTAAAAATTGGAAAGCAGAAGGATCTCCCCAGTAAGAATTGGAAGCAAAGTTAACTGCTTCAATTAGTTTATCCATCTGCTCTACAAAGTTAGTCCAGATAATACAGTTATAGTTAACTGTTACGTAATCAGGAGTAACTACTACAGCATACTCTTTTTGAGGTTTTTGATCTCGTAAAACATTAAAATTATCGTAAATATTTCTTCGAGAGTAAGCTTTTTCAAAAAGCTGTACGTTACTGGCTTTATTACCATCTAATTTATTACCTAGAGTACGGTTTTGAACCACTGAAGTTCTCTTATACATTAACAAAGGAGACATGATTCTTGCAGCCCCATCACGGTAATACCCATCGTGCTGTACAGACTTCCATTTTTCAGGCGATCCGTAGATGACAGGGACTAACACTGTTGCATTATTTTGAAAGACAGTCAGCTTTAGTACGTTATTAAAGTAGTACATTATAGCCTCATCAATGTCTTTTATGCCAACAGAGAATTTCTTATCACCTGTCGGCTCATAAGCGGTTTCGTAGGCACGATTAAACTCTGGTTGCCCTGGTTTAAACGGTTCAGAGAAAGTAAGATTAGGGTTCCCGTACTGAGGATCAGTTGGAACATAGAGTTTATCCATGAACTCTTTTCGTGTCTTTGGTCTAACTTTTTGTGCCATGTTATAATCTCTGTCTTGTTATTCCTAACCTTTCTGGTGATGTGAAGTGAGTGTTTAATATAATTGAAAAACTTGCACCGAAGTTGTTTAATCCTTGAGAATAAGCATATTGAGGGTTTTTTCCTAAGAAGTACTGATTCTCGTTTACATTATCTACTTCATAGTACAATTCGTTGTACATTACAATGTCTCCAGTTTCAGGTACTACATTAGCATACTCTAAATCTTGCTTTAAAAACCTAAAATCCACCTCTCTCCTACTGTCTGGACCGAAATTATTGTCGGTTATAGTTGAAAAATCTCCTCTTACAATTAAACAGTTTATAAGAATTGGACCGATATAATCTTTTACTAAAGCCTCACCGTATACATTCGGCGGAGTTTGGTTTAAAATCACTTTATAGTAACCAATCTGCTGGGTAACTACATTACTCACAAATTCTGAAGCTACTCCTAGCTGCATTATTGCATCTCTGACTGTACCGAATAGTGCCATGTTTACCCTATATAAACCATCAATGGTATGTTACTTAATGTATCACTGAGAGAGTTGTTTTCTGACTGTTTTCTCTCAAGTTGCTTCTGTCTTGACATGTCTTCAAAGTCTAACCTCAATTTCTCTCTCAAATCCTTCTGCATCTGTTGTCCTCGGTTAATTAAGTCTGCATAGTTGAGTACAGTCTCTGCTCCAGGAATCTGGACAGTCTGGTATTTTCCACGAATTAGACCTAAAAGTTCAGAAGTCAATGCCGCTGTGTATTCTTTTATCCACTGCTTACCTGGTTGGTTGATATCTAAGTAAGTAATTAGTCCGTAAGGTGCAAGACTTGGATTGGCTACCAGCCCTTGATTATCTCCATAAGGACTATTTTCAGTCAAACTCATCAAGTCAGACTGAAATGCATACTGTATTGATAAATACGCTCCGTAGTTGTCAGTGTAGTTACCTACCGGTACAGGAGTTACTCTTAGATTAGTACCTATTAGTTCAAAACTCCACTCCGGGAGACGGACATCGTTAGACATTTCTAGCTCTTGAATCCTTTGTATATCCCAGAAGACAGGATAGTAGGTAACACTATTGTTGCCGCCATATCCCATACCGCCATATCCACCCCAATCGCCAGGCCATGCTCCTGATCCTCCTAATTGAGGATAGTAACTACCGTATCCGTACCCATAGATCGCAGGAGGGGCTTGATACATTACTCTTTGAATTACAATCCTATCTGTTGGACTCATACC
>Ga0222713_10005290_pt1 | contig 12591 bp, 7 predicted proteins | sample C33_649DmetaG_FD_165061 | JGI IMG/M metagenome (GOLD analysis project Ga0222713, IMG submission 165061) | Estuarine water microbial communities from San Francisco Bay, California, United States - C33_649D | ecosystem: Environmental > Aquatic > Marine > Unclassified | place: USA: California...
TGTAAGCCATCCAACAGCACGACGCGCGCGCGTTGAAAAGTTCTGGGCGACCGCGCCGAATCTCGATTCTCGATGCGCGAGTACGCATATTGCGCTCGCGCGTGCAGAAAGGCTAAGCGTGCGTCGTAACGCCGGCGCTAGGACTGGAGCGATTTATAGAAAACATAACACGTCATGGCGAAACCAACGCTTGTGCTTCGCCGCGCGCGCTTTATGACAGCGACATCTGGCGTTCATCAAGCCGGGAAAGATCGTTCCGTAACAAGTTTTTTGTTCGAAATCTAAGAAACATCGGAAGAAAACATCATATTGATTACCAACTTTGGTTGTTGGTTCGACATTCTGAACCGATAGACCCGTTAGGTTCATGAAAGTGTACTCGGGGACGACTTTGGATCACCTATATGTACTGAAGCACGGCACTCAACGAGTAGTTCTGAGGATGAGAATAAAGTGAGACAGAGGCCCGCGTGAGGAATGTTCACGGCGAGAATGATCGACACGAGTTATGCCTACATGGAGTCATTTGTTATTAAATCAATTTCCACCCTCGTGCTTTTGTGGCGATCGCACTTGAGAGCGCGACGAAAATTTGATAGCATCTAGATCCGCCACGCTCGAAGCTCGTCATTCGTAATGACGTATATGGGAATCTGTAATCTGCCTCTAGGAAGATCCCGCAGCGAATGTTTACGATGCGAGATGATGCGATCTGGTTTTGAATGGTGCTTCGTGAGGTCGCATGGCCAGATCTTTGAACAATCATAACTGCGATCACGTCAAATCGAGTAGCCAACAAAAGAAGGTTCAAACTCATCAAGTGCATACACCTGGATTAAATTCAATATGGAGACTCGATGAAATAGATCCAGTCTTAGAATATTCTACCAACTTTTAAAGACTGTGGCGCAGTTGCACGCGCCCTGCACTCTCCATCTTCGCGCTGAATCAAATACGCCAGCGTGGACACTACGAGGCAGACGTGAGAAATTCGTGACACGGCGGTTTGAATGAGTGGCGTTCTTTGCTTGGCAAGCAGTTCAACCCTACGCCGAGTTGCCTATGATATTGATGGAAACAGATCCGAGTGCCACCCATGTAAGTTCCCGTCACACACGGTAAGTGTTCTGGATCGACTGGCTGAACTCTGACTTTTAGATAGCTCAGCGCTTCTCGTAAAAAAGTTTCCGGGTTGTGCGTTCGAAACCTGTACTTGCACACTTTGTTCGTCGCGCAATCAACGTCGTCATAATGACTTTCATAAGTGTCGAGAATTCCCGCGAAATAACTCTCACGTGCGCGAGGGTGGACAAGAGCTATTTTATCGTTGTACCCTTCCCAACTCGCACAGCTCGGTACCCATACATCGTTTTTGCTCTGGTCTAACCAGATCAGCGGTGGAACAAACACGGCGTGAAACAATAAGTCCTCTCGCATTCTAATGTACAAATCAAACTCCCCGATCGAGTTCAGGCGATTCAGGCACTCGCGGTATGATTTCCACTGGCGCCAATGATTCACTGCGCGAGCGCTCTCGTTGACGTGACCCACTTTATTCAAACTGTACACGTACCTATATTGAACCACTGGAACGCCAAATTTCGTCGACGTCGAGAACGACGTCGTGAGCGCTTTTCTCGACGAGTTTCCCGCGTGTTCCCCTTCATCGACGTTTACTCGTTCATCCAACCAGTCCGTCAAGGCGGATATTGAAATAAAACTATTACCAGTGCGCGAATGGAGCGCAGCATCCCGGTCGAAATCCACGCGCGCCTGATAGTTGGTATACACGCATTCCCCGTCTTGCAGTTCAAAGTGCACGTGCATGTCGTACGTCTTCAGCGCCGGCGCGATAAAAAATTCTGCTTTGTTTCTCAACTCAAGTCGGCACAGCTGACCAGTGACGCATATTCCTAGGGAATGTTTTCCTTTTCCAGTGGCAACCTGCCGTTCTCGAGCGTTATTTTTCATTTTGACTGGAAACAACACCACTGGAACGAATCTAACGAGCGCGTACGCGGATGATGCGATCAATATAAAACTCAGGATGCGCTTCGAGACTCGTTTAAATTTTGTTTTTCGTGCACTCACCATGGCGTTCGACGATGCGTTGCGTCGAACAACAGTGCGAGATTTACGTCGATCGGACGATGGTCGTCGGCATATCAATCGCGCGGGCGGAGCGTCACCGAGCGTTGATTGCAAAATCGGATTCATCGATTTGATTGGTACGAAAAGGTTAGATAGGACGTGATTACTTCAGTATATTGTTTTCTGATATTGCATATGTCGCGCATATTGATATGCACTAACGTATAATAGTGGTATACGATGACTTCAAAAAACGATTTTCAAAACGCCCGAAATATAATGTTCGAACGAACAGTTCGTCTAGGGTGATGAAGCACGTCAACAGTTGCAGAGCTGTGTTCGGCATCGAGAAAACAAAAATCCAGCAGCGATCGACTAAGAAGGGTGGTAAATTTTACCGACAAAGTCAAAGATGCGCGCACTCAGCACAGTGTCCATATCGTGAACCTTCCTCAACCTGTAAGAGCCCGCGATCGAGCGATCGAGCACGTTTCTCTCCCAACCGACGTGGGCGTTTCGATGTGATTTGGTTTGTTCAACGCAGCGACTGAAAAGTGATGGGATTCCGTGTAAAAGAGGCGAACGCATGGAAATCGACCGTGTACGAGGGTGATGCGGCGAACGTTTCGGAGCTGTTGGTGATTGAGCACGGCTCCAAAGCCGGGGCGTCGTGCGGGGGCGCGCGAGGCGAGGCTGGATCGCCGATACGGAAAGAAGAAGTGCCGAAGAGACGGAAGGCGGTTTTACCAAACGGAGAGCGAAAACCGAATTACTGCCATTCGTGAAAACAACCGTTGCAATCGGATCACTTCGATCACGTCAGGGGGACATATAGGATTTGCTTGGCCAAGCGACGGGCAAAGTTACAACGGAAAAACAACTTGCGCGCGATGTGATTGAAGAATCACTTGTTGAGCGCGGATGAGAGGAGGTTGCAGCGTTTTTACTGAGGATATATCGCCCGGTGACGCAACCAAGCTTCCCGTCAAACAATCCAATAATAGATGCGCGCGCAACCATCATCGGCGAAGACGACCCTGATGGAGTTTAGGGACATGACAAATGCTATCGAGTTCGCTCGCGGGTCCGGTTGAGCGACGTCGCGGCAGGATCTTAGCGAGAAATCAGCGGGTGGAGCGTATTTTTTGGACGGTTGCGGCTCAACACGTTGACAGCGAGTTTGTGCGTAGCGAGAACGCTCAAGACAGAGTCGATGTACTCGTCGACGCGCTTCAACCGCGAGCCCTGTCGCGCGACGGCGAGATACATGTCATCGCATCCCGAGCGCTCTGAGTTCGCTCGACGTGGAAACTACGATAGCTGGTGGAGCACTGAACCGGCTGATGAGCGCCTCTTGCCGTCTTAATCTTTGAGTGTGGGAGCGATACTTTTATTCGAAGAACGCCTATTGTTTTTCGATGTGATTATGGTAAAATAAAGTATGCACGCGTACGAAAATTCGCATATATAAAAATTTTAGCGTAATCCAAGCACCAGAAGAAGATTCAATATTTGTTTACAGTTTCAATAAAACGACACACAGCACTCAGCGTTGACGACAGAGGATGGACCGATAGCGGCGCTCGCTGGTGAGAAGGACAACAGCGAGCGATTCACGACGTCGATGGCTAGAATTCGATAGCGGTCTTCGATGCAACATATCCGTCGAACCATTCGCGCAACGAGTTTGCGTCTCGTGCATGTCAACTGCGGTGGGTCCTGACGCCGCGTCAACGCCGCGGCGTTCAGTAATCAAAACAACAGATTGTTTCGCGACTTTCGTGACGTGCGTCGTGATCACTTTGATTCTAAACGCGCGATCTATTGGAAGAGCGATTGAATCGAACAATCCTGCAAGCAGCATAAATGTTCGTGAAGAACTTGTTCCGCGTTCGGCTCAAGACCAAAACAAACGTTGTGATTCTGTCATTTTTTTGCACGTCGGTAAGAACGGCGGAACGACCGTTGATAAGTTTTTTCAAACTTACGGCAGGTCGTTTGCACCCAAAAGGTGCTGCGGACATAAAAACATACTCGGTAGACTTCCCGCTTCAGAGGCGAATTCAACAACGTGCTACGTGACTTTAGTTCGAGATCCCATCGAGCGGTGGGTTAGTGGATATTTAAGTCGTTTTAGATCGGGCTGCCCAGCGCACTGCAACCGTCGTCCCGATGAAGAATGGGTTTGGAGCGAATTTCCTACGCCGAACCATTTGGCAGAAGCGTTTTCGTCTTCAAATATCTCAGTTAAGGCGAGAAGTTTACAGGCAAATCGGCGAATCGTTCATTTGCGTAAGACTTTCGCGCATTACTTACCCGATTTAGAAGCTCATGTTGACAAACTAATTTACGTAGGGAAAACGTGTACTTTGGATGAAGATTTGTTGCCATTAGCGCTCGCAGTGGCAAACGTACAACGTTCTGTATCTTCGAAAACCGTGCGGGCAGCGGTAAAATCGTTTCACTCGCGAGCCGGGCTCGATCGACAGCACGAGAACGACGTCAAAGCGCTCGAGTACATAAGCCCACTGGCGAGAGAAAACCTCAAATTGTTGCTACGCGAGGATTTCGCAGTGCTCAAGTCTTTGAAAGAGCACGGACTGATTTTAACCGTAAACATTTCAGCCGCGTGCGAGAAAGCACATAAATTCTCAACCCCAAACGCCGTTCAAAAGGAGGATTGGCTCGATTTTATTGAGCACAACTACAGCAGATATAGAGCGAATCTGATGAAGATGTTATCAAAAAGTTAGTTACAACACGCACTTAATTTGACCGGAGTATAAATCTTACTGCATAAGTAGTGAGTACAATCGTATTCCACTTTTGAAGGACGAGCGGGTACAGCGCGTACTCGGTTAGTCTCTCTCGATCACAAGAAAGCGCTATAGATTTCTATCGCTAATAGTAAGGATAAATAGTATTAATACAATAAAAAACTAAATATATTCGACGCATAGATCGCCGACTGATGGACTAGCGGCTACTTCATTCACGCGACAAAGATCCAACTGGGTTTTGAAGCCGCCGTGCACTTTTCGCAACTAATCGTCCTGGACGACGTATCTCCACGGTACTCTTCCGATCAGATTCTTGAGAAGCACATTATACGGGGCAAACAAATGCTCGAGCTCTCGTCTTAACAAAGGTGTGATCAATTGATGCGGTGAAAGGTCGAGATTTTTCCGAGAATTACTGGTTAATTTTTCCTCTTTCACCGCGAAGGTGTTGCAATCTTCAGCGTCGACGCCAACAAAATTTAAGGCTGCGCGCACGACTTGTAACGTGCTTTTCTGAAAATCTTCGTTGAAGAAAATAAGGAAACTTCGAACGCTTGAATGGAAGAACCATCTCTTCAATTGGAGATAGTACAAGCCAGCGGTGATGCAGTTATTCGCTGGTAGTCGCAAATCGAGTTCTGGGTAGGGAGCGTCGATTTCATTCTTGAGGTCTGGCTCGATCGATCTGTATAATCGCAGATCCTCCGTAATAGCCTCAGAGATATTTGACTTGTCCGTCATACCATTTGTTCCAAGCCTGCTGCGCATCAACATTTGCGAGTGACATCGTTCAATCGGGTCTCGTAAGAGAATTAAAAATCTTGTATATTTTTGCCCACATGTGGCGGGAATCGCACGGGCGTTCGTCACGAGCCGATGAACTGCAGAATCGCCAGCAATTGAATTCTTTGCAACGTTTCTGAACACAGAGTTGTATGCATCCAGCCTCTGGATGGGAACAAATATCTCTCCATCTTGAGGCCGCCCGCGAATGTTCAGACCCGTTAGCTTGGGATGCTGTGCCATGGACGTGTACAGAGCGGTCGTTCCACCTTTTCGCGTGCCTAGAATCCAGAAATCAGCTCGGCAGACTTTCTTCACAGGAAAAGCCTGAATCAAAGCACCGTTAACGAATGTAGTGCTGAAGTTTGAACTGCTAGAAACAATATATGGTTTTCCATGCGCGCTCCAATCATCCCGGCAGTTTTGCGAACTGTTGACGTTCCAAATGCATGGATTCAGTTCCCGAACTCTGATGAAGTGATTTTCGTGCATGTCTGCGTGTTGCACGAAATAGTAGTGTAGGAATTTACCGAGTCGATCTTCGTCGAGTAGTTCCGCGCAACGTCCACGGCGAGGCCAATCGAGGCACAACAACTCATTATTACGCCTCTCAACAGGTGTAGAGATGATTTCGAATGTCTTGAGCATGTGTGCGTACATGCGTCGGTTTGGAGTCACGACGAACATGTCAGTGTCTACTAGTTCGAACCGCTTGGAGGTGTACATAAAATCTGCTTCGCATCGAAAAAGTATCTCTGGTGATTTTTGCAACGCCTTATCAGAGTCAATTACCAATACTTTCTTAAATGACATGTTCAACACTTCGAGCTTCATGTACTCATCAACGTCGTACCCAGTTGAACGAACGGAAACGTTGAATTGAATATCAAACGTCATGACGCTGACGTCGACGAGTTCAGCGGAGAGCTTGCGTAAACTATTGATTTCTACATCGCTCGCGACTTTGCGAGAAACCAAAATCAATACGGTTCGATCGCTGAACTGTCGTATATCTTTGACTGCTTTGATGACCGTAGTGACTTTGTTTTGAAGTCCTTTCAAAGCGACCGCGATCGCAAACTGGTCAGAAGGGCGCGTTGTATGATCTGTTAAAGGAGCGCCGGGTTCCCAAACCAGTCGGTGACAACGTGCTTCGGGGTCAAAATATCGCCTTTTCGGTATCGATACATTCTCCGCACGGGACATTTGGTGCGCAGATGTTTGATCAAGAGAGCCTCGAACCTTTCCCGCTGCGTAATAACTCTGCCACCTCGCGACAATAGACGTCGTAATCCCTAAACATATCAACGATACAAAACTGCTGCGACAGCGCTCCAGGTTCACTCGTCGCACCCACCCAATAAGAAAGGTTTTGAACGAGGAAGCACCGTTCTGTGCGCACATGAAGTTTCCAACGCGACCTCAGCGCTGTTTCCTCAGTGACGCGAAATGCGCTGTAAGCGCCGCTTCCGGGGACGCGAACATCATCTAGCGCGCGAACGCGCACTGAGTGAGCACGGATCTCCGTTGAATGTCGAATCTCGCGAGTTCGATCTTGTCTCTTGGTGCGACGCGGTCGTGTTCACGGACAAAACACAGATTTGTGATCGCTTCATGTTTTGTTTCTATGTGGCCAACTAATACTTAATACTTAAAATAATTCTGAACTATCGACTGTTTTTGCGGTATTTCATTCATTCGATCAATACTCGAGTTTCCAAGTTTTCCAAGTTGTTGCGCCGCCCTACCCCACTGCTCGTCGATCGCCGTCTCGCATGGTTCGACCCGTTTACCTTCTGCTCGTCGTCACAACGCATCCCGCACGGCGATGCTAGGGAGGCCGTCGAGAGTGCGGCCTAGTCGCTACGTGACTCGAGTATGCGTGAAGAGGCTGCTTTGGAAGCTACTCGCAATATTTGCTGCCGTTTTCGTCGGTTTGTTTGGACAAAGAACGTGGATTTCAGCTGAAAAGCGACAGGCAGGCGCACGAGGGCCTGATTTAGTGCTCGTTACGAGTTTTTGGGCTGCTGATCTGCGAAATTCAACGACGACGTCGACGCCCATCAAAAAAGAGAATCCTCATCGACGTGAGATCGAAAACGCGTTCGTATTAAATATCGGAAACTCTTTGTTTGACGAAGTCAGGATTGTTTTAGAAGGTCACCACCATTCATACAACTGCACAACCCTGCGAGAGCTGTTGGAAGAAAAGTTATCGCTCGTTCACGCGAGTACTCAAACGCGGTTCGTGTGCGTCGAGCACGACGGACCGCAGCCAAGCTATTTTGAGATGTTCAACTACACGACTGATATCGCTCTCAACGGATCGGTTATTATTCTTGCGAACGCCGATATGGCTTTTGACCAGACTGTCCTCCAATTGAAAGATTTGAACGCTCATACCGCCGGCACCATATCGACGCAGGGTTTTGGAAAAGGCCGATGGCCACCACAATCGATTCAACGTCAACTCAAACGCCTAGGCATGGAACCCACGAAAATGAGGATCTCAAACCGATGCTACGCTAGAGCGCGGAGGTCTTCGTGGGATGCATATGTTTTCCATTTCAACTCGCTTAATTTTAATTCTAGTGGGTTTCGCGACGAAGTATCTGGTGAAAAATTTACCATGAACACCATGGGAGCCGAGAACGCAGCTTTGTACTACTTGAAGCACGCTTCTCCGAACATCACTTTCAACCAAATTTGTGATCACGTGGATATGTGGCATATACACGCATCGCCTAAAATGCATTCCTCCGAGCGTTGGGTTTCCTCTCCCCGAGCGTTGGCCTCTGAATGCGCTGATATAGCGGAGTGCTTAGGAAACTGATGTTGAGAGATGACAACAGAGTTGGTTTTGCTTGTTTTTTTTGTTTTCGATGTTCACCATGCAAATCAAACATTCATTTCATTCTCCGTAGCGGCGGCTCGGTCAGGTTTCAGGTTCAAGACGTTACACGAGTCTGCGTTAAACGACACACATTGAACCATTAGATGAGAGAAGCCAGTCGCCTCGCCTCTGCAGTCGTTGAATTTTGTTATCGAGGCCGATAATGAAATTATTATGCGTGACGTACGGTTCGGGGCAAAGTTTCTGCAAGGCTTCAGTCGTAAACCAGCGCCCACTCGCGTACTCGCACGCAGACAATCGGCGCACACGCAGTTTCGCCTTTGAGACTAAACTAGTGAGTAAAGCCTGATCGTTTTGTATCTTAATTACTCCCGTCGTGCCCTTGTATTTTTCTAGAACTTCAGCGTGACGATCTACGTAATGTTTGAACAATTCCTTTACGCTCGTCGACGACGCGACGCCATAAAATCCGCCGCAAATTAATGATACATTACTCTTTCCGACACTTGCGTACTCATTTCCGGCGATGATATCGTATCCGCTTGTAAACGTGCTCCGAATCAAAGGGCTTACGTCCCTAGTCCAAATTTGATCTGGTTCGATGATCATGATATTGACGTCTGCCTGAATTATACGATTTTCGATCAACATTCTCTCTAAAACGATATGGTAATAGTTGTACGTTCCAAAATTCGCGTCGTCCTTGTGTAGCGAGCGATAGATGAAATAGTGACCTTCGGGCTTAAAAGTGGAAAGTTCTCTCACGGTGTCTTCGCCGTCGCCAACGATGATGAAATTTGTCCCGATGCTCACGTTCAACTTTTTCATGTTGCAAAGCCAACTCTTCGTCATTTCAACAAAACCTTTATTCGTGAAGAGCAAGTATACAAACCCGTGCGCGCTTTGCATTTTGCCTGCGAGCGACAGAAGACTCGATTCTACTATGGCGTCAAAACCCGGTGATACGTGCTGTAGTACTTCTCCAGACCAGCCGTACTGCACGGGGTATCTTGGAAACTCAAGATTCGGTACACTTTGTAGCGTTTCGAAATCTTTGCCGCGCGTGCGTGAGTAATGCGCTCCAGCGCTTCTTTGATGCGCCGCCAGAGTTTTTTGATTCGGAAGATTCACATAAAGGGTCTGTACGTTTCGCTGAACGCAATAAAAGATGAAGTACTGCGTCCACATGTGCTTCTTATCTAATCGATTCCACCAATTTGACGTGACTAAACCTGGTGTCAATACATCGAGCGAGGGCGATAAGTGCTCCACCCACGAAAGGAATTCGCGCCATACGCGTGGGTGAGGTGAGAATCCAATCGATCCAACTAGGGAGTATAAGAACGGCTCGTGCCCATTGACGATCGCAGCATTTCGATGTGGCTCTTGCGGTATAAGCGTTTGGCGCTGAAGGCTGATTCCCGCGACGCCAGTATGATTCGCATACGCTATCCAAGCTTTCGTTAACCACAAAAACCAATATCGGGAAAGAATAATATCATCTTCTAAAATGATCGCGCGCTCACTTTCATCGTTCGGTGACCACGCATCAAACCATGCGCGCGCTAAGCCCCTTGATTCGGTCGCCAAGCTCACCGTCTTCGTCCCGTGTGTAAAATCAAACTCGTTCGCCACTTTGACGGTCTTCACGCGCGCGAGCGCATCAGGCGAATAATCGACGTGGATGTGTAAATCAATACGTTCGTTACCATACAAAGCATCTTCTAACGACGAAAGAAGTTGCTGAAGCATGTGACTGCGGTCCATCGTGAGCACGATCGCTCGAAAACACGCGCCGTTCGCTCGCTCTGAAAACACGGGAGGTGGTTGAAAGTCAACCTTTTTCAGCCTGAACTTTTGCCAAACGAAAGCGAAGATGGCACCAAGCACCAAAGCGATGAGTCCGTAACTGAAAATGCGAACCTTTCGAAGCTTCGGCTTCGCCGGCGCTTGCCGGCGCATGTCGAACTGTTCGCACGCCGCAGAGTCGCCGTTCAATTGCGGTTTCAGCGCGCGCTGCTGTTACGTGTCTGTATCGTTCTTCGCCGGGTTCGACGAGAGAAGTGAAGCGAAATCATTTTCTGAGATGCTTCACTCGATCGCAAGGCTCGGCGGCGTTGAGCTGTCGCGCGCGACGAGCGAACGCACGCCTGCCGTGCGGCTGAATCTCTTGACGAGTTCGCGCAAACTGCGGAACGCGTTCGGCTTTTCAGCACGTAGGGCGCCACTGCATATTACACGCCGTCGAGTGCGAGTCCTCGCTAGCTCGTACTTAGTACGAAAATCAATTGTCAATAATAACGATATACAAGTTTGATACTCTATACTCTTAATCAAGTTTACATACAGTACAGTACGTATGACACATGATATTACCGCCAGTACTATAGAAACCTCAACGGCGAAGCAAACGATGAGAGCAATAGATGCACTATGGCAAAGCAATTCGCCCGTGTATCGTCGAATTCGTCGCAAAGTAGTCGTCAATTATCTAATGTGATGCAAACGGCGCGATCGTCAAGACTCGACCGGTTGAGCGGAGGTGCCCCCTCGCGTCGGTGATCAACGTTTCAACGATGGATGGCGAATCCCGATCGCGTTCTCGGGGATAGGACAGTATCCGTGATGATGATCCGACGATTCCCTCATCGATGTTTTTATGTAGATAGCCCTCGATGAATTCGACTCGAGATACCTCACTTCACCATTCGTCTGACTCAGAGTCCTTGATTAGCCGCTCTCAAACGAAACCCAGCATTCCGAACTGCATCGTTCACTCTGTTTAAATCAGCGCACTTCGAGGAAAACGATCCCGTAACGCCCGCGGTACTAGACGGTGACCAACTTGTTTGGTCTATGAATACGACTTCCGTGTCCTCGCATCCTTCAGGCAGCGTCAGTGAGTTCCGCAAGGTGCGATGAACGTCGCAATTGCCGATCGCGGTCGAGCGCACGCGCGCGCGGACCTATCGTCTCGCTATCGCTCACCACCAGTAATGGCATAGCGTAGTACCATCGATGCAGTAATCCAAATCAAGAGCGTATAAAATTGTCTTTTCTGATGAATACCGCGATCGTTTCCGATCACGACGCCATCGACTGGCGACGTCTCGGAAGGCGTTCACAATATCTGAGCTAAAGTGTTGATCAAATTGTCTGCAATCATCAATCTCGTGAAATCCATGAAGTGATGTAAATTCCCTTGCTGATGCTGACCTAGCATAAGATCACTCGCTTGAGCCGTAGATGAAGTCACGTCGAGCACCATGATTCCCGCCTCTTTAACGCGCGACCATAGCGCGTTTTTCAAAAGCGCGCCAACGGTCGCTGCATCCAAAAGAGTTGCAAAGTTGTGGGGGGATCCCCAAAGAACTACGCGCAAACGGCGACCCAGAGCTTCGCGCCTTTGCACGAGCGTATTTAGACTACGAATGATTCCCTCAAAGTATTTTTCTTCGTTCAAATCCAAAACCAGTACTTGAACGACAAGAACGTCGTAATTGTCCAACGCCGAAGTGGGGAAACTTTGCTCATCTAGACTCGCCCAGAGTTCTAAAAATCGATCAACGACTCGAAGCACTGGAGTAGCGGTGAACAAAAACCCTAGTGAAAGTACGGAGTTTTTGTTTTGTCTCGACGTCAACCAGTCGCTTTTGTTCGCACAGTTAAACATCGCAAACGCAGTATCAGATATGTTCCATGCGCTCGGCTGTATTTCAAAAGCGTTGCTCGCGCAGCTATACTGCGCTGAACAGTGTCCCGTGGAATTAACGCCGACCTCAAACATTGAGTGAGATCCGACGTCCTGGACGATTTCTGTCGCAAAGGGTGAATGATTGTATGTGGCATTTTTCCCACCCAAAATGTGCGCCGTGGCATAGAGCAGCCTTCTGCTAACACTGTTTCCAAGGAAGAAAATATCATGTCCCGCGATCACCTTTCTCGCTGAAGCCGCGTCAAATTTGTGAAATTCTGTACACTGCGCGGGATAACGCCACGTTCGGTCCAGCTCATCAAATTCCAATTCACCGATGCTCTCGACCCCGCACCACCTCTGTCGTTCCCCATCACCACTTTTGATGG
>Ga0222713_10005293_pt1 | contig 12589 bp, 21 predicted proteins | sample C33_649DmetaG_FD_165061 | JGI IMG/M metagenome (GOLD analysis project Ga0222713, IMG submission 165061) | Estuarine water microbial communities from San Francisco Bay, California, United States - C33_649D | ecosystem: Environmental > Aquatic > Marine > Unclassified | place: USA: California...
AACGATATCTTCTGTCGTAAACTCGATATTGGTAAACGACTGCATAGTCTTGGCAACCTCGTGGAACTTGCGAAGTCCACTCTTGTCTTTGTTGCTACGATACAAATCTGTTTGTTTGTAATCGCCGCAGAAGATGATCTTGGAGCGATAGCCCACACGAGTCATAATTGTTGTCAATTCTTCCCAAGTCATATTCTGACATTCGTCGACGATGATAACTGCATCATCGAAACTCATACCGCGAATGAAACTGGTAGAGATGAATTCAATACGACCGCATTCCTTCATCGCATCATATGCATCACGACGACCGAACAGAGTATGACAGATCTGCATATAAGGTTGCTCATACAAACTCATCTTTTCTTCAACAGAACCTGGAGTGAATCCAAGATCACGAGACTGCACAGCAGAGCGAACAATGACTACACGATGAAATGGTGATGAACGATCAAGGACTTCTTCAATTGCTTTGTAGCAAGCAATGAATGATTTACCAGTACCAGCAGAACCACAAAGCATGGTGAAATAATCACCATGCTTGTATGCTTCGAAGAACTTTGCTTGATTCTCAGTCAGTGGCTCAAATGCTTTGAGTTCTGTTGCTTTGATCCTTGCTGGCTTTTTCTCTATTGGTTGATCAGATGTTAATTGAATAAAGGTGTTTGTGTTTCCATTTTTCTTTTTGTTACTCAAAACTCCTCACTTCCCTGCGCGAGCAGCGGCTTGCCTTTTACGATGCTTTTCTAAAACTTGATCAGTCTTGATTCGTTTCGTATCTTTCTTGAGGACTTTCTCAGCCATTGGACTTCTTGGATTTTGTTCGGCGATTTTATGCATGACTTCTTTCCAAGTGTTGTCTGTTTTCTTTCCAGACAAATCACCTGTGCCACTGTAACTGAACAGCGGTGCGTCGCTATAGTATCTTTCTAGATGAGGATTGTCTGCCTTGAAATCATCATAGGCAGAAACGGACATTATATGTTCTTCAATCTTCTTTGTTTTTGTATTCAAAAACTCATAAGTCGGCATAAATTAAACTTTCCTAAAGTATCCGTGATTGGCGAGATACGCAGTAAATTTCACATCTGGAAATTGTTTCCGTAAAGAAAGAAACACTTCCAGATTTTTCGGATCGTCATCAAATAACGAAACAGTCTTGAACATACCAGTATTTAGATACTGTTGAATGAAAACTTTCTTGGCTTGAGCAGAAGGCATTCCAAGATTCCCTGCTCGATGAACATGAACATTGCTCATATTCAACCCATGCTTTTCGAATGTCGAAAGAAAAGTTTCTTTGTCGTCGAAATCAGAGCGCGCAGTGAGAACAATTACCTTACTATTCGGCAACTTCGCATAGGCTTCAAGAGTCTTTGCAGCCTTATCAATTGCTCGCTGAATCGGCACTGAAGTCTTGTTGAACAACTTTGCGTCGCGAAACTCAGTGAAGTCGAATGTCTCGCCAGCCTTGAGTTTGTAAGTATTGAATTCGCGATTTGAAAGTGATTTGATTCTCTTTCCTGCCTTTACGACATGAACCATCGCTTTGGTTTGAAAGAGAGTTTCATCGATATCCCAGACGGATAGATTCCCGCGAGCATCGGATTTAAATTCAGAGAATTTCTTCATCCATTTATTTATACCAAGAAGGTGCGCCTCTTATTTTCCAGTTCGCGAATCCTTTCTTGTAATGAATATAATAGTTCTTGTATGCTTGAATTGAATTCCCAGGAACCTTTACATCCTCTGGCATCGCTTGCGGTGGCTCTTGGAACTCTACCGTTCGAGGAATGTTGTAGGGAAGAAAACTTAAATCCGACAGAAGCAGCGAAGTCTTGTGCTGCTTATCTGTAGAGCCACCGTAACGATAGCGATACTCTTCGCAAAGATTCTTATACAAATGCCAGAGCCAGTTGTAATGCAAATCAGACTGACGCACCCAGATTGCAGAGGGATGATTCCAACTCACTGCATGATACAATTTATCCTCGCGATAGTCATCCAACTTCCAGCGATGAACTTTGCGATTACTTTTACTTGCGATAAAATATTGATTACCGTCAAGAATGCGATGCGCTGTTGACATTAACTGCGCATACTCTACAATCATCTTGACGACATGTTTGTCAAGATGTTCCTGCGCGCAGATCTTGGTGTCATAATTTAGATAAAAAATGTTCATACTTCGTGATGTGTGATTAGACCTTGAGTCTTGTAGTTGATAGTTCTATCTTTACCATCCCAATAATCAACAACTGCTTCTTTAGCAAATTCTAAAGAGATGTATTGACCAAGAATTTCTTCTTCAGTTGCGTTAATAGGAATCTTTGCACCCCAAATTGAGGTGTAAGCCATATTGTACACTTGACCAACTATCAACCCATTATGCGTTTGATAATAGTATTGAGTGCCTTTGTCAATGTCGCGCCAGTCTCTACGCATCAGTGAAAGGATCCTGCATTCTTAACCATGTCATTCAATGACATGATTTGATCTCTAGAATCAGAAATCGAATCGACCATCTTGTCATAGTCCTCCTTGCTCAAAGAAGACTTATAAATCTGCATTGCAACCATTGTAAGTGCAGCAGCAATAGCAAATTGCTGATGTCCCTCAATGATTAGTTCAGTTGTCGTTTTATAAATTCGATCAGCAACAATTATCAAATCTGAATCTTGTTTGTCCATATCTCACCTGTAAAGAAAAAGGGGGACCGAAGTCCCCCTTTCCGATTGAGTCTTACTCCGAATAAGACTCACTCAGACCGAGTTCAGCCTTCAACGAAGCCAGTTCGGCATCACTGTCGATTTCCTGAACATCAAGAGTCGGGATCGAACCATCCTCAACCACTGCAGCCTTCGGCTTGCGGCTCACGACAGTCTTGGTCTTGAGAACCGCAACCTTCGCAGCCTTCGGTGCCTTCACTGCCTTGGTCTTACCAACCATCTTGCTCGCAATCGCAGCGGCATTGTGGAGTTGGTAGGACTCAACCTTACGACCGTCACGAATCGTCTCGATCTCAGCATTGCAGTCACGCTTCAATGCACAAATCAGAACCATCGCGGTCACAGGCTTGCAGCCCAAACGAGAAACGAGAGTATCGAACTTGAACGGCTTGCCGTCCTTCAACATCTCATACACTTCAATCATCTTACGAGTCGGATTAGCCATAATAAATTACCTCTAACAAATTAACAACGGACAACAATAGTATACAACAACAAAGAGCAAAAGTAAACCAGCAAGAATTACGCATTCGAGATTCGAATGTACTCAGCCTGTTCTCGCACAAGCCACTCGCGCAAACGAGTCCATCGTGCTTTCTTGCCATCTGCCAAACTCTTGCGAGCCAGCACCGCATCAACACGGACGATCGCATCATCATGCTTCACCGTACCAGTTGAAACCAGAGTCTTGATGTCGCTGACACTCGCCAGCGAAAGATTTACAGTAGTCATTAGACCTCAACCAGACCAAGAGTCTTATTCAGTTCAGCAATCTGCTCAGGCGTATAGACGACCGCAACACTCGCCTTTCGATAGTTCTTACGAGTCTGCTTTGGTCCGAGCGCACGCTCACGCATCGCAGCAAGACGAGCCTCCATCGCTGCGATCTTGGCAGCACGCTTTTCAGCACGAGCAACCTTACGAGCCTCGCGATCAGCCGCACGAGCAGAACGATTCAACGCACGAGCAGCAGCCGCATCGAGTCGCAGATTCGCAACCTTCATGCGGAGTTCCTTTACACGCTCAAGGGCATCCTTGAGTTCCTGACGCGCATTGACCAGCGCGACTTGGCTTTGATTACTATTCATCATACAATTATTATCCTATAAAACGCAAAAACAATCAACAAGAAAAAACCTTGCAGAATCAACAACTTACGCTGCAGCCTTGACTTTAAGAGCAGCGAGTTTGGCTTCCATCTTCTCGATTCGAGCATGCATAGCAATGGCTTGTTTCCGAGCACGCAGAGCACGATTATCTTGCATCACGATGCGCTTCAACTTGCGCTCTTCCGTGAGGACTTCCTGGTGCATCTTAATGTTCAGACGCGCCTGATTCATCGCACGACGAATTCGAAACATATCATCGCGCAGATTGCGAATAACATCGCGCTCAATCTGAATCATCTCACGACGCTGCTTTAAAGTGATACCCATTTTTCTATTCCTTCCTACTTCGGGGGGACCAATTCCTCACCCTATACAATCATTATACTATGGAAGGGGTGCAATAGCAATAGTAAAAACTCTAATAAAATCAATAACTTACGAATGCGCAAAAACACAGGAATTCATGTAAAGAATCCTGAATAAAATCAATAACTTACGAGTTGCCTCTCGCCGAGGGAGAAGCCCGAGGAGCGGCGAGGGTCTGGGGGTTCCCGAGGGTAGGGGAGGGGCGAGAAACCGAGCCTCTCGACCTCAGACGCGGATCACATCATTCGCACCAAGAATTCTATACTTCGCTTCACGCAACATGAACATGATGTCAACCTGCATCAGAGTCTCTTCGGCGCGATGAATATCGAAAATGTCAACTGGAATATAATCATGCGCTTTGAAGAAATCCATATATTCTGAGAATTTCGGCGCACCTTTGTTATACTCAATGATTGGCATTTCAGTAAAGATCAGCGGAGTCTTGCCCATGATCTTTGATGCGCCTTTGAGAATATCTAACTCTGAACCTTGCGTGTCAAGTTTGATAAAATCTGGAATTGGCAAATTGTGCTTGTCAATCAATTCATCCAATGTGATTGTTGGAACACGAATTGGTTGAAAGCCTTCGTAGATTTTTGTTGTCTCTTGATAGTATGAGTCACCAGTGTTTGTGCCGTTATAGAAGTCAACTTCACCGCGACCAGGATCAGCCAGAACATCCATGAAGTACATCAGTTTCTTTTCTTTCAAACTTTCTTCACACTCTTTGTTTCCCTCAAACAGATAGAAACGAGAATTCTGAAGAACATTATACTTCAGATCCATACTCCACTGACCACGAAATGCACCAATGTCGTAAACAACATCGATTGGCAACCCCTTTGCTTTCGCATTGAAAAGAAATCTATTTAATCCCATAAAAAAAGACCTCATTAAATTTGTTCATTACATTTGCTGGTGTATACTCAGCAACAACAGTTGAGAAATCAAAAGACCTACGATTGTCTACAAGATCATAAATCTTTTCTGCTACATTGTCGGAATTATATAGCAGATCAAATGGCTGCAAAACTTCCACATGATTTAGATCATTGCCCTTCTCCCATGCAAGCACAGGTTTGTTGAAATAAAGAAACTCCATCATGGCGAGTCCAAATGTCTCTCCCATCTCTCTTCCATGAATCATCGCATCGCAAGAGTTTATAAAGTTACTCTTGAACTGCTGATCAAACGATGATGGAAGATATATCACATTCGAATGTTCTATGAATGGTTGTGTGTTTATAAACACAAAAACGATATCCGATCTCTGTGTGAGTATCTTTTTAATTGTCTCTTTTACGAAAGGAATATCAAATTCCTGCCAACCACCAATTCTTCCGAAAACAAATTGATCGCCAGATATGTTCAGTTCTTTCCGAAGATTTTTATTTGATGATGGCAAATCAATCATATAAGGAATGTATGGAGTCTCGGGGCGCATTCTATTTGAAAGATATTTCGAGATATATGCAAACCTCGTGCATTGATCTGTATAATTGCAGAACACTCCATGCAATAGAAATGGAGCAGAACGAATGCTCGGCTCTTCATCGTATCCACTACGCTGACTGTACACAACATCATAAGATTTTACGAGCGGATCAACTTCGCTGTTTGATGTGACTGGTATGAGTTCGAATTGTTTTGACAAAGACTCTATTACATCAGGCTCTGATGCTTGTTGACCTTTTGTGTGATAAAGAATTGTGCTGCGATTACCTAGAATCTTTTGATTGTAGATTGCGTAGTCTCTTAACGAATTTGTGCCACCGCGATGCCCCAAATTAAATGCATGAAACAAAACATTAAGCATCTAGGAATACTCTCTTGAATTGCTGCATCACATTGTATGGTGAGTATCGATCTACTGCACCTTTGTAGTAATACTTCTTGGGATTATCTTTTAGATTAACGATCTTTGTATAGATGCTTTCGACATCTGGTTCATATAATAATCCAAATGGACTCAGAGTGTCAATATGATTTTTATCAAACCCACCATTCCACGCGAGCACTGGTTTGTTCTGATAGAGAAATTCCGCAATTGAAAGTCCGAATGATTCACCCAAGAACCGACCATGGATCATTGCGTTACACGCGCCGATATAGTTGGCTTTTTGCTGCTGCCCGAAAAATGGTGGACCAAAAATGATCCTTGGATGATCAATGAACGGTCTGGTGTTTGCAAATAAGAATACGATATCGTCGCGAGTTTCTGCAACCTTTATAATTGCTTGCACTGTTTCATGGATATCTAGTGTATTAAAGCCACCATGTCGACCAATTACAAACTTATCTTTTGAGATGTTGAAATGCGCACGAACATCATAATTGGGTTCTGGTAATCGAACGATGTATGGAACCCATGGTATTGGTTTCTCAACTCCATAGTTCTTCGCAATTTCTTTTGACATCCACTCTGAGATATACGCATAGACATCACCATGTGGATCGTACCATTGAAAGACACAATGCACACCAAACTTCGTGGTGTCAATGATTGCATTCTTTCTTTGAGTATGCGAGTCTACCTTCTCACCTGCTCGCTGACTATAAAAGAAATCGTAATTGGCGGCGAGACGATTTAGATGATCATTATCTTCGTATGTAAGAGTCTGATATTGAGACTTTACTTGCTCAACAACCTCTGGAACTGAACTCACATCAACACCTTCTGGTGTCTCTTGCGAGTAGACAATGATTGATTCGTTGCCTAGAATTTCTTGATTGTATCGAGCATACTCTAGAATAGAGTTAGTGGTGCCGCGATAATTCAATTGCTCTGCATGAAAAAGAACTTTCATACATTATCATTTCCACTTACTAAACACTTCAAGGAATTCCTCTGGGAAGTAAGTATCTGGATCCACCTCTTCAAAGTGGTGATCTTCGCGATCAAATAGATCTCTGCGCTCATCAATGCAATCTTGAAGACGATCTAGATCTTTGTAGTAGTCTGTGTTGTACACATTGTGAGCAAAACTTTCGAGTTTATTTTTAATTTGCTCTGGAGTCATGAAATATGTTAAATGCCATCCAGCATTGATTGCTCCATCTGTTGGTTCGCGATGATCCATTCTAAGACCATTCGCAGTCTTTGCGTTCAGATAATGCTTCTTCGCTGCATAACTTGCACCCCAAGTTGGGAAAGAAACGAGGCGAGTCGAAAGATTATAATAGAACATTCTTTGATTAAAGCGCACAATATCATGCACCTTCATCATCTCACGAAGATTAGTGAATTGCGTACGATCTGGAATCTCGTCAGCATCGCTCACCATGATGATGTCATTTGCATCAAAGGAATCTAAGCAAAGAGAAATGAAGTCTCTTTGTTGATTCTCAAGTTTCCACGAGTCAGTAAAATCATAGTTCTTGTCAACGATTAAGCGACAAGGAAGAATCTTATCTGAATACTTCGCAAAACGAGAAGCATTCTCGGCAAAATAAAGTGGTTTTTCTTTGCCTGTGTGAGTAAAGTTAGATTCGACCACAAGAAAGTGGTCGACATGATTGTACAAATACTCAAAGCGATCTTCTAAAAGATCGAGTTCTTTGTTAAAGGTTAATGCGTCTACAATCTTCATCTGATACTGGTGTCCCATTAAAGGTGATGTTCCATTGTTGCTGAATCGCAGTCTTAACTAGCGTTCTTTCAATAGAACCAAAGTCTCTCTCATATATAGTCTTTCCCTTATCAGGGCTTTCGTAGATCTTTGGTGGAACAGCGCCATACAAAGGATCACTGGTTCCAGTATCTACACCACCAATATGATGGGCACCATCGAAATCATTTGGCCATTTAATACTCATATGCACACCTCATTACTCGCTGTATTGTTTCCACCGCTCAAACGCACTTAAAAAATGTGGAGAGATTGAATTCAAGTCACTCTTTACAACCTTCAATTCTTCTCTTCCAAATAAATCGACTCCTGCTGCAATCCTTTGTTTGATCACTTCTAATTTTAGATTATGTTCAGTTATATATGATTGATGCGGATAATTTAAAATTTTCTCTATGAGATTCGGGATAGGCATAAAGTTTGTCAAATGCCACCCACCATTATCGATGTCAAAAAACATCTCGTTTGCCTCAAGTTGATATGAGTTCATTCTAATGTGATTGGCTGTATACTTATCAAATAATGTTTTTCGACACACATATGATCTAGCCCAAAAAAGTTCTTGCTTATTTGTTAGATCATAATAATACATCTCTTGAATAAGTCGAATAATTAGATTCTCATAATTCTTAAACAACTCTCTTAGTTTCCCAAATGTTTCTGGATTTGGAATCTCGTCAACATCAGAGCAAAGAATAATATCACGATCGCTAAACTCAGCAACTGCTTCCTTTGTGTAATCTCGATGCATATACTCAGCATCTTGATTTGTTGGGAATTCCCATCGAAAGTCCATATCCTCTGGAAAAATTATCGGTTTATGAACAATCTTATCAAGATACTTGCTATATCGAGATCTATTTTCATGAAATAATAGGGGTTTCTTTTCTCCACTAAACTTTCGATTACTTTCAATCAGAACAAAATGATCAACATGATCATATAGAAATTTAAAACGATCTTCGATTAAATCTAACTCATCGAAAAAAATAAAAGTGTCTATGATCTTCAAAGACTGATCTCTCCAACCTCAATCATCTTATCCCATGCAGCCAAATCATTTTCAATTAGAACTTCTTTTCCATTCTTACAGACTGAAGAAATTGTTACATTCCATGGGCTGTAGTAAAAGAAATCATGCATGCAATATATCTTTCTCTTTAACTCAACTGTTTTACCATGAAGATATGCATCGCCGTGTATAACCTTTAATTTCTCTGGGATTGGTATGTATGATTGTTTTGTCATAAAGAACAGAGAATATGCCCCATGCAATCCAACATCAATTAATTCTTTTTGATGACTAATTTTTATCTCACCACAAGATACCTTCGGCTGGTTATGTGGTTCATGACCAATTAGAGTAACCAACATTCCAATATCTTTGTGCTGATTTAAAAATGAATCAGCCTCGAAATAAATGCGCCCATCGGCAATTACATCATCGCTTAGAAAGCAAAGATTTGAATACTGAGCAGTTTTTGCTCCAAGATTCCATGCTGGGTTTACATAGATATTTTCTTCTTGCTCAAGAAGTTTAATTTTTGGATGCGAGAAAAAATCTTTTGGTCTTTCGTTCACATCATTATCAATGATGATAACCTCACCAATACAATCTTGACCAATAATTTGTTTAAGATATCGTGGAAATGGTTTAAATCTCCACATTGTTGGTATAATAACTGACAGCATATGCTTTTACATGCGTACCTTTGCAATATTAAACAAATAGTTATCATTGTGTTGTATTTGAAAATAAAGGTCTCCATCATCCTGAGCAATGGAGTTGCATGTTGCGTGCCAAGGTGTATATGCTTCACAGTTTGATATTACATAGTTCCCTTTCTTTCGTTCCATCATTTGCCACAACAACACCTCACCATGCCAGATCTTCACTTCTTTTGGAATATCGACATAATCTGATTTGTTAATAAAGAACAAACACCCAAAACCAATAGGTGGTGGTCTTTCTTCGTAAACTGGATGGCGAGTGGAGATGATATCGATAGTGTTATCTTTAAGAAATCGATGATAAGAATGTTCTTCATTATCGTCAACAAGAATTCCGACCATTCCAGTTTCTGGAGTCATGAAGTCGTGAACTTTTTGAAATACATTTAGATTGATATGCAAATCATCAGATAGAAATGCCATCTTTTCATTAGTTGCGAGTTTGGCTCCAAGATTCCAAGCAGGGCAGACATAAAGATTTTCAGGGCTGTTGTGCATTACGATCTTGGGATGATTTAAAACTGCAAGATTAGGAGTGCGCTTTACATCATTATTGATGATGATGATTTCCCCAACACACTCAAGATCTACGACCGTGGGTAAGGTTTCAAAGAATGGCTCATAACGCCACATTGTTGGGATGATAATTGATAACATAATAAGATGGTAGCGGGGGTTGGATTCGAACCAACGGAACCCAGATTATGAGTCTGGTGACTTGACCACTAGTCTACCCCGCAGTTTTTTGTTGACCCTCTTTTTTCTTCTTTCCGAAGATTCGTTCCCAATTCTCATCGAATTGTTTTCTTGGAACACTTATTGGTCTTGGTTTGCTTCCTTTTCCACCAGAACTCATATTATTCCTCTGTAGCACCAAACATTTTCATGATTTCATCGTGGTCTGATTTAAGCACATCATGGATTTCAGTATTCAAATCTTCTTGAAGTTTTCCGAGAGTTACAGGACCAGCAGTTGTAAGTTCACAATCATAAACAATATAGTTCTGGCGAACTGAGTGCTGCTTATTCCATTGATAGTTATCACCACCAAGGACTTTATACCCTGCAGGAATATCAAGCCAATGTTTCTTCATAAGGAAAAACAGATTGCCCATTCCAATTGGTTTTGGCTTCACAACATCTTCTTCAACTCGAGTTGATGCGATCTTTACTGAGTTGGATGTGAGGAATGTTTCGTACTCTGTGGATTCTGTATTTGGAGAGAGCACCATGACCATTCCAACATCATCATTTAGGAACTCATCCATCTTTGCAAAGACGGCAGAGTTGACCGTTACATCGTCAGCCATGAAAGCCAACTTTTCGTTTTTAGCGAGAGTAACACCAAGATTCCAAGAAGGGCAAACATAAGAGTTTTTTAAACACTTATGAACCTTGACCTTTGCATGCTGTAGAACATCATCAGTCGGGGCTGCTGCTTGATTGTTGTCGATGATAATGATTTCGTCGATCGAATCAAGAGCGACGAGATTCTTTAAATTATCTAAAAATGGCTCGTGAGCCCACATTGTAGGTGTGATGACTGTAAGCATTAGATTTCCCTCAGTCTGTAAGCAATTGTTTGCCGTAAGCCTCTAAACTCTCTACTCGGTGCTTCCGATAGGTGAACAATATTCCCAGGGAAGAAAAGAGCACAGTTCGGTTTTGGAATAAAACTGATTGCGGCATTTGAGCCAACTTCAGTTTGTCTATCCACATCGAAGTATTTATCTAAGAATACGGTTTGTCCTGCCCACTCAACTTGCCAATCGCGATTTACATAAAGAAGGAAAATATGCACATCATGCTCTCTCGCATCGATATGAGGGAAACTTGCCATCGAAGTTGTTGTTCCGTTTGCATAAAGATCAAAGATCTCGTATTTTTTTCCGAGTGTTTTTTGTATTTTGTTGAAGATAGTTTTTGAAAAGAATTTATCCTGAGTTAGATTCATTCTCCACATTAGACACTCAACACCAAGCGCAGCATTTGAATTGGTTCTTTCCCACATTGGGCGAAGAAGCATCTGCTCGCATTGCTCAAATTCTTCTTGTGTCAAGAAATTGTCGAATACCTTAATATGCTGAAATGTTGGTTGTTTCACTAGTTACTCCACACACGGCTATTTTTCGGAATGCTTGCAAGTAAGTATTCCATTTGGTCTGCTAGAACCTTACGATTCTTTAGCAGTATTCTTTCATGAACTGTCGGAGCATACGGAACATAGAGAAGATGCATTCTGGCTTCTTCTGGTGTACGATTGCCCTTTCGGTGATTACAGGGACGGCAAGCAGTAACGCAATTCGTCCACTGATTGCTTCCTCCGCGAGACTTGGGGTGAACATGATCAATTGTAAGTTGGCTTGAACTAAACACATCACCGCAATATGCACATAGATGACGATCGCGGGAATACAATGTCATACGATCTGCAAACACAGTTTGCTGATTATAGAACTTATCACCAAGCAATGGACCACTTACGCCGATAATGCAAGAAATGTCGATGCGTGATTGTTCTCCACGCTCGTTATGACCACCAAGCATGGTCTTCATCTTCTCGCCTAATTCCCAGAGAACTTTGTTCTTGGCATAATAACATGCTGCCATCTCAAAGTTACACCAGTCTTTCGGCATACCACCTTTATCTACAACTAGTACAAGACTCATATTATTTAAACTTCGTTTGTTTCCACCAAAAAATCATAGTATATCGATGATGATCTAAGACTTTATTCACACCATGTGTTACAATAGACCCATCAAAGAATGTCAATCTTCCAGGAATAGGTTTTATTGTCAATCCAGTTTCTGTAAAGAATTCGCCACCACTAAAGTTATCATTCAAATATAAAAGACTATTATAATCTGAAAGATCTCTTCGACCATTTGGCTGAAATTCATCACTATGCACATGTGGACTAGAATATGAATTAATTGGCCAACATTGCAATTCAGCACTTTGCAGAGATGTCTTCACATTAACTTTAGTTTCTATAAACTTTTGTATCTTTTCACAAAT
>Ga0222713_10005294_pt1 | contig 12587 bp, 7 predicted proteins | sample C33_649DmetaG_FD_165061 | JGI IMG/M metagenome (GOLD analysis project Ga0222713, IMG submission 165061) | Estuarine water microbial communities from San Francisco Bay, California, United States - C33_649D | ecosystem: Environmental > Aquatic > Marine > Unclassified | place: USA: California...
AATAGTAACCATCGAAACTAGAGGCTTATTCTTCAGAAGAAGTGCAATACCGTTGTAGTTAACAGAGTCAAAAGAACCCGATGTTGCTCCGGCGGAGTAGTCACAGTTGAAATAAGATCCTGCAACGAATTCAATATTTCCAGTCCCTCCTGGAATAGAGGAGGAATTGATTGCAGTGTTCAGAATCTTAACAATCCCAACCCCATTAGAGTTATCCTGGGCAACGAAGAAGTTTCCAGAAGTTACAGGATCGTTTCCGGTTAGTCCAACCGACTGGAAAGTAGCGGTAGCTCCATAAGGGAATCCCCCAACTATTGCACTGATATAAACTTCATAAACCGGATAAGGAGCATATGAAGAAGATCCCAGACCATTGAGATAAGCTCTGGAATAAACCATCGGATTGGACCCAGAAGCACCAAGTCCGGCCGGGTCTATAAATGTGATCCCTGCTGGTCCACCTGGATTATCATTGCTGTTTAAAAATTGAATGTTTCCGCTGTGAATAATTCTATATGGATTAGTAATTAGATACGAAAGAAGGTCTATGTTGTAGTTATAGTTTGTGTACTTATCTTCTAAGAAACCAGTACTATCTACAACAAATAAGTCATAAGTTTGATTCTGAATTACATATTCTCCATAGAGGATTGCATCGTTAGACGGAACTGGGGAGTACTGAGGGTTATAAACTGCACCGTTTATAATCAGATATCCTCCTATTGGAGGATCGCTGATCGGATTGGAATTCCAAAATCCAGTTTGAATTGTAGCATAAGCGCTTTCACTGGTCGAATGGAAGTACTCATTGAGCTTATTAGTCGATCCTCTGGTTAAGTAGTCCAAATGGAATACAAAGTCGGTCTCCGAGGGATACCCTAAATCCTGAGCCTGAGCAGGAACTGTAGGCATAGACATAGCTAAAGTAACAAGTCCTCCGGTTAGACCGGTAACGTAATTTGTAGATACTGGACCAGTGGCATTCATATAAAGCTGTTCCGAAGGCCCTAACTTTTGAACTTGGACAATCGCAGATGCAGAAGCCGGGTTGTACCCATTGTTAGCAGTTAAGAAAATATCTCCATTGTATATAGCTCCGGGAGCTGCTGTATAACCACCAGCTAAGAAATTCCAATCTACATAACCGGTAACTCCAACGTTCTGGGTTCCCGCCGTTATTCCGTAAGGAAGGGTCCAGAGCCAACTAGTTGCAGGATAAGGATCTCCAATGCTTGCATCGTCCAGTTGATATCCCTGATTCATCTTAATTGTAGATGGGGTTGGGCCAGAAATTCCCGCTATCAAGCTACTTGCAGAAACTTCGATTAAACTAGGTTCAACTAGCGTCTTGGTTGTTCCATAGATGTCCGTTGCAGTCAGTGAAGCCGTATAGTATCCTGGAATATTGTAGAAAACAGTCTCAGTCGATCCAGTGCCAGAGGAAGGAATTCCACCAGGAAAGGACCAGGAGAGGGTAAATGGACCTGCTCCGGTTGTGGTGTCGTTGTAGACTACCGATTGATACTGATATATTTTTAAAGGTGTTGACATTTCTATTGATTATGGTCCAGTTGCATATGTGAAAGAAACTATCAGTTCAGGTGCAGCCCCGGGAACTGTAGGAGGAGAAGTAAACGGTCCAGCGCTAGCTGCCGAGGTAACAAAAGATGTGTTTACCGGCCCACTGGTTGTTAGAAGATCCCCAGATCCGTAAGGAATTACCTGATAGTAGAAATTGGAAATGTGAGGTTCAGTCGAGCTGTTCAGTTCCCCAGCTGCTCCAGATAAAGTGATGTATCCAGTTGGTCCAGTTACTCCCCCAGTTGCAGCAAATGTAACACCGACCGGGAAAGGGAAGGTTTCGTTTCCTGTGCTGACCTTGATATTGTCTCCCACTTTAATGCTGTGGATCTCAAATCCGCCGAGCCATCCGTTGTCATACTCAAAATCGTACCATCCATGGGCATATGCTTCGTCCCAAGTTGATGTCGGAAGGGCGTCCCAGTTGAGGGTAAGATATCCCCAATATCTGAGATTTTCGTCTGGGAAAGACCCATAGTTTTGATTCCAAGAGATGTATTCACTGTAGGCAGTTGCTCCTCCAGAAAGTGATGGGTCGATAGAAACCACTTCCAAAGATCCTGTAACTACCGCTGTAAGTACGTCTCCGTTTCCAATATTTCCGGACGCCGTGTTGGCAAGAATATTAATTGCTGCAGGAATGGAATTTGGTCCGGTAACTCCTGCCACATAGTCCGGCTGAGTGTAGACCGAATTAACCACCTCAACTATTGAATTGACGGTGGACTGAAGAGACTCGCCAGCAGATGTTGCTCCGATGGACTTTCCATTAACTTTAATATCTATCGATCCTCCTCCAGTAACAGTTTGGTTTGGATAGTAAGTTGGTTCGATGTAAAGGATTGTATTACCTCCACTTGATCCAATACCTGCACTGAACGGAATGTTGGTAGGGTCAATCGCCAAGGCAACTGGAATTTCAAATGAGTTTCCGGTAGCTCCTTCCGGAATAGTCACATACCAAGCTCCGTTGATCTGGGGAGAAGAATTTCTAATAAAGATCTCGGACCCATTAACAAATCCGTGATCTTGATTTGTGAAGATCGTAACGTAGTTGTACTGGTTTCCAGAAATCTTGGTCGAATAAGCCTGAGTTATGCTATACAAATTCTGATTTAGAACTATATTTCCAGAAGCACCGATTGGTGTATTTGGAACTTTTACCAGCATATCCTGAGTTCCCTGAACGTTGTTCCCATAAGTTGAGAACTCTATAATTTCAGGGGGAAGTTGCTTGAGAAGCTCATCGTATGTTTTTCCTTCCGCAGGATACTCCCAGATGGAATTGTAAGAATTCCAGTCTCTAACAGTTTGATTCCACGAGTAGTACTCGTTCTCTCTATATCTAGACCAAGCATCAAGATCAATCTCAACTGGATCCACCTTAATTAATGACTTCTTAATGATGTTTCCCTTGAAGTTGTACGAGTCGTAGATGTTACATGTGACCGTATATTCTCCTACATAGGGGAGGAAGTGAGCCATTTTATAGTAGTCCATGATTGGGCCTCTATATTGGAAATAGTATGGGCTTCCTGGCTGAGTTGCAGGTTTTTCTAGTATCCATTCAACCTCGTTATAGTTAGAGAAGTTAATGTTTGCCCAAGTTAAAAGCTGCATCTCCTGAATTGCAGAAGTCAGAAGGTTAACGGTTAGATTCGCATTTGTTAGGGTCGAAGAAAGTTTAACCGTGTAAGTCTGAGTGTCGTAGAAGGTATTAACAATCTGTCCTCCTCCACCTCCGGTAGTACCAGTAGTACCAGTTGGTCCGTAAAAAGGCTGGTTTGGATCTTGGAAAGTCTTAATGTCTACTAGATCACCAACTTTAAATTCGGGAAGATTCAGAGAAGACCAGCTAACTCCCATTTCGTCCCAAACCCAATCGTCGAGAATAGCCTCTAAAATAACAGGCATTCCAATTGGATTTTTATATGTCTGTCCGGTTGCAGGGTCGATAAACTGCACAGGATCCGACGTTCCATCCCCTAGAGACTTGATCAGTCCATTCTCTTTTAGATAATAGAAATTAGATATTGCAGTCTGCATATCCGAGTTCTGAATCGAGTTGTATCTCTGATTAGAAGCAAGAGGAAGGGAGGTATTTCCCAGGTCCGAAATTGGAGAATTAACAATGTTGATGGATCCCTTCAGGCTGGAATTAACGCTTGAATAATAGTAAATTACATTCTGCTCCTGCGGATTTACATTGATGATAACAGCTCCTCCAGTTGCCCCGGGAGCTCCATTGTTGGTAACTCCTAGAGGATCAACTTGAGAATAGGAAGAATCAGTCGTCAGATAGAAATTGTATAGACTGGTTGTAAGATTAAAGTTGTAGGTTTTTCCTCTCTCTAAAGTAATAGTTGGATTAAATCCACTAACCGAAAGACCAGTTGGTCCAACAAAAGAGAATGCATTTCCGCTGGGTCCAATAACGCTGACGGTAAAGTCAAAGTCGTTAAAGTAGTTCATTGGAGTTTGGATTGCATCTGGGTAAGTTCTAAGACCGAAAGCTCTTAAATCCTCGATGAATCCTTTAGGTGGATTGGCTTTTACACCAAAGTTAAATCCAGAGTTGATGTCGTTTCTCTCCATCGTATCTGTCCAGGACCTGGTGTTATAAACTTCAAAATAAACCCCTTCTCCGGTAATATCAACGATCCTTGCGTTTAGAGGAAGATAGGTTAACTTAAGTCTCTGCTTTAGAGCAAATAGCTTGGTTAAGATCTCCTCCTGGCTGAAGAGGAAAGCCTCATTAACAATTGGATATCCATACTCATCTTCCAAAGCAGAAGCTCGGTTGATGTCGTAGTAAAGTCCAAATAAAGACGTCTTCTTGTAGGTTTTGCTAGGAATTAGAGTGTCCTCCCCAGAGACGTTCAGAACATAATTTCCATCTGCATCTGGACCATATGTTTGCTCTAGCCTATATTTTCCGCTGTTTTCATTGTCAAGAAGATCTGCAATCTGGATGGACTGATTGACCATAAAGCTCCTGTCGTATTTGTCCAAGAACATTTGGTTTTCCATCAGAGGGCTGACCTTTACTTTTTGATAGGCAAGGTTGAGCCAATATTCCTTAATCCTAAGGTCCTGATACCCAAAAAACTGGAGGGCTCCTATCAGTCCTTTGTAAGCTCCGATATATGGAAATATCTCTTCCCCCGCCACCATTAACTCTTTTCTCTTCTCGTTGATCTCTATCCAGTTTGGAAAGGGCTCGTAAGGATTGTGCTGACGGAGAATATTAGAGTCGGATTGATAGAATGCTCTTCCTAAGTTGGCAGTCAGAACGTTCAGTCTAGAATCTTCCCCTATGATCTGTCCATAAAATAGAATTTCTACTATCTTTTCTGGGGTTCCCGAGGTTATGTCTTCCACTATCAGTCTTCTTTCATAGACTTCTGCAGCAACGTCTGGTGCATTTAAGGCAACGTTGATACCTAGAGCGGTGGAGTTAACCGAAGTCGTTTGAAGATATCCAGGATAGCTTACAGAATAAAAGTCAGTCGAAAACTGCTCAACCGGAATGGCAATATTCTGATAATTAACAATCGCAGGAGATCCCCCGATGTCAGGATCGTTCTCAGTTATCTGATATGTAAAGATGATGTCTGTGACATCTGTGTTTCCATAGGTATCGTTTCCCCACCTGGTTCTCCAAAGAGGAGTTCCGGTTGCTCCGGTTGCATTCGTGTGAGGATATCCAAGTTCTCCGGTTACTCCAACAACAAACTCCTGAACAATAAAGATCTGCTGGTTTTCGTAAAGGCCTGCAGAAACAGGATCGAAGTACATCTCGCCATAAAAGTATCCTCCAGGTAAATTCTGGTAGGACGTGGTCATGGTGATATTATTCTGATTAGAGATGATCGTAGACCCAATGACCTTAGATATAAATAGAGTTACTGTCGAGCCAGAAAGAGAAATATCAGTAACGGAAAAACTCAGATTTTGAGCCGGATAAACTGCTAAATTAACTCTGATTTTTGCTCCATCAACTATCGAGTTATAAACCGAGCTCACCCATTCAGAAACGCTACTTCCATTCCTATCCAGAACGTTTAGATAGACCTTTGGAACTGCTGCATCCGCATCCACAAAAGACATGTAGCCTTGGGCTGGAGTGGTTCCAGAATTGATGGCGGAGTAAGCGAAGGTGCTGTCCAAAACAGCAGACCCAGTAGGTCCAATGTATTCAAAATTTAGAGGGTCCCCCTGCTTATCAAAAAATCTCAAATGTAGATTAGCCATCTTTAGAAAACTCTTCTGTTGTTAAAAGGAACTGTATAGTTAAAATAGTTTCTGATTTCTTTTACAGTCTCAATCAGGGCAAAAACAACCTTCTGGAATCTATCCAAAATTGGAATTTTTTGAGGGTCTGCATAAATGAGATCGGAAAGAGTTCTAGGAAAGATTTGGTCCTTGTAGTCAAATCCGGTGTAGGCCGTGTCGTTGATGGACTCGGTTACGTCGAAAACATTCTCAGTTTGATCAAAGAGATAATATCTTCTCTTCATATCTCCCTTAGGCATTTGAGCCATGATATCAATGTACTGCTGGTTGGTCTGACACGGAGCATACTGATAATTTCCAGCAGCAGAAACCAAAATAGTTCTATATCCACTACACCCTAAATTATAGGATCTAGTTTCAGCCAATTGAGGGGTAGAATAAACGTCCGTAAGAGTATCGAAACTAGTTGTATAGGTCTTAAACTTTATTCCACTAGCAGTGTTTGAAGTGGAATTCGTGGAAGAAGTTACCACTGGGGTAGTGTAGGCATTTTTGCCATTAGGGGGAAAATATGGGGAATAATCTAGTGGCATGATCTTATTTATTTGCAGCTATTAATTGGGCTTTAGTTTCGGCACTTAGCTCAGAAAGGTAGTTAGTAGGAACTATTCCTTTAACGGAAATGTTCAAAGCAGATGGCTTTCCAGGAACTATTCCAACTTCATAGTAGTTTCCGTATCTATCGTTCCATCCTCCTCTGATAACAACCAATTCTCCTCTTCCAATGATGATGTCTCCAAACTCATCGAATCCAATATTTGTGTTTAGTTCACTTGTACTTACATTGGGAAGGACATCAACAGTAGCATGGTATGCCTCGTTTTCCTGACCAACGAAGTAGAAAGAAACCGAGTCAACTCCGGGGACAGACTCGATTAGAGCGATCATGTCGGACTTTGGAATTCTGTCTCTTCTCTTTAAGTTGATAAAGTATTCGGAGATTGTAGACTGGATTTTATCTTTGATGATATCAGGATCAAATCCTTCGAAAATTGTGATTGCTGCATTTCCAACATATCTAGAAATTTTAGGTTCTACAATTTTCACCACGGTGGTTGCAATCATAGATCCAGAATCTTCGAGAAGATTTAGAATCGAAATCTTTTGAGCCTGAGTTAACAGGAAAGAAGAAAGTGGGATACTGAAGTAATCTTCGTTTGAAGTAAGACCGACAGTAACATCCGGAACTAGGTAGAGATAGACAACGTTATCGTCGTCCAAATATTCATCATCGAATGTAGAGAAAGCCTGAATTTGGGAGAAGATATTAAATCTCTGAAGGTAGATTTCATAGTTTGCAGCATTTGCAAAGACAAACGCTCTGCTAGTTCTAGGAGCTGCTAGTCTTGTAACGTTAATCGGTTCCGAATCCGATCCAAAAGAAGGATCTACCGTATTTACGATCTGAAGATAGTCGTTTAGATTTACCTCATTTCCAAATAAATCAGTTCCTTGATCTAAGAATCTATAAGTAATCTTAGAAGTTGCAGTAGATCTAAGATTTCCTAAAAATCCTGCAGTTAGAAGATAGTTAACTTTGATGTAAGATCCAGGCTGAGGAACTTTACCGAAGTTGGAGTTTCCAAAATAGATGTCAATCCCCTCGCTGATTCCAGACTTAGAAAGATACCCTTCCCCTTCTAGAGGGATGTCATATAAAGAATCATATCTCTTCCATTTGTTATCGTTCACATAAATGTCAACGTAGAACTGATCTACGTAGACCCCTCCCTTTACGGGAACGTTAAAACTTTGAAGAGCAGTTCCATTTCCTGTGAAGGTTGTTGTTGAGAAAGCCCCTTGAACTATTTTGAATTTAGTTACGTTACCTCTAACTAGAGGAATTTTTACTCTGGGACCATTAATGATTATCGTGTATGCGAGTCCATTCTGCTGACACTGAATTCTGGTATTTTCTGGAATAATAACTGCTCCTCCACCAACTTGGGTATCTGATGTCAAGTTCCAAGAAACTGCAATTTCCCCCTGAGCTGCCATTGCTCTAGCAGGATCATAGCCGGAAATTCTAGCCAAACTTCTAACAGAATAATCTCTGGTTGCTTCGAAGATGTTTAATTCGGTGATCGAATCCTCGATGAAGTAGAGGATAAGCTGAGACAAGTTTTCAAGAACAAACAGGATTTGTCCCCAGGCAGAAGCCGTTGTAAAAACGTTTCTGGTCTGATTGTAAGTGGTCTGCAAAAAATTATAGGTCGTGTTTAAAAGACCTCTAATTAGGATATTATTTTTCTGAAAAATATTATTCATTCCTATTTGTTATGTTACTTGAAGTGATATTGCTGGACTCTGATTTGAATAGCCAGGAATAAAGAAATAGATATTTGCTATGTCTCTAAGGGTTCCCTGAAAAAATTCCAATTTAAAAGATCCACTCAACTCATAGAAGAGAGGACAGTAAGTTTGAAGTTGAAAAGCTATTTCATTTCTAACGGACTCTTCGGAGAGTTCTAAATTGAAGATTAGATCATCTAGTCCAATACCAAACCCGGGATCGCCCAAAACAACTCCTTTGTTGGTTAAAAGAAGCATTTTCAGCTGACCTATACAGATTTCAATTGGGTCAGTAGTCTCAAGAATGTCCTTCTTGTAGCCATAATCGCCTGGATCTCTGTTGTAAAGTTCTATCATTGGAAACTAAAAGTTTCCAATATATATCTGATACTAAAAGGAGAGAAAAATAAAGAAAATTAGTTCCACTGAAGGAAGTAAGAAGGGGTATTTTCCCCGTTGATCATGTCCATTACTTCTTGCATTTCGACGTCACCCATCGCTTTCAGATCAGAAGCATTAACTTGAACTCCACCTGGAAGGTTGTAGTTGAAAGCGCTGATTACTCTTGCCAAGCTCTGCTTTGCTTTTGCTCTGCAATATCTAGAAAAAAGTTCATCGTCGAAAAGCTCATCGTCTTCAATAGCAACGAAGCAGCTAACAGCAACGGATCTAACGTAGTTGTTTGGTCCGGTTCCAACAGCATTTGGACTTCCTGCTGGGTTTCTACCTAAGATAGTTAGTTTCTTGGTGTTCTTGTTCCATCTGAAGGCAAAAGTTTCTAGCAAGTAGGCTCTAGCCAGGTCGAAGTAGGAGTACATCACAGTTCTATAAACTAGGTTATCCCCCATGAACGGAGAAAGTAGTAGCTCAGAGCCTAGAAGCTTTGAACTTCCGAAGTCTCTGTCTGGGTTTCCAGAAATCCCAGGCTGGTTTGCTTCTCTAACGTCAAAGACAGTTACGATCTTTTCTGGAAGCTGGATCTGTCTCGTCTTCAAGAACTGCTGCGTAGCAAAAAGAGCTGATCCGAGAATGAAAAATCTCTGCTCTACTGCATACTGGTAGTTGTCGTACATCCAGGCCTTGGCTCTGTTGATGATCCTAATAATCTCCTGATCGTTAAGATTGTATGGAAGTGAACAAGACGCAGATAAGTCGTCTTTAATCTCCTGAATTAGTTCTGCTTCTGTCATGGTTAATATAGTTTTTTATATGTCCAGTTCTGATCTCTGAACTTTTGGGGTTTAAAATGAACGTTGACGTCTTTTAGTCTGGAGTCCGAAATAAATCTCTCCTGTCTAACTTCGTCAAAATCTTTCACCTTCTCAGTCTCTTTAGAAACTTTTGAATTTCTTCCAAGATCCGCTTTTCTAATTACTCCTCCCTTAATGTCGCAGTCTACTATCTTGTCTTCACAATCAATATAGCACTCGTCCAGATGATTTGAATATTCAGCTGAGGTAGCCTTTAACTTGCTGTTCGAAATCGTATTTCCAGCAAATAGCTGACATTCCTCCAACTGGGAATTTTTAACTGTGGATCCATAAAGATTACAGTTGTAGAGTTTAGATCCCTTAATATCGCAGTCGAGAAGATCCATATCGGTAATATAGGAAGCGTCTCTGCATCTAGCATCTTTTAACTGGAATCTTCCAGTTGAAGTGTCGTAGTTAAAGAATCCGTGTCTTACTCCTCCCTCCACGATTAGATCGAAAACTTTCTCTCTGATCATCGGGAAGTATGACTTGATGTTCTCTTCAAATCCTTTTAGATCCACCAGAAGATGAAGATCTGGGTAGTGCATAAAGAAAGCTCTAGGGTCAGAAAAACTCTTTACAACCTTCGAATATTCTCTCATCATCTGCTTTAGCGTTTCGAGATCCTTCTGGGTGTATTGAGATCTTCCGCTGAGGATATTGTAGAGGTGGATCACAACATAGTCGATGATCTCTCTGATCTCGGTGATCTTCTTCTGATAGTCTCTCCCTCCCAAATATCTGATTTCAATGTAGCCGTCCTTCAACTTTGTAAAGTTAGCTCCGTAGTACTTATCGTCTGGAAGTTTGAAGATTTTAGGGTCAATCCCACTTAGATCCTCGATAGAAGTAAATCTATTTCTAGGAACGATTCTCTTGATAGACTTAGCATAAACGTTGTTTGTTCTGTTTCCAAACTTGGAGTAGATAACTCCCTCATCAAGTCCCAAAATAAACTGGAGCTTGTCGAGATTCTCCATTCTGGTAACAACATCCTTTCTCATCTTGTCAAAGCTGACAGAGAACTGGAAAGCACACTTGTCGTTGGTCCATCCGTTTTCGTCTATCCATCTTAGAATCTTAATCATGACCGGCATTGCTTCTGCATAGGGCATGGGTCCGGTGATTAACTCGTTCATCTTACTTCCCCCTGAATAATCTGGTTCAAGTTTAAAAGTGTCAGAGTTAACTGGGATCTTGGAGTGGTACTTAGAGGAAAGAATGACCTTTTTACCCAACAACTTTGATAGGGACTCCACGATTCTGCCACGAACCATGTTGGAAAAGAATTCGAATTCAAATCCAATCACAGATGCGTTCAGAGCATGCAGTTTATCAAAGTAGTTTAGGTTACTGGACATCTACTGGTTTAGCGAATATTTTTCCCATTACTGGGTCAACTTCGTAGATCAAGATTGCAATCCTGTCTCCAGGTTTAGCATTCTTTAGATCTGCGGTTAGTCTATCTTGAGGGATCATAGCCATCATTCCTGTTTCCGGAACTTCAACTAGACACCCATTTTTTCTCTTGTACTTGATGATAGCTGCCATCGTTTCGATCGTTCCGTTGTCTATCTGATCTTTGATCTCATAGATTTTAACGGTCTTTTCAACGGGTGCTCCAAAAGTTAGAGTTAATTTGTTGTCTTCTTTAACTTCTTTAACGTAGAACTCGATCTCGTCTCCGGGATTAAATCCTTGAACAACTTGATCTTCAAATTCAGTCTTGTGGATTAGACCAGTATAAACGTCTTCCCACTCTACAAATAGGCCGAAAGGTGAAGAACCAGTTACACATCCTTTGTACTTTTTGGTCAAATCAAGCTCCTGGATCTTTTGGTCCATAATCTTGTTAAGGTATTTCTTGTAAGAAACTACAAATATGTCTTTTTGTGCAACATATCCGTCAATCATCACGTAGATTGTCTTTCCTAGATAAGATTCAAAGTCTGTAATCTTATTTGCTGCTGCAAGTGACCCGGGAAGGAAACACTTAACTCCGGAGATGTCAACTAGATATCCTCCTTTATTGATAGATTCAACTCTTGCTGGGTAAGCAACCGAAGCTTCTTTTATCTGTGCAAAAAATTCTCCTTTTAGTCCCTGAACGTAGCACTCAACTACTGATCCATAATAAGTTCCTCCAATTTCCCTAACAATCGCCTCAAACTCGGAAGAAACCTTAAAATCAATCTCCTGGATTCCAAATCTAGCTGCATCTTTTTTCTCCTTCTTTAAATCGATGAAGATCGTCTGTCCAGAATCTGTATAGCCAAGAGCACTCGTCTCGTTGAGATTAGAGATTCTAAACTTGTAAATTTTTCCATCCTCTAGATCTTTAGAAAATTGTAAAATTTCTGGACTAGTTCCACAATATAAAGAATAAAGGGATGAAGCATAGATCTCGTGAGAGTAGAGCTTAATGTGATGAGGAGTTCTAATTGATTTGTTTACGGTTAATCCGCTGGGAATTTCCCAGTTGAATGTGTCTGTTTCTTCTTTTACTAAAGAGATTTTTTCCATTATTTTTGCTGTTTAAAAAAGTGAATTGTTGTATATATCTGTTCTAATTTACTAGGATCAACCTTTAAGAAGGATCTTTGCAAAGAACAGGTTGTCTCGAATGAATTTAATGATATCAGAGTTGCTCTTGTCTGTTGTTTCTGATTTGGTAATTCTATATTTATTGATGTCATCTCTTGTTAATTTCACGGTGATAGTTTGAAAGATAGATCCATTATAATAAGACACGGTAACAGAATCTCCATTCAGAGAACCAACTTCTGAATATTTTTTTCCCAAAGCAAGAAGGACCTTTAGATTTCTTCCTAGATCAACTGCAGAAATATTGGATCCATCTTCTTTTTTCAGACCTAAAAGCCTTGGATCTTTTTTGGACTGGTCGACTATGACAACGTCTATTCCATTCTGCCCAATTAAGGTGTCGACAAATTCTCGGGTGTTTGTAGAAGTCCCGATCGCCAGGAAGTCCAGAGTCTTTCCGTCCCGAACGTCTTTGTTTCTGGTTGCGTCGGGAGTAGACTGATCTGCAAGATTTCTGAGAATAAATCCAGAAGGATTTGAAAAAGAAGGATCTGAACCGAATAAGGACTCGATGACTGCTCTCAGAAGGAAAGGGATAGTTATTACAAATCCAAGTACAAT
>Ga0222713_10005296_pt1 | contig 12581 bp, 19 predicted proteins | sample C33_649DmetaG_FD_165061 | JGI IMG/M metagenome (GOLD analysis project Ga0222713, IMG submission 165061) | Estuarine water microbial communities from San Francisco Bay, California, United States - C33_649D | ecosystem: Environmental > Aquatic > Marine > Unclassified | place: USA: California...
TCTTGACGGAACTGCACTTGGCCTCAAACATGGAATACATGGCACGAACCGCCTCGTATGTGGGTCTGTCCTCCTTCTCCAGTCGCTCATTCACGGCATCGTGTATCTTGTAAAGCCAAAGGGTTAGGGTCTTTCTGGACTTCAATACATCATCCGTAAGGGAAAGGGGACCTCCCTTTGTCAAACAATATTTGGAATAACTCTGCCTACAATAGACGCAAGGAAGGATAGAACACAAAGTCTTGAAAAAATTTTTAAAAATCCTTCTCGTTGCGGGGTTAGGCCTGTCCGGATACGAAAAAGTTATTGTGTGCAAAAATACCCAAGCAGCTGGGCCCCACACAGATGTCTGAAAACCCCTCCTATCGGTTGGTTTAACCATACTACTATTTAAGAAGATTTAACTTGGCGACTCATCTCCCTGACCAGAGATTTAAATGCCTTTTTGCGATCCTTTATCACCCACTCGATTGCCTTCCTGTGCTCAACTACACCATACTTTTTGGCGTTTGACAGAATCCTTTCGTATTCGGCTATCTCCCCCTTCATTTCACCCATCCTCTTGAGCTTGATACTATCCTTCAAGCTCATTTTAGACGACTTGGTTGTCTTCATTATTTATAATAAACAAAAAAAGCTTTAATATTGATATGCTGAGAAACTACTTTTACGGATACCTCGAGGAAAGGATGCTCAAGGAACCTCCCGAAGCGGAATGGATCGCCGGACTGTATCGGGATATAAAACAACGCCTTCTTGCGATTCTCCCAGATGATAGCGAATTCAATCAAAATGTGGAACAATCCCTTGACGTGGATCTCTTCAAACAGATGGTGGAACACAACGCCCTCGATGCAAGGGACCTGATTAAAATTTCCAATTACACCTTCACAAAAGTATTGGAATTATGCCATCCCTACAGGGATTCCGATGTGGAAGGGAGGAGGAGGATGGTCGAAGAATACATCAAAGGAGATAACCACATAAGAAAATGCATATCCCTTTACATTCACTACATAAACATATCACTGGACGAACTATTTGAAGATATGGAAGATAGTGCGCCAATACCACCACAAAGTGAATATTGTTAAATGGTAATATGGAAACTTACGATCTTAATTCAGGGGGATCCGGAGGTACTGCACTCACCTACAACCCAAGCATTCCAGACAACGGCGCAGGGACAGGACTGAATGTTCCAGTTCAGGATAGAAACAAAGCAAGAACTACAGGTTACGATTCGCAGAGGGAAATGGTTGACCGTAAAAATAATAATGGTAAACAACAGAATACTATGCTTAGCAGTATGTCGTTTTCCACGCCCATCGAAGAACTAGGCTACGACGAACCCATGGAGGAACAAATGTTCGCACCCCAGTCCTCGGTGGCTCCCCACGAGATGCTCTCCCAAAAGTCCCAGTATCAGCGTCCTACGCACCAAGAGGAAAAGGAAGTCCTCCCTCCCCCGCCACCGGAGAAGACCTACCCTCTGGGTCTGACCAAGGATCAATTCGAGGCCATAGTGCTGGTGGCCCTCGTCTCCATCATCTTCTACCCCCTCGTTCAGTCAAAACTCTCCATCTACGTGCCGAACTTCATGGACAAGGAGGGAAACAGAAGCGTTCTCGGGCTCGTCGCAAGCGGTGGAATAATCGCATTAGGGTTCTTCCTCGTGAGAAGATACTTCAACTAATAAAATTAATAAATTAACAATTCTTTACAATAAATTCAAATTATTCTAAAGAATTTAGTTCTCCGGCTGGGTTTCGATCCCAGTACCTTTTCCTTAACAGGGAAATGCACCTCCTATCGTGCTCCCGGAGAAACTTGATGTGATTGCTCACACTACTAGTCTGGACAAATTTTACGATAATTTAACGCATTTTGAAGAGGTAATACGATGCCAGAATGATGGGCATGGGTCCCATGATACAACAGGCAGGTGCTATGGCGATTAGGACCTTTACCTTATTCACGTCCGTATTAGAGAAATCCAACATACAATAAATTAACAAACTAATTTAATGGTATCGGGTTATGGCATGAGTGTGTGGCTTGTTCCCCTAAGTCATAACATATATCGGAGGGTCTATAAAATGAAACACATCCCCCACGTGACAATCTCCACCAATCACGAAACAGTGCCGGATATATCCCACCTCCAAAAATACTACGACCTCGTTCACTTCAGGGACATTTCGAACATCCCAAGACAATACGAGGTGGACCCGCTCCACTCTGTGGGTTTCACCTGCCTCATCGACGGCTTGAGGACCCCCCACATCCCCCACATGAGCGTGAGATACGAACGAACAACCTACCCATCATACGATGACATCACCGTGGAGAAACCGGAAAAAATACTGGCAGAGGTAAGGATAGCCAACACAACATCCCTAAATCCAAGCGAATGGTTTTTAATTTAATATCATTTTATAGTATATGAACGTCAGGTTTAATGAAAATGTGAAAAGAGAAATTGTTAAAAAACTAAATAGCAGTAAAAATAAAATTCTTAACAAACAAGCAGAAAACGCATTAGTAACACAATTAAGCACAAAAGAATTTATTAATTTTTTAAAAATAATTTTTTTTAGGAAAAAGAATCTTGTGAATAGTCTTATAAAGAAAGCTATTAATAAAATACCGATAACTAACAAAGAAATTGAAAATCAACAAAATCTTGAATTTTTGAGAAAAATAATTGAAAAATTTAATCGTAATTATGCGGAAAATAAAAGATATATAACTTCGCCATATGTTGGAAATCAACTTAGAAACTTAAATAAGTATTTAAAGAAATGAAGCCCCTGTAAACTACAAGATGGCCTTTCTTCCTATTCTCCGTAATCGCGAATTTTTTGATCTGCTTGACACCACCACCAAGTTTCTCAACGAGATTCCCCTTGTTGAGAAGGACTTCGTTCATAAATTATCAAACCGATACACCTATCGCAAATCGGGTCACACCGACGAGGGGTTCGAGGTGATCGTCCACCTACCCGGAGTGGGGAAGGACAACATTAATGTGGAACTCCTGACAGAGGACCGTCAGGTTTCCGTGGCTTGGCCGGAGGATCAAGAGCTGGTGTTCAATCTTCCGGACAACGTGGATGTTTCGGAGGAGGGCTATAAGGCGTCCTATGTGGATGGCGTTCTCAAACTCGTCTTTTCCAAAAAGAACCCCTCGGCAAGTCGTCGTTCCCTCAATATTAACTAAAAAAGCACACCCCCCATGCCACCAAAGCATCTAAATACATTGAAAGATGTTGCGTAGAGTCTGGCGGTTCTCGTGGTTGGTGAGTTTAGCAAATTCAATTGGAACATCTGCTTTGATATTCTACTCATGTTGATAGTTCCCGAGGGATCATTCCCTATCTTTTGACCCACATTAAACACATGTATTTTGTAGCTAGGTGCTTGTGTGTAATGTTCATAAAGTTGAATGGCCATGGAATTTATTCGGTCCAAATCAAAGTAAAGGGAACCGTTCAAAAACATTTTCCACTGGTCCACCTGATCGTTTGAAAAGTGACTATACGAGGGGGAATTCCTTGAAGAGTAGTCAAATACGCCCTCAGTTTCAGAATCATTTTGGACCACCAAGATAAATTCCTTCACGGGATTCTTAAAGTCCGTAACAAAGCGAATTTGACGAAGTTCGCCTAGGGTCACCCTTGCCACCTGGGACTGAACAATCACGTAGTCAAGGGGCCTTCCCAAAAAGAAGTTTCGGTGGTCGTCTTCCAGATAGATGGACTGGAGGAACATTTCCACTTGGGGAAGAATGACGTTGGGAATTTCATCCTGCCTTCTAAGGTATATTCTAACCTGAAGGGAATGCCTGTTAAGGGCCAATAGGGGGAAGGAATTGCGATACCCCTTGCCAAAAAATGGAAGTTCCACCATGAAATTCTTACCGTTGACGCTGTATCCGTAACCATTTTCGGTGGAAGACCTCAAACATAGCGAGTTGTAGTTGTCACGGGTTCTCTGGTCGTCCGTGATATTGGATTGAATGGCAAGATACTCACCGGTCAGGGAAATGATGGTCTGCCCTCCCACCAACAACTCCATCTTATCGAGGAGGGCGTGACCGGCATCTTGGGGAATGGGTTGTGCTTCCACATATTTAAAATTCAAATAGAACCCCGTTATGATGTCACAAGTGTCGTTGGGAATAGTGCAAAATGCCTCTCCCCCGAAGCGAATGACAGAATCAAATGGAAGACGAAGCATCTCCGACTTGTAAATGGACCGTTTTGTGTATATCTTCTGGTAATATGAAATTTCGGGATTTCCGGTCAGGATGGTGTCTTGTAGTCCCTTAACGGCAAGCCGCATTCTATTAAGATGTGTTAAAAAAAGATTGGAAAAAATGCGTATTTACATTAGAATGAATGTTCAACTCAAAAAATTTGACCCCTCAACCATCCCAGATGATAAGGTCTGTGTGTTTATAGGAAAGCGAGGCACAGGAAAATCTACCCTCGTTACGGATATTCTCTATCACAAACGCTATCTTCCCGCTGGCGTGGTCATGTCCGACACCGAAGAGGGAAACCACTGGTATCAGCAATTCATACCGGATCTCTTCATCTACGGAGAATATGATAAAGATATAGTGGAAAAGGTAATCGACCGCCAAAGGAAGATGGTGAACCTCAAGGTTGCTCCCGGAAAGCCACCCCTCACCTCCAAGGACATCGGGTCCTTCATCCTCATGGACGACTGCATGTATGACCGAAAGTTCCTCAAGGACAGTTGCATACGCCAGTGCTTCATGAACGGACGCCACTGGAAGATATTCTTCATGCTCACGATGCAATACTGCATGGACCTAAGTCCCGACCTAAGGGCCAACGTGGACTACGTGTTCGTGGCGAGAGAAAATGTCATCCAAAATAGGGAAAAAATATACAAATCCTTTTTCGGTATATTCCCCACCTTCGACATGTTCAATCAGGTCATGAACGCCTGCACAGAAAACTATGAGGTCCTGGTCCTCGACAACACTTCAAAGTCCAATAGGATAGAAGACTGTGTATTTTGGTACAAGGCCAAGATAAGAAAATCATTCAGGGTAGGCTCTCAACAATTCTGGAATCTACACAAAAAGACATACAACACAAACAAATTGGGAAAAAAGACACAAGACCCCAACGAAGTCAAACGAAATAGGAACTCACAAGCCCTAAAGGTGAAAAAGTTAAAATAATTATTCAGGTAGACCTATAGTAAGTTACGGGCATCACAATAAAATGAGTCAATTTGAGACAGATGCCATCCACCTTTTTATAAAATCCCTAGGAACCGGAGCGATGCATAAAAAGTTGGCAGAGGGATTGGTGAAAAGTTCGAAAAACTGGGCAATCAAACACCTCAAACACTGGGATGTTCCTTATGAAGTTAAATCCATCGAAAAGGGAAAAGACAAAACGGGAAAGGACACTCCGTGGCTAGAGTTCGTCAAAACCCATCCAAGGGCGGTCTACATGGAAAATGGGAAATTTGTAAGGGTCAAAACAAAAACGCTGGAAAAACAACTCAAACTCATCGAACTCAAAAAGAAAAGGGTCATGCCAGAAGGGAAAAGGGAACTCGTGCCACCCACAGATATGAAAAAGAGAAATCTTTTGAACCTTTTCAGAACCAATCGCCTCCACGAATATGTCATGGATGATATCAAACGCATCAAAAGCGAAATAAACTACAACCAAATGAAGATAGCACAGTATGAACACTTCTTCAAACCGACCAAACACTTCAAACCAAACATCTACATCAATAGACCACCGGAATTTGAAGAAACCGTCAAGTTCGAGGTTCCCTTGAAAAAACGCATCGTCTATCGTCTGGTAGCCAAACACAAGGAAACCGTTATAGAAAAGTTGAAAGGGATTATGAAGAAACTGGAAAAAACGCGATCCATGGCCCACGAAAGGGTAGTGGAAATCACAAAAAATAACTACATGCGTTCTCAAGAACTGTGGAAAAGCATTAAGAATAGGGAACTGTTAGAAAAGGTATACAAAAAGAAGGAACACAAAAAGGAAGAATTTGAACTCGTGAATGCACTCTCCGAACACAACCTCGGCGACATCATGGTGGTGGCTCCCAAACCCTTCAAAACACAATTGGCCATTCCAAATGACAAAAGGGCCAATTGGAAAAATCCTTATTTTTTGAAACTATTTCGTTCAAGGGCGAGGTCCCTCCTCTATGCCATTCGCCACAACGATAAAACCCACTTCCTCGACAAACTCGTCACCAAGGAAATCAAATTGGGAGAACTACACGACAAGGAATACTGGGACATCATGGTCCAAAGGGAAGTCAAGGAGGAACCCGTAACCAGAGTGGAAGATAGACCGGACGGTATGTTCAAGTGCGTCAAGTGCAAATCGTGGAAAACGAGCTATGTGGAGAAACAGACCCGTTCCGCAGACGAACCGATGACCATCTTCGTCACCTGCCACTTCTGTGGTAATGTAATGAAAAGGTAGGACTTAAAGGTTTAATCTAATTCTTTTTTAGAAGATGAATTGTTCCCTTTGCGAACAACACATCCGATTTATACACCACACAAAAACCCGATGCGAACATCAACTCCACGATAAATGCCTTGCAGAAATCGCATTCCAAAAGGTACCGTGCACCGCGTGCAATAAGACCATCACGAGCAACGCAACCCTGCGCTATAACTTCTACGACGAACCGTGTCACGAATTCTGCACCAAGGGAAAGACACGGAGGAACATTAAACGATGCCCATTATGTGACGCAAAGGCATCCACGAAAAATATCATGACACAAAAAGAAACCGAAGAACTCATGGATAAAATAAAGGACCTCGATTACGAACAACGCGTCCCTCACTACCTAGACTACGGGTTCCTCGAAGAGGAAGTTCAACAACCCTCGCTGACCGATTCCGAGTGGGACTATATATTGTCGTGTCTAAACCCCAAAAAGGAAGAAGAAATTGATGAAACAAAACCAATTTCTTCAACCACAAAAAATAAAACATTCGTCATACCCGAACTAAAAACATATGAACCTAGGGAACTGGTAAAGGGCGAGCGCTATAAACCACCCTCTAAACATCGGAGACTAACGGAGGAATGCCAAGAACGCGAAGCTTCCTTTGAAAATCCTGTTCCTCGGCACTTGAAACAAAGGGTTCATGTCCACGGTTCAACAGAATTTGCCTTATTTTCACAATTTCCATCTTGCTAAGGGTCACCGATCCAAGAACATAGTCCTCATAAGCCTCACATACCACCGGAACCAAAGGCTTTATCAGTTCGTATATAGCAGTCGCATAATCCCGTATCTCCGATTGAGCATGTTCGTCCATTCGTAGATGCAGATAGTGTAAAAGATTTTTTAAGTTAATCTTCCAATAGAATTCCGTGTAAGTTGACAAAGGAAGATGTTCCCTCGCCGTCTCCCTCGCAACGCCCATCTTTAGCATGTCCCCGTATACCTCGAAAGCCTTCTCGCACGATGCCTTCTGTTCGCGGAGGAGCACCATGGCTTCGGGTGTCTCCAAAACGCCTTCAGACCCCTGATGATTTATACTCGACTGACCACGAAGGTCTTCCGGAACGTGAAATTCCTCCGACAACTCCGAATACCTTCCCGAGATCTCGTTGATAGAGGCCGTTCGGTGCCTCATGTGCTGACGGGCCAGGAAGATGGGCATCTTTATGTGAAATTTAAACTCCACCATCTCGAAGGGCGTAGAGTGTTCGTTCCTAAGGAGGTAACGGATCAACCCTCGGTCCGAACGCACACTCTTGGTTCCCTCCCCGTAAGAAACCCGAGCAGACTGAACGATGGCGTGGTCCAAATCTTCCCTCGGCATGGTATCCACCAACCTAACAAACCCGTGCCTGTGTATTTGTTTCATGATACTAACCATTTAGTTTCTAATCTCTAAATGGTTAGTTACCTGTTGCAATCCTTATATGCTTCTTACTAAACTTTGACTTGTCCTTATCCTTCTTTTTGGAATCCCTCTTGCGATCCCTATCGGACTGCTCACCCTTTGCCATTTAAATATATAGGTTTATTTGTTTTTAAATGGAAGTTTCCACAATATTGGTATGCGAATGCAATGGAAGGTCCTATCCTAATGGAACAGCCTTGAAACAACATCACAAAACAAACATTCACAGAGTGTGGGATCAGGAAAAACAAATAAAGGACCTTGGAATTAGAGCAACCCGACTTGAAATTGATAACATGCAATTGAAAAACACAATAGAACTTTTAAAAAAGAGATTGATTGAAACGGAACAAAAACCAAAGGAGAAGAAGGGAAGGAATATAATTCAAATATTATTAAACAAAAAGGAAAATAGTTAATCTCTCATGTCAAAATCCTTTCCCTTCTCCACATAGTAGTCCCAACGATAAAGGCCATGTTGAAGGACATACACATACTTATATCCAAAGGAACGGAACGCATCGGCCGCCAAACTTGGCTCGCTGGAAAATCGTTCGTTTGCATAGAATATAAATTCCTCGTCGAGGGTGGGAAGCATCCTTCCACGACAGGAAAATAACCCCAAACCTCGCGTTTCGAGTTTGAAAAAGGATTGCTTTAGCGTTTTCACCCTATACAATACCTCCCTTATATCCTCCCATGGAATGTTTATGGAATGCGGAAGTCTCTTTTTTACAAATTCTTGGTATGAATTTACATTTACAATCATCTTCTAATTATTATAAATATATTTTATCTGTTCAATATAAAGATATGACCAGGGTGGCAATTGAATACGTGATACTTCAGAAAAAATTGAAGAAAGATATGAAAGAATTACAGGGATATATAAATCAGATTAAAGATATGGAAAAATGGCACAAACAACGGATATCCGTTTTAAAAGGACCAAGCCCCTTTTCAGGCACGCCGAGTAAGACAGAAAGGAATATATTAAATGCCGAATATGAAAATATAAAGAAACTAGCCAACAAGATGATCAAAGAACGTCGCTCACAAATGAAAACATTAGCAAATATCTATAAGCGGAAAAAACATAACTCAATCATCCAACTAGTGACGATGAGTAAATTGAATTAAAAATAAATTTATCTGTTCAATAAAGCCACGGAGACGAACCTACCCATAATATATACAAAAAAACCCAATAGGGATAAAGATACCACGATTTGCCACATCTTATCATTTGGGAATAGATATTTTTTTGCCAATCATCGCACCTCTCTCTTCCCATGAACAGTCCACGGACTTTACTTGGTATTCGTTCATGTCATCGTCCTCGCATAGCCAAGTGGGCGTTCCGTCCTCGGACCTCTCCACCCCAACGATCTCCACCTCAATCTCACACTCCCTCTTCTTGTAAATGCAGTGCATCGAACGCCTATCCAAAAGATACTTACCCGTGGGCTTCCTAAGCACGACACCTTCGTGACCCTCTTTCAAATACTTCTCGTAATAGAAATCCACGTCCCTTGAGTGCTTCTTCACCATCTCCACCACCTCTACATTAGGCGGAAGGGTCTTCGTTAGAAGCTGTTCGTAACGGTGAATAAATGGTCTGTCCAACTCCGTCAACTTGAAGTAATCAAAGGCGTATCTAACCCCATCACAAAGACATACATCCAGAAATTCACCCTCATCCCCAAACTCCACGAGAAGACGCTCGCCCCTAACCAACGGCTGAAAACATACAACACCGTCAAGGGCATAGGGATAATACTTATAGGAATTACTCAACATGGGTTTCAGTTTAAAATCCTCCCTAGGTTCGGTGGCCATCAAATACCCCTTGTCCACCATGTCCCTCCACATACACGCAGCCTGTTCGTCGAGGGACTTTCCCGTTTTCTTCTTGAATATCGTTTTGTGATATTTACCAACTATACCGTAGGTGATCTTCAATTGTCCATCCTCCGGACAGACCCACCACATGTGGACACCCTTGTCGTCCCTGTGGTAAAGCCATGGGAAGTAAGTCATTATAGTTTACTAAAACAAAGTATAATAACAACCCGAATTATTTATTTAACTAAAATTTCAAACACCCGTTGAACCGAAACCTCCCACACTTCTTTGACCATTTCCCTCCACGAAGGAAGGAACCGGAAGCTCCTCGGGTCCGGGCGAGGTCTGGATTGGAATCTGTGGATAAAGATTGGGATCCTCCACCACGGGAACATGCTCGTAACGCTCCAAAATCAACTGAGCAATCCTATATCCCTGACGAACGTGGAAGGGACGATTTCCGTGATTGAAGAGAACCACCCTAATCTCGCCCTCATAGTCTCGGTCAATCACCCCAGCACCCACCTCGATTCCGTGCTTAACGGTAAGTCCCGACCGACTCGCAATACGCGCATAACACCCATCGGGAATCTTGATGCGTATTCCTGTGGAAACCACGAAACGCTTTCCCTCGTGGACAACACAGTCCGAGCAAGCATAGAGGTCATATCCAGCAGATAGTTCCGTCCCTCGGGTGGGGATCATAGCGTCCGTATGCATCTTCTGCACCACCAGTGTGTTCATTGTTTAGTGATTATTCCTCGAGGCTACTCTTTAAGTGGAGTATATAATACGATCCAGATTATAATATTCACATAAGTCGCGACACTTAATACACGGACGAGAAAGCCTCAACTCGTTTTGATTATTGGTTCTCACGACCAATAGGGTACACTTCTTGAAATCCTTCTTGGAAATCCTCTTCCTCGCATCAATTATCGCAGAGGCCTCCGAGTGAATGCTCATAGAGGCGTGACTCTTGTCGTAATAATTGTATCCCCTTCCCACAATCTCACCATTCATCAAAACAACCGCCCCGTGCTTGTGCATCAAGTTCGACAAACGCGAAAGACGCTTGCACTCGTCAATGAACTCCTCCTTCATCTTAAATAATTTTGTGCGCTATTGTTAAAATGGCCAACTCACCCAGAACTCCAAGTAGGAATATGAACCCCGAATTAAAGAGTCTTATTTCCAGTCTCCCAAGAAATATGCGATTTTTGATTTTGAAGGCACATAAAAATTCATACAATCAAAAAGCACCAAAGAAGGCGAAACGAGGAACTAGTATCACCAAAAAAAATAAGAATTCGGTAAGAAGGACACTGTTTTAAATAAACGGTTAGTTTAATATGTATAATGAAAATACTTGTCACCGGCGGGTGCGGTTTTCTGGGAAGTCATCTCGTGGATAGACTTCTGGAGGAAGGTCACCATGTCACCGTCGTGGACAATTATTATACGGGGAATTTGAAAAATATATCCCATCACACCTACAACGAACGCTTCCAGTTTGTATTAAGGGATGTGTGTGAACCCCTAGACTTTGATGTGGATAGAATATACCACCTCGCATGCCCAGCAAGTCCCATCCAATATAAGAGGGACCCCATCTACACCGCCAAAACCTGCTTTATGGGAACCCTCAATGTCATGGAACTTGCGAAAAGGAAGAAGGCGAGGGTCCTCATCGCAAGCACATCGGAAATCTACGGAGAACCCAAGGAACATCCACAGCACGAAGACTACTACGGAAATGTGAACACCCTCGGTGAGCGTTCGTGCTACGACGAGGGAAAGAGGATAGGTGAGACGCTGGCGATGGACTTTCACCGAACCCACGGCGTCAACGTGAGAATAGCCCGCATCTTCAATACCTACGGACCGAGAATGTCCAAACACGACGGGAGGGTCGTCTCCACATTCCTCGCCCAAGCATGTAACGATAAACCATTAACCGTGATGGGCGACGGTTCTCAAACACGCTCCTTTCAGTATGTCACCGACTGCGTGGAGGGTCTCGTCAGGGTCATGGAGTCCGAGCATACCTGCCCGTTCAATATAGGAAACCCAGAGGAAATCACCATCAAGGAACTCGTGGAAGTGATGGAAAGGGTCCTCGGAAAGAAACTCGAGGTGAGGCACATAGACATGACCGAAAATGACCCCACCCGAAGGAAACCCGACATCACCCGCGCAAAGGAAAAACTAAACTGGGAACCCAAAGTGTCACTGGAAGAGGGACTTAATTATCTTTTATATCATTAAATGGCGGAACATGAAGGTCACGAGGGATGCAATAAAACGGAACCCGTTGCCAATTGGAAGTGTATTTGGTTCACCTTGGCGCTGGCAGGGGGATACTGGTTCCTTCCTCCACAGAACAAGTGGGTGCTCCTAAGTCTTCTCTACTTTCCCTATATCGTTTTGGCTTGGTATGACCACTGGTATCAGTGCAAGAGGAACCTTGGTCCCACCTACCTCGCCATGTTCTACTGGTGGGCAAAGCCGAAGGACAGCGATCAAATCAAGGCCTATAAGAACTGGTGTCCCGATATCAAGAAAAGAGTATTCATGGTAGATCTCGTAATATTGGGGTTAGGTGTCCTCGCCCTCCCATGGTTCCTAGCGTGGAAACCCTAGTGAATTAAGCAAAATAACATAGCCGTTATGAGACATACGGACGCACTTACTTTCTCGGAAATATACTCGTTCCTCTCGGGGACTGTCCTTTCCGTCACACTAAGTGTCACCTCCCTACACATGGGACAGGTTTGGT
>Ga0222713_10005297_pt1 | contig 12579 bp, 8 predicted proteins | sample C33_649DmetaG_FD_165061 | JGI IMG/M metagenome (GOLD analysis project Ga0222713, IMG submission 165061) | Estuarine water microbial communities from San Francisco Bay, California, United States - C33_649D | ecosystem: Environmental > Aquatic > Marine > Unclassified | place: USA: California...
AAACACTGCGTACGGGCTGGCAAACTCTCGTGACCCTCTCGGATTCCTAGGTGAGCGCGCTATCGGGACTGGAGCCAGTATGCTAGGCGGTATGGTTGGAGGTCGCAGCGGGGCAATCGGTGCTGGGCAACTTGCCGGGGGATTCCTTGGCAATATGGCGGCAGACCGGGCGGCAATTGGCCCTTTCGGGTCGGCTAGTCCTATCGGCTACCAAGGCCCTTCGTTCGCCGGGATGCCGGCTGGGATGCCGGAAGGTTCTTATGCGCGGACGGATATAGATACCGGGCAGCGTGGCGTAAGTACTATGACGCCAGCAGATATGGCAGCGATGGCGACGGGTGGCAGGGGTGGCCCGGGATCTTTGGTTTCACTCGGACTTAGTGCTCCGCAACAAACTTTTGCGCAGCAAGCACTGACGGGGCAAGGGCCTGGTTTTAACTTCGGTGACTCCGGCGGAGATGATGCAGGTTTGATATTGCGTAGATTAGCAACTAGACGTTGAAAGGATATTTTATGGTTTTAGATGAATACTTTTTTCCGGGTTCGGCAGATTACATGAATGTTGAGGCGGGCAATCCTTTAAGTTCGTATAGCGGGAGTTTAAGCAATCTAACGCCAGCGTCTGCAGTTCCGCCGCCAGTGGGATCTGGATATAATTCTTCTTTTGATAGTCGTCAAATTTTGCAGGGACTTTCAGAGCCTTACAACGCAGGTGCTTATAATAACAGTCAGGATGTTTATGACCCAGCCTATAATATTCCAACTAACGATTCCTACAACCCTGGCGCTGGTGTTTCCTCTAACGCTAGCTGGGATGTTTATGACCCATCTGTGTATAACAGTAGCCAAGATATTTACAATCCAGTTGCTGGTGCGGTTTCTTCTAACAACGCAGGTAGCTGGTTAGAGAATCTTTACAACTCTACAGTAGGCCCGGGGACTGCACTAGGCGGACGTTCCGGAGCATTTACTGGAGGCGGTTCCGGGGGCATGGGCGCAGGTGGGCAAGGGTGGTTGCCGGCTTTAATGAGCATTGGTTCAGGTATCTACGGCATGTATGAAGCGCGAAAACAGAGAGAACTGGCTCAGCAAGCCATCTCTGGTTCAGCCCCGTGGAATACCGCACAGGGGGCTCCAGCTGGAAGTGGTGCGCAAGTTGCTGGTACTGCGCTGACGAATGTAATCAAAGGAGATTTTACAAACGATCCCGGGTATAAGGCCGCCTTGCAAGCAGCAGCGCGCACCTCCTCCCAGCAACCTGGGGGATTCGCAGCTATGGCGGCGGCGCAAGCAGCGCTGAAGTATCAGAACGACCGGATACAGGCGCTTGGCCCAGCCGCTGGCGTAGGATTTAGTCCAGGAACAGGCTACCAAACAGCTTTGGGAGGAATGACTTCTGCGAATGATTTGGCGTCACGGAGTCTTGGTTCTATCGGCTATGGAGTTACGGGTACGCAACCTATGCCGCCTTGGTTGCAAAAATATCTTATAGATAATAATATGGGAGGCCGATAATGGCTGAACTATTTGGCGCCCCGTTAGGGATGATGGCCGCCGATGAGCAAAGTCGGCAGAACGCGCTCGTCGGGCTGGAAGCGCAGAAGGTTATGAATACCCTGGCGTTGCAGCCTTCTCAGATCGCGCTTAACCAGGCGCATACAGGATACTACGGAGCGCAGACAGCAGAGGCGCAGGCTAAAGCAGAGGCAGCTAGTGTAATGCAACGGCTTGGTGCAGGGTTTACTGCAGATCAGCAACTTCGTCAAGGTGTTATAGATGGAGCTGCGGCAAAAGGTCAGATAGCCACAGTAGCTGACTTAAAAGGTGCGGGAGAGAAAGTTTCTGTTGCACAGCCACTAAAAGATTTTGCTGCGTACGCTGCTGGCAAGGGCGCGCCTCCAACCGTACTTGAAAAGATTTACGGAGAGATTGCTACGATAGAAGAGAAAGAGGCGCAGGGACTTTGGAGAAAGCAAGAAGCACTTTCAGCACAAGATAAAACGGCACGAGAGCAGCGTACTGAGATTGGAGGTATTGCCGCAGCTGCGGCGGAGAGTCCTCAACAATACGCTGCGATTATGATGAATCCTGCGTTACGTAATAGCTTGCCAAAAGAGCTTACGGGTTCTTACACTACAGATCGTGCGGTGTTGCGAGCAATTGGGCAAGCTAGCATGGATGCTAATAAGCAAGCTGATAACAGGCGCCAGCAAGCGGAGCTTGAGGCAAGGCAAGCTAACTTTAACGCGGGGCAATCCAAGCGGGATGCTGCGGTTACGCTGGCTGATGCGCAGTTTTTACTTACCATGGAGCGTTACGAAAATTTAGTTAAGAATGGACAAGCTGTTACAGATGCTGGGATTGAGGCTAAAAAAGCAGTTACTGCGGCAGCTAAAGCCCGAACAGCCGCCGCAGCGGATAAGGCAGCTCCCCAGTTACCACTTGATTCCAAAGCTCGCGTACTTAACAAATCTTATACTTTACCTGACGGACGCATAGCTACCTGGGAAACAGATCCTGCAACGGGCAGACCCGGTCTTAATGTAAGAGAGGATTAACATGGCATTTATTACAGAAGCTGACGCTTTCCGCCGCCCTGCTGATGCCGCAGCACCCCCCGCCAGTACGCCGGCAGCTCCAGCAAAACTTGGCAATTTTATCACGGAGGAGGAGGCTACGGGTTATTCAGCAGCTCCTTCTGCCTTTGATATTCTAGGTGGCCAAGCGCGCGCAGTGACTGAGCGTGTAAGTGCGGGCGCTCGTAATCTAGCACGACCTTTTTCCAGTGTGCTTTGGGACGCAAAACCAGCTCCGGCTTTTGACACTGATCCTGCAGCCAATCGTTTCTATCGAGATCGTAGTGTGAGTCCAGGCTCAGTAATGTTTTCGCAAACGAATCAAGCGGATACTCGCGCCGCGCTGGAGAAGGAGCTTGCCGGTGCTCCACCGCCGCCTCCGACGTTTCTGGGTAATCCGCGGAAGTTTGTTGAGGGAATGACTCTGGGGACTGTCGGACAAGTCTCCGATATGTTCAGCAGTATTCCTAAGAGCGTAATAGGCAGTGCGGTTTATAACTACTCGCGGCTCTACGATGAACTGTTTACAAAGTTACCCCGCGCAGAAAGTGTCAAGAACGCACAGGCACTTAAGGATAAATGGCCGCAGGAACTTAACGCGCCATGGAGCGTAGTAGCTAAAGCAATGGGGCCAGATGCACTTTATTTTTACGAGAACAATCCTGTTGCTTTTGTCATGGGGCATATTGGTAAAGGGATTGAAACCGCAGCTAGCGGTGCGGGGGCTGCGACTGGTACGCCTGTTGGGGATATCATGAATCTGGCTGATGCCACAATGGGCTGGCTGGGAGTGGCAGGGGTTAAGAAAGGCGTGACAAGTTCGGTTAAAGCTCGCACAGCGCAACTACGCGGGGCATTGGAACCCAAGGCGCCTGTTGTACCGGGGGGTGTAGAGCCTATGTTTGCCGAAGGGCCACTTGCGCCTGAAGCACCTTTGGCTCCTGCGGCACCAGCTCCGGGAATGGGAGCGCGTTTACGCGGGGCAGTGACTGGTTTGCGTGAGGACTGGCAAGCTGCTACTAACATGAGCGCAGAAGCAGTGGCGGCGGCAGCAGAAGCTGTAGCTGCGTCGAAGGCTAGGATTGCCGCGCTTACGCCAGAGACTCCAATTGATCTTACCGAAGCGCCGCCGGCTGCCCCAACGAAAGCGGAACTTAAAGCGCAAGCGGATGCAGTTGATTCACTGGTAGTGGATAAAGCTAAGCTGCAGGAGATCTTTGGCATCGCGGCTAAGAAAGGCCCGGCGGCTGAAGCAGCGTTGGTGCAGAATATCTTTGATCGGGTGCTGAAGCCCACTACTAAAGTAGAACCGCCGCCCCTTGCGGAGCCACGAGCTCCTTACGATGCTACTACGTTTCCGCCGGGAGAAGGGCCAAAGACTACTTTAGCTGGGCCTCCAGCTATAATTGGAGAAACTGTTACACCAGATTTAGTGACGTCTGGGCTGGATAAACTTAAACAGGGGCTGCTGATTTCCGCGCGCGAAGCTAAAGCAATTCGGGGATTGCAGGTGCGCGCGGGGGAAGGTGTGATTGTAGACCAGTCGGGCGTACCTTTATTTAAGCGCGGTTCTGCTGACCCCTCCTTGCTTAAGGTGCTGGGGCTCATGGGCTTAAGTGGCATAGCGGCGAAACAGATTTATGACTGGTGGAATAGTCCGAGCGGATTATCGGAGGATAACACGCGCGATGTTAGCATGGGGCTGGCGGCCGCCGGTGCTGCGGGGGTGATTAAAGGAAAAGGAGGAACGTGGCATCCTGCTGCCGTTTCTGCGCTATCTGTTCCTTTAGCTTTAAAATTATCTTACGACCCTACAGCAGGGCCAGCTTTTGGTTCGGCAGTGGAAGCAGCTGCTGCGACACAGTGGGCAAATAAAGCCGTTTCTAATTATCTTAATAGACACGCAGGAACAGCTACAGATCCACTTAAAGATTTAAGATTGCCCAACGGAATAAAGTGGGAAGATCTTACTGATACTATGATAGTAAGTGGGCCTGCAAGAGATTTTCAAAATACTCCTGGTAGGACTAAAATGGCAAGAGAAGAGCGTGCACTGTTTCCAGCAGCTAAACCAGATGAACCAATTTACCAGCTTACCGCACTTGGGCAGATTCCGGGAGTTGAGTTAGGCCCTGAATTAGGACAGGGAAGATCTGTACGCGCGGTGAAAGATTATTTGCTGCACGTAGGAGAGTTTTTGCGTACAAAAAATCTTACGCCAGAACAGTTGCAGCAGATGGACTTTACAAGGGCCGTTAGGGAGACTGTGGAAAATGATGCTAGGATTGCAGCGCAAGCGTTAAAGGACTTTACCAAGCCGAATCCTATTCGTATTGCTGACACGCAAGCATTACCAGTGTACGAAGGGAAGAGCTACCCTAGCGAGATGGCCCCCGCGCGTAAGTTTTCTTTTAACAAAGACGGCTCGATTAGAAAAATGGAGTCGATTGACTTGCCAGCGGGGGAAGTGCAGTATACTTGGCATGAGTTAAAGTTGCCGGATGCGTTGACGCCGGAGCAGGCAAGTAGGATTCGCCTTATTACTCCTGAGCGTCTGCGCAGTGAATACGGCATGAAGGACACTCGTATTCCTACCTGGGAAGCGCTGGATGCCAAGGGACGGGTAATTAAGGATAACTTTTCAGATACTCCAGCCATCGACGTAACTCCGGAAGGGGCGCATCTGGCGGGGCAAATGGCGCAAGAGGGAAATGCATTAGGCCACTGCGTGGGTGGGTACTGTGGCAATGTGCTGGCAGGGGAATCTCGGATTATATCACTGCGTGATCAGCTTGGTCGGAGCTATGCTACGGTGGAGCTTACACGGGGTATTAATCCGATTACTGCGGTTGAGCGAGCGATGCTCGGTGGAGAATCTGGTTGGTCGCTCTATAAAGGCGAGAACATTGCCCAAATCAAAGGCCCCGGCAACGGCGCCCCCGCTGACTACGTTAAACCTTACGTGCAGGACTTTGTTAAGTCAGGCAAGTGGGGAGATGTGCAAGATCTGAATAATGCTGGATTAGTAAAAAACATGGTTACAGGAGCTTACGAACAACGAGTTCCCGCTCGCTATGAGCAAGGTTCCGCTAAGCCCGAGCAGCTTGCCCTAATCGCCGGCGGAGCAGCCGCGGCAGCTTATCTCGCCAGTGATCCTGACCCCGACAAGCTAGCTACTCTAGCAACCGCCCTGGGTGCCGGAGTTATTGCCTCACGCGGAGGTAAGTTTGCTGACCTACCCGAAGGGAAGTTGATTGAGACTTTCCGCGCTGGTGGCCGAGAAGGGGAAGCCGCAGCTGCGCAAATCTGGGAGAATACGAACAGGCAGCTAGGCCGGACAATCGGCAACATGAACCGGCAGCTGGATGAGGCGGGTATCCAGGATATCAGCCAGCGGGTTTACGAGAAGGTGTTTAAGGCGCTGAAGCAATCCCCCGATGATCCAGGTGGTTTTCGCGGAGAAGCCAAGCTGTCTACATTCCTTCACGGAGTCGCGTCGAATGAAGTTAAGAATTCCTTCGCCGCTGCTAGCCGCCGACCAGCTACTGATTCCATGACTGTAGATGCGGAAGGCACAACAGCGGTTCCGGAAAAGTACATGATGGAGCAGAATCCTGAGCGCTACCAAAGCGCGGAGGATGTGACGTCTAACAATCAGCTTGCCCAGCAAATGCAAAAGGCGCTGGATAAACTGCCTGAGGACTCTCGAGCGTTGTTTGAAGCTATCGAGATGGAAGGCCTGTCGTACCAAGAAGCCGCGGATCGCTTTGGGATTCCAATTGGAACTGTGCGTTCCCGCGTCAGCCGGGCGAAGGATGCGCTGGGGCAGAGCCTGCGGCAGTACCGTACCCAGGGGGGAAAGATTGACACAGATGCGGTAATTGCTCTTGGAACACTCGGCAGCGGAGTGGCTCTGGGTGCGTATCTGGACTCTGACAATCCTATCCGCGGCGGAGTGCTAGGGGCAATTGGCGTAGCTGGGTTTGGAGCGATGGCTAAGGGCAAGCCAGGTAAAGGTCTTGAGTATACGCTAGGATTAGTCTCAACTAATCTAGGCGGTATATCCCAGCCGTTGTTGCGGCGCGCAAGGGATTACGAACGTATAGTTATGGAGCGGACAGATAAAGCGCTGGACGCAGTTACACCTTTTATCAAGGCAATTAAAAAACTACCCGCAGCTGCAGCTGATGCGTTAAATCTAGCGTTATTGCGTAATGATCTGGGCGAAATTACAGCGGCAATTAAGGGCAATCCTGTGCTGGTAGCCGGGTATCGGCAGGTGCAAAATCTCCTTGCAGCATTCCGAGCAGAGCAGATTGCTTTAGGTCGCTTTGCTGCCGGAGTTAATGATTACTTTCCTCGGGTGCTTAAAGACCTGGAAGGGCTTAAGAAAGCGTTAAACTTGCCGATGCGTACGCAGCTGGAAAATACTCTGGCGAAAGCTGAAGCGGATATGATTAAAGCGCGCGGGAGAGGGTTAAGCGATGTTGAGCGTTCACTTGTTGTTAATCGCTCGCTGCTAGCTTCTGCTCCTAACGCAAACTTGCCCGGGTTTGCCAAGGCACGCGGGGTGGATGTTACGGCAGACCTAGCGCAATTCTACATGACACCTACGGAATCGTTATTGCGATATATCGTAGGTGCGATTGAAGATGCGGAAGTAGCTAAGTTCTTTGGGAAAGATCTTGCGTCCAAGAAACTAGCAAACGGGCAAATGGCTACGCACGTAGATGACTCGATTGGTAATCTTATCCAGAGTGAGATAAAGTCAGGCGCGCTTTCCGCTGACCAGCAACTTGCTATTAAAAGCATACTTGAGTCTCGTTTTAAGCAAGGCGAGCAGCAGATGGGTGGGTTTTTGCAGGATGTGCGGAATGCGACTAACCTGGGATTGCTGGGTAACTTTGCTTCCGCAGCTACGCAGATTGGCGACTCAATGATGACTGCGTATCACCACGGTTTAATGCCTACGCTTGGCGCGCTGCGGATGAAGCTGACAGGTTCTTCCCAGATTACGCCAAAAGAATTTGGGCTCGTTAATCACATTGCAGAGGAGATGAGCAGTACGCGACTCAGCGGTAAGGCTGTGCAAACTGTGTTTAAGTACACAGGGTTTACTGCGATTGACCAGTTTGCTAAAGGGCTGAACTTAAACGCAGCGTTGATTAAAAATCAAAAACTAGCGCAAACTGCCAAAGGCCAGGCGGCTCTTGCAGAGCGCTGGGGGCAGGCGTTTGGCCCGGAGTTTCCGCAGTTGCTGCAGGATCTTGCGGGGAAGCAAATGAGTGAGCCGGTTAAGAGTTTGCTTTTCAGCGAGTTGTCTAATACCCAGCCTATCACGAAACTGGAAGTACCGCAAGCGTATCTTGACCATCCTAATGGACGGATCTTGTACCAGATGAAAACGTATATGCTAAAGCAAATTGATGTAGTTCGGCGTGATGCGTACCAGGAAATTGCTAAAGGTAACTACGTTAAGGGTGCGCGTAATCTAGTCGCGTTGGCAGCCACAATGTCCCTTGCAAATATTCCAGGAGATATTGTTAAAGATATGCTGGCTGGGCGGCCCGTTGAACTAGACAAGATTGACTACGTGGAGAATATCTTGCAGAACTTCGGCATCAATCACTACACGATGAGTAAGATTCAGGCAGAAACCAAAGCTAAAGGGGTTGTAGAATTTGCCAAGGGGACTGTTACGCCGCCGATTCTCAGTATGCTTAGCGACCTAGACAAACCAGAGCGGATGATCAAGTACATCCCTGGCGTAGGCCGGCCACTGTACGATCGGGAGTTCGGCGGCAACGAGGCGCGGAAGTGGGCGGAGCTAGTCCAAGCTAAGCGTGCTGCACGAGACCGCCTGGAAGAGCAGTCACCTGCGTTAAAGGCCGAACGTCTGCGCAAAGCGGCAGCTATCAAGCGCAAGCGGGATGAGGCTATGCAGGCATTACCTTGAAAATAAATGGAACTAAAGCAACAGTCTCGGGTCTAACAGATTGTATGCGGTGATTTTAAGTAGCATTGGAAGGCACAGCTATGGCTGGGTGGATTGATAGTTTACAGCAGATGTTGAGCAGCTGGGGCGCTATGTCGCCTGAGCAGCGGACAGATACGCTGCAGAAAACTGAATTGCCTATCCAACCCATGCGGCCAAAACCCAAGTTAGGATATGACCCAGAAGAATCTTTGAGTTTTATACCAAGTTTAAATTACTTAAATCCTAGTAAGCCTAAAGCTCCAGAACTAAGTATTAACCGGGGAGCGGCGGCGGATATTGCAAGTGCGCAGCAACAAGCGGAAAACACCGGTGTGCTGACAAAGGAGCTTGGGCAGTATTTCCCCGCAATAGCGATGACGGAGGGCTGGGGGTCTGGCATGGGTGTAAAAATGGGAACTACCGATAACGCTTTGTATGCTTCGCAACGAACTAAAAATGCTCTTGCTAAAATGGATTTAAAAGAAGGCCAAGACTTTATCGTAGTAGATGTGCGAAACAAAACTGACGGTAAAATTTATCCGCATTATATTGCAAGCGATGATATAAGCAGTGCCAATTTATCAAAACTGGCTGCAGTTTATCTAGGCGAAGCTGCAAAAGTTCGAGCAGCCCGTGGCGATCTTAGTCCTGCGGGAGCGATAGAAAAGTACAATGGCAAAGGCACAGCGACAGAAATGGTATACGGGATGCCTGTTCCAGCAAACTCCAAAACTTATGTAAAAAAAGTTATGGAAGCGTTTGACCTGCGGAACCATCCGACTAATGCAGAGTTTTATAAACATTACAACAGTGTTTATAAGAGGCAAGACTGATGGTTGGTCGTGCAGACTTTCTTGACCTTGGCGACTGGAACGCGGTATGCTACCAGTGTGGGAGGAAGCGTAAGGCTAGCACGCTTATGCGGCAGTGGCAAGGGTACTATGTTTGCCCGGAGCACTGGGAGACTCGGCAACCGCAGGATTTCGTACGGAGTGTTCCAGATGTGCAAACGCCGCCTTGGGCGCAGCCAATGCCAGCGAATGTGTTTGGGCTGATGTGTACGCCTAATGGACAGAGTGCGGTGCCGGGGCAGATGGAACCTGGGTGTATAGTGCCGGGGTGGTTAAGCACTGCGTACAATCCGGAATCGGATATTTAAGGAATTTTATGCCACTTCATGTACCGTTTATAGATAATGACGTATCGTCTGGCAACCGCGTTATGGCGGACTGGCTGAATGGAGTTAATAATTATACCTATGGGCCGGTTAGTAATCTTGTTGGGGATGGAGTTACGTTAACTTTTGCTACGACCGGGACGGCAAGATCAGTCTATATCAATGGGGTTTATCAGAATATTAACACTTATACTACAACGAGTGCTACTATTATATTTAGCCAAGCACCGCCCGACACATCTATTATTGAAGTTGTTTACAACTAGGAATCGCCATGTTAAAAGTAGCAAATTCAGTTATCAGTGCCAGCAGGATTACAGGCGTCCTGCCCGTTGCCAATGGTGGTACAAACGCATCTACTGCCAGCATTACATCGTTTAACAACATCACAGGTTTTACCGCATCGGGCACAACTGGTACAACCAGCACAAACTTGGTGTTTGCAACAACTCCAACTTTGGTTGGTGACGTTACCTTATCCACAGGCAACCTAGTCATTGGCACATCTGGAAAAGGCGTTGACTTTTCTGTTACTAGCCAAGCCGCTGGCATGACCAGTGAGTTGCTGGCTGATTATGAAGAAGGTACTTGGACTCCTACCCTTGGTGCGGATTCTGTTGGAGGGACTCAAACATATAGTTTCCAAAAGGGGACATATACAAAAACAGGAAATACCGTATTCATACGTTTTGCATTTGTTATTAGTGTTAAGGATGCGACAACTTCTGGAAACTTAGTTCTTCAAGGTTTGCCCTTTGCATCAAATGCAAATGGTGGTTTATCCCACGGAACGTGTGCGTTAAGACAAAACTTTACGCTTGATGTTGGATATTATGTGGCGCAGGTTCAAGCGACAGATTCAAGTTCTAGTTTTTACTTTATACAAACAGGAGCCACTGCTGCTACCATTAACAATATTAGCGCTTCCGCTTTTGCTGCAGGACTCCAAATAATTGGGCAAATCAGTTATTATGTATAAGGAAAAACAATGTCTTTAACTAAAGTATCTTACTCAATGGTGCTAGGAGCGCCAGCTAATGTGTTGGATTTTATTCCAAACCAGTACCATGCTGGTATTGCTGCTAGAACATACACGGGCGATTTGTTACCTTACATACAAGAAGCAGTTAATTCATTGCCTGCTGAACTATACTTTCCAGTAGGTGCATATTATATTACCGCTGCCGTCAGTATTCCTATTGCTGGGATGCGTCTATGTGGTGCAAGATCAGGGCGGTTCGGCGATGGTACTGCATTAAATCAACAAACCTCCGACATTATTTGTAACACCGTTGGAGAAGGTTGCTTTTGGCAAGTTCCACCGCTTAATCTAGGTGGCTACGGTAATGTAGATGCCATGTGTGTAGAAGGCTTTAATTTTTCTGCTGATTACCCAGTTCGTTGGAATTATGATACCGGGATAGTTGACGATAGCAGTCTTTCTAATATACCGTATTTAATGCGCGGCAGGTGCATAGACAATGTAATGATTGCAAGATCGCCCGGTGTAGGATGTGGAATTTCACAAACTAAATGCTTTGATTTTATTGTTGATCAAAATGAAATAGTTTCTTTTGCCATTGGCGCACTATTGCAAGGTTGTGATCTCGGACGAGTTTACACAAACAGGATTATTGGTTTTTACGAATTTGGAATACTTGAAATTGGTGTTTTAACTTTTGGGTCACAAGTAGAAATACGAAACAACGATATTTTGTCGGGTACTGCAACTTCTGTAGCTATTCAATCTTGTAGCAGACACGTTAGAATCTACGATAATTATTTGGAAACAAGTGGGTGCAAGGGGTTTATTAGCCTGTCAAATACAGGTTGCCCACAGTATGGGCCTAATGTTCCTACAACATCTCTTTCAGTAGTTGTACGTGATAATCGTTGCGATGGAATGATCTCCGCAACAGACTATGTTTATAACTTTAAAAATGGCCCAGAATATGTTGCAATATATGATACAGGGACGACTGGCCCTGCGCCAACTCAGGCCAAAGCATTTTTAATAGAAGGCGGCTTTTTACAGACACGGTACAACGGTAATTTAATGTGTACCTATGATATTTCTATTCCAGCAGCAAACAAATTTATTTTTTTTAGATCAGGCGTTATGCCCATCCCATCAAATGGAATAAAAATTACTTCAGAAAATTATAGAACGCTAGAAAATGCTGCTTTGCAATCAAATGGAGCCGCAGCCAATACATACTATCAAGGTGCTGAACAAATTATTTTGGAAAATGTTGCGATAGACGCATATTGGATTTTGCCGGTATCTGGAAGTAGTTTACATCCTCTGCAAGTTGGCGCTATATATGATATTTATATAACAGCCTCATCATCTCTATCTGAAAATTTATCTGTTGGCCCACTTTTAGCAGACCCATTCTCAGGTAGTGGCGTTACAATTTTTACTTTAGCGCCTAGTCCGACTGCTTATTATGTGGGAACTGTTACAGCACCTGCGATAACAAGAGGCGTTGGGGTAAATATTGTTAAACTAGCTACAACAGGAAACATAGCTATTCAGTCTGTTGAATTTATTAAGCGAGTTGCATCTGCAACAGCAAATAATGGACAAGTTGTGACTGTTGGAAATGTTGGCCCAGGCGCTGCGGGAGTTTCTATTCAAGGTTGGCAGAGAGTTTTTGACTCAGCAGGAAACACTCGGTACATTCCATTGTTTGGTGTATAACAGTACCAGTTCTAACAACTGGATTTTTGATTTTGATTGGAGTATCAAAATGGCTTTAGAAAAAATTAAAATTGTTGACCGCATTGAAGCCCTTGAGAACGGCACTGTGCAAGTTCGCACTAAGACCGCCATCATGGAAGACGGC
>Ga0222713_10005298_pt1 | contig 12578 bp, 9 predicted proteins | sample C33_649DmetaG_FD_165061 | JGI IMG/M metagenome (GOLD analysis project Ga0222713, IMG submission 165061) | Estuarine water microbial communities from San Francisco Bay, California, United States - C33_649D | ecosystem: Environmental > Aquatic > Marine > Unclassified | place: USA: California...
TCCATCAGCTGCAGCAACATGTAACGACGTGTTACCTTTTTCATCTTTTTTTTGTAAACTAGCCTCATATTTTTTTGTTCTATTAAATTCCATCTTTATTTACTCCTGATTTTTCTTAAAAATTTTGTTTGATTTATTTTATAAATAATTAAATAATCATTAAACCAATCAAAATAATTTTAATTAATAGGGTCGTGAGGATATTTAATCGCTAAAATCTGCTTCAAATGATGCACAAAAATTTGAGCCTCTTCTTTACCGACTATTCTAAAATCGTGCAGTAGAATAAGGCAGAATAGTTACTCTGCTGGATAAAAATGGATGTAAATCTAATTGACCGAAGCACTAGTAATTTTTCTAGTACATTTCGTCCTTTAGATGTAAGGATATATAAACTGCAGTTTTTATTTTCTGTACACATACCTACAATCATGTTCTATAAGTAAATGTGTAATAAGACAGTGATAAGAGAAAATAGTTTTAGTTGATATACACTTCTGATTAACGCCTAACAAAATTTTCTTATCACTGTTTCAGTTTATTAACGTAATTTTTCCTCGTTAAAAATATTTAGTTGTCATATTATTGGGAAATGTTTCAATCGCATCAAGAATCTGCTGAAACCTTTCACTCTCCTCATTTCCAGAAGTATTGCTGCTAGAGTTTAGTCCATGCCGACTGCTTAATGCACTGCCAAATAATGATGCTGCCATAGCCAAATGACTCGTCTCAGGATCATTACCCGTGAACTCTCTTTCAGAAATTGAACTCAGGTTGAATGGGCTCACTTCAGCCTGTGTAGCTTGCGGATTAGTTGTAAAAAATCTGCTTGTTGAATTCAATGAAGTCAGCGACTCGTTCAATCCCCGCATGTCAAAAGTACTTGGAGATGCTATAGCTTGTGCTTGGGAGTCTAAGGGACTAGAGTCATAGCGCGTTTTTTTTGAGCGTTGCTGCCTTTTTTCTATTTTATTCTCCTGTGTCGGTCCAAGTAAATTAGCACGAGATAAGTCTTCATCTCTTATGGAAAAGTTACCTAATTCTTCGACGCTCTCTTGGTGATCTTTATTCATCTCTTTTTCTAAGAGACGAATTAGAGTTAAATATTTCTGCCGGACTTCCTGGGAATGATCTTCAGATTCTTTTTCTACTTTAGCCAGATCGAGAGGGGTTTGTCCTGCATTATTTTCAGTGTTTATATTTGCACCCTGCGCAATTAAACTTTGAACAAGCTGAGTATTGGCATACATGCTTGCAATATGTAACGGTGTATCGCCATTGCTATCTTGAGCGTCTATATTCACGCCCGGATACTGAAGCAATCCTTTAACAAAAGGCCTGATATCTGGACCCTCTTCATCTTCGCTATTTTTTAAAATAGCTAAATGTAACAGTGTATCATCCCCCTTACGCACGGATAAATCTATTTGCTTACCACGAACAAGAAAGTCTATGATATCAAGATTAGCGCTCTCAGCGGCTAAAAATAAAACCGTATCGCCATTAACGTTCTCAACTTGTACATCTGCACCCTGGGAAATCAGCCATTTCACCGTTTCCGGATGAGGATATTGAGCGGCAGAAAGTAACGGGGTGTTTCCACGATTATCCCTATCTTCTAAAGAAGAAGAAAGTCCTTGTTCAAAATAAAATTCCACTAAACGTAAATGACCATTCCACGCAGCAGCATGCAATAAGGTTTGATCATAGATATCTTTTGTTTTTAAGTCCGCACCTTGATCGACTAAATACTTTACAATATCGAGTTGACCGGCCCAAGTTGCATAATGCAAGGGCGTACTGCCAAATTTATTTTTGGCTTCAATGATCGTATTTAGTTCTGATTGGGGAAGTGTCTGAAACAATTCTTTAAGGTCATTCAAATTTCCTCGGCTGGCCGCAATATGTAAAAAAGTATTTCCGTCTTTATACTTTTTATAATTGCGGCTTTCTATTAAATTAAATTCCATCTTATTTACTCCTGATTTTTCTTAAAAATTTTGTTTGATTTATTTTATAAATAATTAAATAACATCGAATAAAAATTATCAAAATTTGTTAAAAAAATCAAGTTTTTATTTCTTCGTTTTGTCTGTTTTTATAATAAAATTAGGCTTTAATTATTTTTTTAAAATAAAAAATAATTAAAATTAAATAATCATTAAACCAATCAAAATAATTTTAATTAATAGGGTCGCGAGGATATTTAATCGCTAAAATCTGCTTCAAATGATGCACAAAAATTTGAGCCTCTTCTTTACCGACTATTCTAGAATCTGTCAGCTCTTGTCCACTGGGTGTAAAGAATAGAAAAGTCGGTGGAGCAATGACGTGGTATTTATGTTCTAAAGCTTGATCCTTTGCATCATTGGCTGTGACATCGGCTCTTAACAAAATAAAAGAGCTCATTAAGCACTTAACTTGTGGTGCAGTAAATACAAGCTGTTCCATTTCTTTGCAAGATAAACACCAATTGGCGTAAAAATCGAGGAATACAGGTTTATTCTGTTTTTTTGCTTGCTTTAAAGCCTCTTTTAATTCAGAAATGCCCTTAATTGTTTTAAAATTATTTATCTCTGAGCTCACTACTTGATTAGGATGCAGAAAATGAAAAGGCCGTGAATTATTAGGAATAATTCGTGCCAGCAACCATACTGCCATCACCAGCATTAATATACCTAATATCATTTTAATACCATTCATCCAAGGCCCTGATTGAGGTATCCATTTACCGGCCGATGTTCCAATAATTAATAAAGGCGCACCGGATCCTAAGCCCAGAACAAATAAAGCAAGCCCACCCAGTAAGGCGTTACCCGTATTGCCAATATAGGTCAACACACCGACTAAAGGGGCTGTGACACACGGAGAAATAACTAGCGTGGATAAACAACCCATCAGTGCTACGCCAATATAGTTGCCTCCTTGTTGACGGTTGGTCATATTAATCAATTTTTCATGCCAGCTGGTAGGGAGGCGTAATTCATAGAAACCAAATAAGGAAAAAGCTAAAAACACAAATAAGGCACAAACAATAATAATAACCCAAGGGCTTTGTAGAAACGCTTGTAAATAACTACCTGCTAAACCTGCAAAAACACCTGCAAGGGCATAAGTCAATGCCATAGCCAGTACATAGGTTAAAGATAAACTAAAGGCTTTTGCTGTATTTAATTGTTTTTGGCCTAAAATTATAGCGGATAGAACTGGAATCAAGGGTAAGACACAAGGAGTCAGTGATAACAATAAGCCAAAACCGAAAAAACTAATCAATGTCCAAAAAATGTTATGTCCTGCTAATAAATTTAAAATTTTACCTTGCTCACTGACGCTTTTAAGCGTCCCTGGTATTTGCTTTTTTGCTTGAGAATTGTTTTCAACACCTACCGTGTCTTGCTTAAGTGGGTTATGTCGATTTTCGAAAGGATTCAGTGTGATATATTTAATTACAGGTGGATAGCAAAAACCCGCAATGGCGCAACCTTGATAGTGAATCACCATAGCGAGAGTTTGTTTGGGTAGGGGATTTGCAAACCTTAACAAGGCCGTAACATGACCTTGATAGACTTCATATGAGCCCATAAATTGATTATGCTTAACAAGTCCTTTAGGTAAAATCACTGAATGGATACTAAGCGGCTTAGTTTCGAAATGAATTTTACTCTTATAGAGATAATAACCTGGCTTAATATCCCAATCTACCGCCAATATCTTATTATTAAAATTTCGCACTGAAACTTTAAAAACCTGATCCGCCGGTAAAGCCTGTTGGATAGCCTGAGCCGATAAGGTTAACCCACCCAAGCTCAAACCAAACACTAAAACTTTTATAAACTTTTTTAAACTAAACAAAATAGTTTTCCTATAAGTAAAGAGAGCTATGAATAACTCGCCTTAAATTACGTAGATAAGACCTTTCCAATCAATTTTTCTAGTGCCTATCAGTATATCGTCCTTTAAACACAAGAATAGTTCATAAACTAAGATTTTTTGTCGCCATTGCGCATATATTTACAAGCATGTTCTATTGACGTTACTCGAAAAGCCATGCTTCTGACTCATCCTTGCTAAAATGACCTACGCGTGTTAGCTAATTTTAGCAAAAAAAACAAGTCCTGCTTTAAATTTTTAAGAAAAATTGGGTCTTAATTTTATTAAGCGATTAAGAAATTCAAAAAATCCGACAAAAGACGCTTGTCGCAACCTCTTAGCTACTATATCATGGAAACTCCTCTGACCTAGTCAAGACTCAAAGGATAATGTATATGCAAAATGCACTTGATCAACTTCCTGTTCTACCTATCCAGGTTGCTAGCGCTGGAACACCACAACAGCCGCTAAAAACTTATGTTGAACAGGCTTTAGAAAACTACTTTTCACAATTAGATGGGAACTCACCCTCTAATCTGTATGGCCTTGTTTTAGCTGAGGTTGAATCCCCTTTGTTGGAAGTGGTATTACGCCAAACCCGTGGGAACCAAACTAAAGCGGCTAAATTGCTCGGTATCAGCCGAGGCACTTTACGCAAAAAATTAAAACAATGCGATCTCGCCTAAATCATAGAGTCCAGTAAACAAACCTCTCTTGCATATAAAAAAATAACAACAAGAAAAAAACAAACATCGTTGACTGAGAACAAGAAAGAATCTATTGCAACTGGATATCCTGGTTTTTTGTAAAAATACCTTCATTTTGGGGAATTGGCTTGCATTAACTGCCCATATTATCCCCTTTTGTTCATCTATTTCTTCGCTAACCCATTAATGCTTGCCTGGTTCTTTTTATTTTGCGTATTTATTGGACTGCTTCGTTTATTTGCCTATGGCTAAAAATGTAAAACGGCTTATACTTATGCAATAAAAATTGAGTGAATCGCTTGACAGATTCCCCATGGCTTTAGCACAATAAGCCACTCTTTGGCTATGTAGCTCAGTTGGTTAGAGCACAGCATTCATAATGCTGGTGTCGGTGGTTCGAGCCCACCCATAGCCACCAAAACTATCTTTTTATTAATGGAAGAAGCATCTCATAATTGTCAGGTACCTAAGCCACTGTCTCTTGCAAACTAATTTGTTGAATGACAGCCAAGGCTTCCGTTAATTGTGCAACGGGAAATACCGACAATCCATTAATGATTTGTTTACTTACATTGGCTTTGGGAATAAGCGCTGATTTAAAACCATGTTTTGCCGCATCGCGTAAACGTTCCTGACCATTAGCGACGGGGCGAATTTCTCCCGATAAACCCACTTCACCAAATACCAAACAATCTTCCGGAAAAGGTTTATTTCGCAAACTGGATAACACCGCTAATAAGACCGGCAAATCCGCAGCCGTTTCCAACAAACGTACACCCCCTACTACATTAATAAAAACATCTTGATCGGTTGTCATAATACCCGCATGGCGATGTAATACCGCTAACAACATCGCTAAACGATTACTTTCTAAACCCACCGTCACTCGTCGGGGATTCCCCAAGTGACTCTGATCCACTAAGGCTTGTACTTCCACTAATAAAGGCCGACTTCCCTGCCATGTCGCCGTAACCAGACTCCCTGAAACAGTCAAGCCAGATCGAGATAATAACATCGCGGAAGGATTACTGACTTCACGTAATCCTTTCTCCGTCATGATAAATACACCTAGTTCATTCACTGCACCAAAACGGTTTTTAACGGATCGTATCAAACGATGTCGGCTCTCAGACTCACCTTCGAAATACAAAACCGTATCGACCATATGCTCTAAAACACGAGGCCCTGCAAGCGATCCCTCCTTAGTCACATGTCCCACTAAAAATAAGGCGATACCCGTTTGCTTAGCTAAACGGGTTAATTGCATAGCACTCTCTCTTACTTGGCCGACGGCACCAGGAGCCGACTGAAGTAAATCAGTATGCATCGTTTGTATCGAGTCAATCACTAGAACCTGAGGTTTTTCTTGTAAAGCGTGCTTTAAAATACTTTCCACGCGCGTTTCAGTCAGGAGACGAATTCTTTTTTGTGGCAAACCTAGGCGCTGAGCACGTATCGCCACTTGTTGCAAGGACTCTTCTCCCGTAATGTAAAGAACATTAAGCGTTTCGCTCAACTGACAGAGACTTTGTAGGAGTAAGGTCGATTTACCGATACCTGGATCACCGCCCATCAGTATCACTGAACCTGGAACGATTCCCCCACCAAGAACTCTATCCAGCTCTTCAATTCTTGAAGAAAATCGATGTATTTCACTTAACTGAACACTTTTTAAATCGGTTATTTGGGCCTCAGCCGCTGTATAGCCATTCGATCGTGGCAGCGCATAGGAAATGCACCGTGCAGTTTCTTCTACTAAACTATTCCATGCTTGGCATTCACTACATTGGCCCGACCATTGTAAAAACTGGCCTCCGCAGGATTGACAACTGTAGACACGTTTGGGTTTAGACATGCGGCTCTTTCTGTAATAATTTTCGTATGGCACTTAATAAATCGGGAAAAACAGGAATCTCATCGACTAATTCACGATTATTTAATAAGGTCTGCTCCCCATTACCTGTTAACACTAAGATAGGCTCGCAACCCACTTTTAGCGCCGATTTGATATCACGTAGCGAATCACCAATAGAGATAATACCCCTTAAATCGAGTTGGTAATAGTCAGCTATTTGTTCAAATAAACCAATACCCGGTTTACGGCAAGTACAATGGTCGTCAGGTAGATGAGGACAATAAAACACCTGATCCACTTTGCCTCCTAGGGCTTTTACGCTATTCAACATTTTTCGATGTATCAGTGCTAAATCTGCTTCAGTATAATAACCTCGACCCACACCGGATTGATTAGTCGCCACAGCGATGGTGTAACCGGCCTGAGTCAGTAAGGCAATGGCTTCTAAACTCCCGGGAATGGGTAACCATTCTTCGGGTGTCTTTATATAGTTCTTGGATTCATAATTAATCACACCATCCCGATCCAGAATGATAAATGCCCGGTTTTTAGCCATTTTTACTCCTTTTTTAAGATTTTCTTAATAACTCAGGTCTATACTTTTTAGATATTTAGTCGTCTCATCAGAAACAATTTATGTCAACCGCTCAAATAGATAAAAAATTATCAATTGCTTTACGTATTTCTCATTTATTAAAGGATAGAATTGCCCTAATAATCGATTCTAAACTGACCTATCCTAACGCGCATGCTCCTTTAAAAAAATTGCGAGAAGACTTACAACACTCATGTATCCACCGTTTCGTACAATTAGGCCGTAAAGTACTCAGCGAATATTATGCCTCTACTGCGGAAAATTCTCCATTAAGTATCCCAGTAGAAAGAGTTATCAAAGAATTTACTGACATTGAAAAGTTAATTAACAATAGATTTTCTACTTCTAAAGGAACCTTTAAAAGAACCTTTTTTTTTGCTGCTATTGATAGAAAAAATGAACTTCTGAAATTACAAAAAAACTTAACAAACCTCAACGAGGTTTTTAATATGCTTCGCCATCCGACACCCAATACAATAGACAAGAATCTTTCCGAAAACGTTCCCGCACACTCGGATCTTACACCTTAAAATCCCCAATCGCATAACGACTGATAAAATTTTTCAAACAATTAGTCTTGTTGATAACATTCAATCCCCATTGACGTGTTTTCTGTAACATAGGATGGGTCGCAGCAAATAGATGTTTAATTCCATCCACACTCCCCAACATGACACGATTATGAAATCGGCGTTCTCTTTCATAACGCCGTAAGGTATACCATGCGCCAATGTTTCGATGTCGCTGTTTCGCTTCGAGGATCACTTTTGCTAAACGTTTGGCATCGGCTATCCCTAAATTAGCACCTTGTCCCGCTAACGGATGAATAATATGCGCCGCATCTCCGATTAAAGCAATATTTGATTTAATGTATTGCTCTGTCTCTTGAGTTTTTAAGGGATAACTGAAACGCGCACTGGTTGATATCACTTCGCCTAAACAGTGTTCGAAAGCATGCGTTAATTCTTCACAAAAAAATACGTCGTCCAACGCCGCTAAGCGCTCAATTTCCTCCGGAGTGCTTGACCAAACAATAGAACAATAATGCGCATCTGTTAAAGGTAAAAAAGCCAGTGGACCTTCTGCTAAAAAAATCTGTCTTGCGGTCTGGTCATGCGCCCATTCAGTTTGCACGGTTGCAATCAACGCGCGTTGCTGATAATCCGTCGATTTAATATAGAAATCAGCCAATTGTCTCACTTTAGATTGAGCGCCATCGGCACCAACGAGCAAACGTGTACGGATTTCTTTTCCGGACGCTAAAGTGATTACGACGTGATTTTCTTCTTGTTGCAATGCCATTAAGGTATCTGGAATTAACCAAGTCAACTCAGAATCAGTTTTTGCTTGCGCACATAATGCGTGTCCTAAGTCATAATTTTTGACGATATAACCTAAAGTGGCTAAACCCATATCCGCACTATCAAAAAAAAGCTGAGAGGACTGCCCAGACTCCCACACTTGCATACGGCGGAATGGTGCATAGTGTTTCTTATCGAGTCGCTGCCAAACGTTTAATTGTTCCAGTAACCGTTGCGAACCTAAGGTAACGGCAATAACACGTTGCCGAGAAGCTTGAGTTAGCTTTTTTTTATTTAACAAGTCTTTATTGATTAGCGCAATTCTTAAATCTTGATCTTTTAAGCAACAGGCCAATGTTAAGCCAACCATACCTGTGCCAACGATAACGACATCATAGTCCGTGCCCATATCTTTTTCTAAATTCATAAGGAGGATGAATAGTGGTAATTCACATATTCCGGATACCAGGATTGTCGATCGATTTCATCCGCCAAATCAACAGACGCATTCACTTTTGCTAATCCTTCCCGGCGTGCTTGCGTTGCCACAGCTAAAGCAATACAACGACTCATCGCCTGTACCTCTTCAAAGTTCGGTAATAACGCCGTATCTTTCTTTTCTGAGCTTTGATTCGCAAAATGGCTTAAAGCGTTACAAGCTTCCCAAAGCATTGCTTCACTCAAACGAGTCGCTTGCGCGATAAGAACACCCAAACCGATACCGGGATAAATAAGCGCATTGTTGCATTGCGCAATCGGTATTTTTTTACCTTTAAAATCAACCGGACCAAAAGGACTACCGGTCGCAATCAATGCACGCCCTTCTGTCCAGTTCAATAAATCATCCGGTGTCGCCTCTGATTTTTCTGTAGGATTGGATAGTGGAAAGATAATAGGATATTCAACGTGCGCCGCCATGGTTTTGATAATCGCTTCAGTAAAAATCCCACCTTGGCCCGAACTGCCGATTAAGACGGTCGGTTTAAATTGCTGTACAACATCATGTAATTGTAACGTAGTCATTGCATCCATCGAACGTTGTGCGTAAGGCTTTTGAAAGACTGTTAGATTAGCCATGGTATCATGTATCAAACCATGCCTACCGACCAAATAAAATCGCGATAAAGCCTCCTCCCTCGACAAACCTTCTCGGATCATACCGGCACAAAGCTGATCCGCAATGCCTGTGCCCGCTGTTCCAGCACCCACAATAACAATACGCTGCTCAGTTAAAGGAGTTTTAGTCCGATGAAGTGCAGATAAGAGAGCAACCAAAGTGACTGCGCCGGTTCCTTGCATATCGTCATTAAAAGTACACATTTGCTTTTGATAGCGTTCAAGATTACGCCGTGCATTTTCACGACCAAAATCTTCCCAATGCAAATAAGCTCGAGGTAATTTCCTGCGAATTCCTGAGACGATTCGTTCTATCATCTCATCATATTTTTCACCGGCTAAACGCGGATGACGCCAACCTAAATACATCGGATCATTCAATAAATGTTCATTGTTCGTGCCAACATCGATTTGAATCGGCAATAGGCGATTGGGATTAATACCGGCACACAGAACATAAACCATCAATTTGGCAATACAGATCTCCATTCCACCGATACCTTGATCACCAATACCTAAAACGCCTTCGCCATCCGTCATGACGATAATATCCACTTCGGGATTCAAACGGTTTTCAAGGATTTCATCGATAGACTCTTTATCGGGATAAGCAATGTATAAGCCCCGTGCACGCTGAAAATCATGACTGAATTGCTCAACGGCTTTTCCAACCGTCGGTGTATACAAAACAGGTAACATTTCAGTTAAATGCTGACTCACTAATTTATAAAATAATCTCTCATTGGTATTATGTAAGTCACGTAGATAAAGGTGTTTCGCTAAATTATCTTCCTTTTTCGAAAACTGCTGATAAACGCGTAGCGCTTGTTGCTCCAGACTTTCAACACTATAAGGTAATTTGCCACGTAATCTGAATTGTTGACGTTCTGATTCAGTAAATGCAGTCCCTTTATTTAATTTAGCCGTATTTAATAAAACGGAACCCCTCGCATTCGTTTCAATGAAAATAAGCTTTGCATTTTTATCAAAAATAGATCGAAATTTTAGCATACTAATATTCTTCTTGTTGAAAAGTTACACCGCGAATCAAACCGGGAAGTCGACTATGCATTCCCATTAAACGACGCGATACATTTTTTTTGCAGGGTGAGAGTAAATCCATTGCTAATAGACCACTATTGTAAATGAAAGTCAACGGGCCAAATCGGCTTTGTAATCGTGTCAGTTGCTCAGTAAAACCCATGACTTGCCGTTGTACTGCAAGGCGTGATTTAAGATAGGATTGAGCCAGATTCTCATCATTTAAATCTTTGTCTTGTTGTAAAGCCGTTGCAATCAAATCCACACATTCTGCCATATCGTGCAAACCTAAGTTTAAACCTTGAGCGGCGACGGGAAGTAAAGTGTGTGCCGCATTTCCGAGTAGTATCAAACCCGCTTGTGCCTGAGATTCAGAAATGCCACTTTTTAAAGTATAAACCTGTGGCTTTGTAAAATGTAATAATTTTCCAAAACGATAAGAAAAATGTCGTTGCAGATTATCCAAGAACTCGGATTCAGTAAACTGCAGCAAATTTTCAATGATAGCGGGTTTTGCCGTCCAGACTAAACCTATTTTATTATCCCGCAGCGGTAAACAGGCGATAATACCTTGCTGTGTTAATCGCTGATAGGCAATATGTTGGTGGTGCCGTTCTATATCAATGAAGGATGTCAACGCCGCTTCAGAAATCGAACCCATTTTAAAATCAATATTGAATAAGCGACGAACCGTTGAATGTGTACCATCCGCCGCAATAATTAAACGTGGATAAAGGATTTTTTTTTCTTCTTGACGACTTAATGTTACTCGCCAAACACCTTTTTGCTTGCTAATCGTTTGACAGATCGCCGGATTATAAAAGTCGAACGTTGCTGGTGTCGTTTGGCAAGCAGCTATTTGAAGCAACGTCTTTATTAATTCATGTCCTAAACGCACTACCGGAATAACCGCTCCCAATTGTGGAACACCCAAATCTTTTGCATTAATTCGTAATTGAGCAAAACAGGCAGATTTAGAAACATGGACATGCTGAATGGGATTTGCGTAAATTTCTAAACGAGGCCATAGTTTTAATGTCTGGAAAATACGTAGACTCGCAAAATTCAAGGCAATAGGCTTACTTCCTTCATGCACATGATCTGTATCTAAATTAAAAGGCACTTGTTCTATCAGTGCAATACGGAGCGGTAACTGCGATAAAGCGATAGCAAGGCTACTTCCTACTATCCCCGCACCCACAATGAGAATATCGTAATCTGTATCTGTTTTCATAAAGAGGATTGCATTAAATTTTCAATATCCTCAATACTCTTAGGTGTTTGCAGAGTTAACACTTCACAGGCATCTCGCGTCACTCGTACATTATCTTCAATACGAATACCTATATTCCACCATTTTTGATCAACATCCGATGCAGGACGAATGTAAATACCAGGCTCTACGGTAAAAACCATTTCAGGTTCTAAGTGACGCCACTTTTTTTCTATCTTATAGCATCCTACATCATGCACATCTAAACCTAACCAATGACTACAGTTGTGCATATAAAATCTTTGGTAACTTTTTTGCTGAATCAGATCGCTCAACTTGCCTTTTAATAATCCCAAATCCATTAAACCTTGTGTCACAATCTCAACACAGGCTTTCTGTAACTGATTCCAGGCCAGACCCGGTTTTATCAATGCGATGATGGCAAACTGAGCATTTAATACAATTTGATAAATAGCCTTCTGTTCTGAGTTAAAACGACCACTAACAGGAAAAGTTCGTGTGATATCGGATGCATAATGTTGATACTCACAACCGGCATCAATTAAGACTAAATCACCCGATTTTAACTGTGCGCGATTTTTTGTATAATGTAAAATACAACTATTTGCCCCGCTTGCAACAATGTTAGGATAAGCTAAGGCTTGACTTCCCTGGCGATAAAACTCATAGAGCAATTCAGCTTCTAATTGGTACTCATATAATCCTGGCTGACAAGCACGCATCGCACGCTGATGAGCCGCCCCTGAAATAGAAGCCGCCCGACGTAAACTTTCTATCTCGGTTGGATTTTTTATCAATCGCATTTCATGTACGTTATTAACCAGTTTTCTAGCGTATTCAAGCGGTTTTTTTTTGAAAC
>Ga0222713_10005301_pt1 | contig 12572 bp, 14 predicted proteins | sample C33_649DmetaG_FD_165061 | JGI IMG/M metagenome (GOLD analysis project Ga0222713, IMG submission 165061) | Estuarine water microbial communities from San Francisco Bay, California, United States - C33_649D | ecosystem: Environmental > Aquatic > Marine > Unclassified | place: USA: California...
TATTTTCGTCTTTGCGACCAACATATGATAGAAAAAGGTTCTGTGATTGAGTTGCAGCGGTACACCAAGTGGTACCCTTACCCAACTGACAGGAGCTTTCGCGTGTATGTGGCATGGCCACAATCCACTCACCGAAAGTTCCAAGGTAAGTTGTCTCTTCATCTTTGAGGCGACGAGTTTCGGACCCCTTGGAGCCACCAAGGTCTTCTAAAGCTTGACGAAGAAGAGCGGGTGTCTTGTAAGCATAAATGTCAGGTGACATTCCTTCGGCTTTCAGACGCTGCTTCGCGGCATCGAAAGCTTTCACTACACCCACAATGTCCTCAACTGGTTCGCCACCACGGCGGTTTTGAATCCACTGAAGATATTGTGGATTTTTAATTCCAGCATCGTAAGCAGACTGCAACTCAGGAAATTTGACTACGAGATTTTCAGCTTGTCCTTCAAGCAGTATTGTTTCAGTAATAATTCTGAAGAGTTGTTTTCTTTTTAGTTTCATTTTTTCTTCCTGAAGTTTTGAACTTTTTCCCATTCAGACTTGTCTACTGATCTAGTTTTTCCTCCCCTGATAAATGAATTTACTCTTGCCATTGCCCAAGCATGTTGGGGTACGCCTTGTCTATGACCTGTAAGCCATGCTGCCAGGCCTTTGCGATATACTCCTGTCAAAGCGTCAAGAGGCATATTCGCATTTTTAGCTTTCTTTTTGAGTGTTTCTCTAGTTTTTGCTGACAGTTTTGAAGATTTTCTTTTCTTACGCTTTTTTCTTTCTTCTAGTTCATTTTCTATTACTTCTGAGATAAGAAATTGGAGTTCTTCTAAAGACTCATTTTTAGAAGCTTTATCGTATTTTTTGTCTGCATCCCAGTAATCATAACAGCTTTTAGGTCTAGGTTTTTTTGCACACTTGTTTATTTCTCTTTCCATAGATTTGTTTGATTTTCTAGTCCCCTTATAGTAATTTGGATTTCCTGGTTTCTTCTTTCTTCTCTTTTTCTCATTTAAATCATCTTCTTCTTCGTTTACATTTGTTTCTCTATCTTTTGCGATTTTTTTGAGAACTTTTGAGGGGAGAAAATCCATCTTTGTCATAGAAGGTTTATCATCAGCACCGTACTTTACGCTTCTCATGCCCTGGTTTTTCTTAGACTTTTTCTTCTCTTCTATAGAATATTTTTCTTCAATAAGTTGTAAATCTCTATCAAGAGTCCTTAATATATCTTTATATTTCATAATTCTTCTCTAATATCAATTATCATTTAATATATATACACTATACAAGTACAATTACTGAGAGAGATAATATATGTCAGTATTTAGAACACACAAAACTATAGCAGACCGGTCAGCTTCAGATCGATCTAGACACAAGAAAAAAATAGAAAAAGCAATCAAAGAAGGGATTCACGATATTGTTGCTGAAGAGTCTATAATTGGACAAGACGGGAAAAAGAAAATTAGAATCCCTGTTAAAGGAATAAAGCAGTATAGATTTGTTTATGGAGAAGGAAGAGGATCAAAAGGCGTAGGATCAGCTCAAGGAAAGGACATTAAAAAGGGTCAAATTATTAAAAAAGGTCAACCTCAACAAGGTGATGATCAACCCAATAAGCCTGGAAAAGACAAGGGAGAAGAATTCTACGACGTAGAAGTAACTCTAGATGAATTAGCTAAATACTTGTTTGAAGACCTAAATCTTCCAGACTTACAAAAGAAACACTCAGACTCTGTGTTTGCTGAGAGAATTAAAAGAAAAGGATACAGAAGTCAAGGAATCAGAGTAAGACTTTCTAAGAAAGAAACATTAAAGAATAAAATACGAAGACAAAAAAAATCAGAAAAGAATGGTACATACAATCCTGAAAGTGATGAAAGATTTCCTTTCCACTCAGATGATTTAAAATACAAACACATTGACGTTAAAAAGAAGCCCGTTACAAATGCAGTAATATTTTTTATCATGGATGTGTCAGGATCTATGGATAAATCTAAGAAGTTTTTAGCTAGATCTTTCTTCTTCTTATTATATCAGTTTATTAGATACAAGTACGACACAGTTGATTTAGTATTTATATCTCACACTACCGAAGGTAAAGAAGTGTCAGAAGACGACTTTTTTAAGAAGGCTTCTACTGGTGGTACATATATCTCTTCTGGTTTGACAAAAGAGTTAGAAATAGTTGAAAAGAGATATCCAAAGTCAGCTTGGAACATATACAGCTTCCATTGCAGCGACGGAGAAAACTGGCAAGAAGACAACCCTAGGGCAATCGATGCAATGCAAAAAGTAATTAATATGTCGCAAATGACTGCATATATTCAGATTAATCCAGCGGGAGACATGATATATGGTGAAGAAATGACTGCGGTTTTTACTCCTTTAGAATGTGATAAATTTAAACTTATTAAAATAAAAGAAAAAGAAGATATATGGTCTCAATTTACTAAAATGTTTGGAGGAAAAATAAATGTCTGACTGGACTATGGAACAGCTCAAAGAGTGGGATGATAGAATATGTGAAATAGCTCGAGGCTATGGATTAGATTGGTTCCCTATTGATTATGAAGTATGCGATTATTATGAAATGATTGGTCATATGTCTTATCACGGTATGCCCTCGCACTTTAATCATTGGTCATTTGGAAAATCTTTTGAAAGAACACATTCTATGTACAATGCCGGAGCATCAGGTCTACCTTATGAACTTATTATCAATAGTAATCCTAGCATAGCTTATCTGATGAGACAAAATGAGCTTTTTCTACAGATATTGATTATGGCACACTGTGTAGGACATAGTGATTTTTTTAAAAACAATAGATGCTTTAAAGATACTGATCCTAAAAATGTAGTCTCTAGAATGAGAAATGCAAAAAAGAGAATACAAGGTTATATAGAAGATACTTCTATAGGTATAGATAAAGTAGAAAGATTTATTGACAACTTACAAGCTCTTTCATTCCAGACGAATAGATACGGAATACCTCGTAAATCTAAAAAAGAAATTTTAGATTCCGAGATCGAAAGATATAACAAGCTTAAAGATATGGGAATAACTTTAGATTCCAGTCATTTTGAAGGAAATCTTCTTAAGCCTGACTACGATTTATTTGCTTTCTTTCAAGAGTATGGTCGACACAAATTTAAAGATTGGCAACTTGATATTCTTGATATCATGCATAGAGAATCTTTGTATTTTATTCCCCAAATAAAGACAAAAATTCTAAATGAGGGCTGGGCTAGTTTCTGGCACTATAAAATTTTACATGAAATGAATCTGGAAGACAAATTTCATATTCCTTTCTTAAAATTACACAATGCAGTTGTGAGGCCTCATATCGGTGGACTAAATCCTTATCATATTGGTTTTTACATTTTCCAGAAAATAGAAAGAGAGCAAGGGCTCGATGCTTGCTTTGAAGTAAGAGAAATACATGACGATATATCAGCTTGCAGAATCTTTTTGGAAGAAGAAGATATCAGAGAGTTAAATATATTTTCATATGTTAGGAAAAAGAATGACGAAGTTCAAATATCTGAAGTAGCTGATGAAGAAGATTGGAAAATTATCAAGCAAGACATGCTTAAGTCTATTGGTGTAGGCAGCATACCCCAGATTTATGTTGAAAGAATTGAAAAAGACGGTTCTTTGGTTCTTAAACATGAGTATGACGGTAGAGACTTAGACTTAGAACACGCAGAAAAAGTAGTAGGCCACGTCAAAGATTTGTGGAAAGATGATGTTAGATTATATACTATTTTAGAAGATGACGTTTGGGAAATATAATTAACAACGATTCGCTATAGATTAATATAACTTTAGGAGGAATGTATGGCACGCAAAAATTTCTTAGATATTATTAAAAGTCAAAGACAAGAGAAGAAAGAAGAAAAGTTTAATGGAACTTTTATAGACTATTTAAATTTAGTTAGTGAAAACCCTAATGTGATTAAGCTTGCGCATAGAAGACTTTACGAGTCAATTTTAAGTGAAGGTGTAAAAACACTAGATGTAGATTCTGAAGACTATCGTCCTGTTTTTAACGGAGAAAAGCTTAGAATATATGATTACTTTTCTTCAGAGTTTTACGGTATGGAATCCGTCATCAACAAGCTTTTGAGATTTTTAAAGTCTGCTGCACATAAAGGTGAAGAAAGCAGACAGGTTCTTCTCTTAATGGGTCCAGTCGGTGCTGGTAAATCAGCACTAATTGATTCTGTTAAGCGTGCCCTAGAAAAAGCAGATAATCATTATCACCTTGAGGGCTGCCCAATAAGAGAAGAACCACTTCATTTACTTCCAAGAAGTCTTCGCGGTCAATTTGAAGAAATGCTCGGCATTCATATAGAAGGTGACCTATGTCCAATTTGCCGACACAGACTAATGGAAGAATTTGATGGAGAATATGAAAAATTCCCTGTCATAGAAAGTTCATTTTCTCAGCGCGGCCGCAGAGGAATCTCAGTTGTACCTCCAATGGATGCAAACTCACAAGATGTAAGCCTTTTAGTTGGTACTGAAGACATTTCTAAGCTTGATAAATATTCTGAAGATGACCCTCGTGTACTTTCTCTAAACGGTGCCTTTAACGTAGGTAACCGCGGAATTGTTGAGTTTGTTGAGGTCTTCAAGAATGAAATTGAATTCTTACATACAATGCTTACTGCAACTCAAGAAAAAAGAGTTCCTTCGCCCGGAAAGAATGATATGATTTATTTTGACGGTGTTATTCTTTCTCATTGTAATGAGTCTGAATGGAACCGCTTTAAAGGTGAGCATACAAACGAGGCCATTCTTGACCGTGTTCTAAAGATTGAAGTACCTTATGTTCTTGAACTTGACCAAGAGCAGAAGATCTACGAAAAAATGATTAACAGATCAGACTTCAAAGGTGCTCACATTGCGCCCCACGCACTTAAGATCGCTTCAATGTTCTCAGTTATGAGTCGTTTGACACCTTCCAACAAGTGTGATCTATTAACTAAGATGAAGATTTATAACGGTGACAATATTATAGAAAAAGGCCGTGTAAAGAAAGTTGACATTAGGGACCTTAAGGCTGAAGCTGTTCACGAAGGAATGGAAGGAATATCAACAAGATTTATCATGAAATCTCTTGATGCAGCACTTTCAGACTCAGATACTGAAATGATTACTCCTATTAACGTCATGGATTCTTTAATTCGTCAAGTTAATGATCAAATTATCGATAATGACAAGAAAGAGCGTTATCTTGAGATTATTCAAGGAACTATTAGAGAAGAGTACTTGAAGATTCTTGAAAATGAAATTGCAAAGGCTTTTGTCAATGCTTATGATGAACAGGCCCAACAACTATTTGATTCCTACATGGATAATGCAGAAGCCTTTACTACTAAGTCAAAAGTAAAGAACAAGATAACACGAGAAGATACAGAGCCTGACGAAAGATTCATGAGATCCATTGAAGAGATGATTGGTGTCGTAGGGTCAGCTCGAGACGGCTTTAGATCTGATGTAACAGCTTTTATGTTTAGCAAACTTAGAAGAGGAGAAAAGGTCAATTATAGATCTTACGGGCCACTCAAAGAAGCTGTAGAACAATATTTGATAAACTCTGTTAAGGATATGGCTAGAATTGTTACAAAGTCCAAGACAAGAGATGACGAGCAGAAGAAAAAACACTCAGATATGGTACAAACGCTAATTGATGAGTATGGTTATAATGAACATTCTGCTGAGGAAATACTAACCTATGCATCAAACAACTTGTGGCGAGACTCATAAGGTAGAAATATTTGACAAGTCAAGTGTTTCTGATTTCTTAAAAAAAGAAAAAGAAGCATTTGACAGTGCAAAAAAATCTAATGGCTGTCTATATGAAAGTCAAAAAATTATTAATAATCCTACCTTGAATTATTTAAATGAGTTTTTTAGTAAAAACTTAAGACTCCCAAATGATCAACTTAAATCAATATTAAAAAAAGAATTTGATGATTGTGAAAAAATTTATCCTTTTCTAGGAGAAGCATTTTTAAATCTATTTTTTGATATTGATTTAGTTGAAGATAAAAATCTTAGTGTTGTTACTGAAGAAAATATTGAAGATTTTATCAATACATCTATTGATAAAAATGCTAAAAATATATCTAGGTGGATTGTTAATAATTCTTCAACTGATAGAGTTCTAGAAATAGAAAAATCTATCTTAGATAAGATTCTTATTACAAAAGAAGAAAATACTTTTTTTAATATTGATTATGATGCTGATTTCTTAGGTACTAAAAGTAACTGGGAAATGAAGAATTATAGATTTGCTATAATTGATGGATTTATAGAATCTGTCAGTGAAATTCATCACATGCTTCATTTTGCAGCTCAAAACAAAGAACCTTACGTTTTATTTTGCTTCGGTATGTCAGAAGAAGTCAAAAATATAATTATTCAAAATAATTCAAAAAGAATCACACAGATATTTCCTGTTTCAATGACAGTAAATGAAAATACTATTAATATTTTAAATGACATAGCTGTTTTGCACAAGTCTGATATAATATCTTCTATGAAAGGTCAGACTATTTCACAAGAAATGAGAAAAGAACTAAAAGTAGGGAAAAGTATATCATTTAGCAGACGTGGATTTAAAATATCACCACTTTGTGAAAAAGATGCAATCAAAAGTCACATAAATTTTCTTCAAAAAAGAATAGACGAAGCATCGCTAGATAGCAATACAGAAATTATCAAGCAAAGAATTAAAAATCTAAATAGTAAAACACTTAAAGTTTATATTCCTGAAGAACTAAAAAAAGATGCAAATTTTAATAGAGAACTAGATTATTTGCTTAGAATGATTAATTCATCACAGAAACCTTATGTCAAGGTATCTTTTGACAGAAGAGAAATTATGATACCAGATATCATATACAGATATCTTTTAAAAAAGGTTAACACTACAAAAAAAATGTTTTATAGTATAGACAAAATATTAATAAGGAAGGAGTAGTCATGTCAAGTCAAGCAAAGGTAATGGGATCAGTAACACAAACAGTTAGATTTTTAATTGAAAGGTTACAGGCACAAATTGTAGAAAACAAAAATGAATTTAGTCTTAGCGATGAACAAGTCAGACATCTTGTAAGTCTAGCAGAAACTTCTTTGCAAGATTCTTATAATCGATCTATGACTCAAATTATGAACTCTATTACATAAAAAATGAAAGGAATAAAACATCTTATTGAATGTCATTGTTTTTTGAAAATCTTTGAAAAGACAGAAAATAAAGTTAATCATAAATTTCCTGTCTATTCAAAGTTTGATGAAAGAGAAAATATTATTCCTAGATTAGCAAAGTGCAACAATTGTGAGTCTTTGCATTACGTTTATGATATCTGCAAGTCAGAACTTAGACCAGGAAAAGAAGACATGACATCAATTTTATCTATAGAAGATATTATTATGATGCTTCCAGGTAAAATATCTGATATTCTTACAAAAAACAGAGCAGATATTGCTGATTTTGAGCATGCATTAGACATATTGGACAACAAGAGGTGGGGCGAAAACATTGTAGTCAAAAGATCTATTGTTAATGATATTGAAAATGTAAAGATATTACAAATCAATAGCGAAGATATAATTAGATTATTTAATAAAGAAATTAATACAATCGTTATGGGAAGAGAATGAGCGATATAAAATCATCTAAATTAGCTAAGCGTAAGCAAGAGTCAAGAGATATAACAAGAGAAATTATTAGTTTTGGTGTAACAGAAGATCAAAAAATAGACATAATGTTTAATATTGCAATGACGTTGGAAAACAATAATGCAATGAAAGAGATAACATCAGTTCTTAAAAATTTCCTTGAAAAATTTAACAATAATGAAGAAGAAGATAATAATAAAACTAAAGGTAGAATTATAGTATAAGGAGTAAACTATGAATGAAACACTAATTGAACGTTTTGAAGAGCTTTTGACTTTAGTAGAGTCACTTCGCACAGATGTAGTCAAGCACTCTGGCGGAAATAAATCAGCAGGTCTCAGAGTACGAAGAGGCCTTAGAGATGCCAAGAAGATGGCAGCAGATCTCGTTAGAGAATCTATCGAGTTAAGTAAATAAAAATACTTTTTGATCTTTGTTTTTATAAATAGAAAGCCCGCTGGTGAAAGCCAGCGGGTTCCCTCATTTTGTATCGTTAATTTTAAATTATAGATTTTTACTTATAGTATGCAATTTTTTAATTGCTAATTTTTCTATTTGACATATTCTCATTCTTGTTACACCGAATATTTTTCCAACATCTTCAAGTGTAAAATTAGATTTGTTTTTGCATAAGTTGATACAACACATTTGTGACTCTTTGCAATCTATCCAATATCTACAGCTTACCTTTTCACATTCTTTTCTTGTTTTATTATGATAATCAAAGCATTTCATATTTTACTCCTAAGCATGATATTTAGTATTATAAGCACGGTTCTTAAAAAAGAACAACTAGGAGAAAAATGTCAGAAAATACCAGAAAACTTTTTGTTATAGATACCAACGTTTTGCTTTATGACAAAGAGTCAATTCATGCTTTTCCAGGTAATGACGTAATTATACCAATCATTGTATTAGATGAGCTTGATAGATTCAAAGACAAGACAGGAGTGATAGGTGAGTCTGCAAGATATGTGAATAGATTTTTGGATGATCTTAGATCTAAAGGTAATCTTCACGAAGGTGTAAAGCTTGAAAACAATGATCAAACAATTCGAGTAGAACTAGAAGGTTTTGATAATATTCCTAATTTTCTAGATAGAGGAAGTGCTGATAATCAAATTATAGCATGTGCATTACATACAAAATCAACCTTCCCAGATCAAAAGACTGTTGTTATTACAAAAGACATTAACTTTAGAGTCAAATGTGATGCTGTAGGTATTCTTGCTGAAGACTATTATAGAGATAGGGTTCTTGATTCTGACGATGAAATGTATAAGGGTTTTCTTGACATAGAAGTAGGCTCTAAAGAAATAATTGATTCACTCTATAATGACACATTAGATCAAGAAGACAAAAAAGAATTATGTCTTGATGTAAATGACTATATTGAAAGAGACTTTCATGAAAATGAATTTTTATGTGTCAAAGCTGATCGAGCTTCTTTTCTAGGAGTTTATAAGCAAGGAGTGATTAAGAGAATTAAAAATGAAAAAGAGTTTAATTCAATATATTCTTTCACATCAAGAAACAGAGAGCAGCTTTTTGCTTTAAACGCGCTCGTTGATGAAGACATAGACTTAGTTACAATCACAGGTTTGGCGGGTTCAGGAAAAACTTTTATTACTTTGATGACCGCTGTTCATGCTTTGAATGAAGGAAAATATGATAGAATAGTTATTACAAGAAATGTCCAACCCGTAGGAAAAGATATTGGATTTCTACCGGGAGACTTAAAAGAAAAAATGACCCCCTGGATGTCACCCATCATGGACAACTTTAGACATGCATTCAAAGATAAAGATCTGACTTATTTTGAAATGATGATGGAAAAGGGGAAGATTGAAATTGCGCCTCTTTCATATATGAGAGGTAGAACATTTAGCAATACTTTCTTAATTTTTGACGAAGCTCAAAACTCAACTATTCACGAAATAAAAACAGTCATTACTAGAATTGGAGAAAATTCAAAGATTGTATTATTAGGAGACACTGACCAGATAGATACTCCCTATATTGATTCTTTATCAAATGGGCTTACAATAGTATCAGAAAAATTCAAAGATGAAAAAGTTGCTGCTCACGTAAAGCTTAAAAGAGGAGAAAGATCATACTTATCTGCAGTGGCCGCTAAACTCATTTAAGGATCGTCAGCATGGCAAAAGTATTTAAGTTTACTAGAAAAGATAAAAACAGATATAGAAAAGTATACAGATTTATTAGAAAAAAGCCTGTATATGAATATTGTTCTGATGAAGAGTTTGAAATGATAGCAGGATACGTTGAATTTGTAAATTCTGACGGACCCGAGACCTATACTTTTCCTGCCACGATCAATTTTACCAATGTTCCTGTGATAACAGTAACCTCAGTTGACTCAGAAAATAACAATCAGGCAAACGTAAATGCTTATGTGACGTCAGTTAGTACTACAGAGGTACAAATATCAGTTAGTGCTCCGTTTACTGGCAGAGTACACTTTATTATTGTGAGCCAAGACTAATGAGTTCGATACCTTATTTGACTATATACACAGGAAGTGAAAATGTAATTGCGTCTGAATATGTTGATATAGATTTTTCTGCTGCAGGCTTTTCTTCTCCTCCTGTTGTAGCAGTATCGGTAGAAGGTAACATAAACGTTTTTGTTTCTAACATAACAACCACGACAGCTAGAATAAATTTTTCTTCAACATTCACCGGGGCAGTGTCATATATAATAAGACCTGCAACATAACAGAGAGAGAAGATGGCAAAAGATTTTAGAACAACACAAATAGAAACAACGAAAATTATTCTTTCTGGTGGGATTGGAAGCTCTACATTAGGTGGAATAGTCTATAGTGGATCAGTAGCAACTGATAGAGAAGGTGGAATTCCGAGCACCATGCTTGACAATGTAGGAAGCGATGTAGAACTATTTATATCAGGAACTATAAATGGCAGAGGAAACGGAGGAATAGTACTTGTAGGCGGTGACTTGATGACATCCGGTACTTTTTACGCTTACAAAGGTGCCAGGATTAACATCAGCGCCGGCACAACTTATCCTGAAAATAACTTTTCTGTAAAGTCTGGATTAGGTGACGCTTTTGCAGTATTTTCTTCTCCTGCAGATGTAGATGCATCAGACCCAGCTGTTTATGTAAATCCATCAAATCAAAATATTGACTTTTCAGTAAACACTGGTCCTAATAATAAAAGAGCAATTTATGTAGACGCAGAAAGAGAATATATCGCCTTTATGTCTGGCGGAAATAATGACAGCCCAAGTAGCACAAATCCAAGAATAATGTCAGACGTAAATGTCTTCTTTTCGGGTGCAATAGGGTCAAGAGGTACTAATGTAAGAGGTGCTTCTTTATTTGGAGGAGACGTAGTACATTCTGGGTCTGTATATATTTTAGAAAATGGAAGCAATGAAAACTTAAAACTTGTAAGGAACACAGCTTTAAATCAAAATGCATTTATTGTTTTTGAAGAAACAGCCGGATCCAACATCGGTCAAATATATGCAAACTCTGCCAATATGTTTTTGCAAGCTGAAAGCGGAGATTTGATATTTAGAGCAGGAACAGAAAACTTACTTAGAATATGGGGCTCTGTAGAAAGAATAGGAATAGGAAACACTGCGACAACTGCAACTCACATGCTTCACGTAAGCGGAACTCAGTTTTCTGCTTTTAGAGTTGATTCAGGTTTAAAATCTAACTTAATAGACGCAAAAGACAACACTGTATATTTCTTGTCAGGAGGTGCTCCTTCTTCTTTTAATGAAGCTTCTGGAAATGATGTTGGTTTCTATGTTTCTGGATCAGTTGACGGAAGAAATTTAAATACTAAAGGTATAAGTGTTTTCGGTGGTGATTTAGTTGTTTCTGGAGGTATGGTTACACAACATTCTGTCCATAGAAACACCAATACAAAAAGTGCCAACTTTAACGTTATACCTTCTGATCATTTTCTTTTTGTTGATTCAAGTGCAGGGCACGTAACTGCTTCTTTACAGGCAGCATCACAAGCGGGACCCGGAAGAGAATTGATATTTAAAGACATCGCGGGTTTTGCTGATGTAAATAATATTGTTTTAAGACCTAACGGCTCTGACAACATAGAGGGTGTCAACGATGACCTGACAATAAAAGTACCTAGCGGATCTATACAGTTAATATGTGACGGTGTATCAAACTACTACGTTTACGGAGAAAGAAGTTAATGGGACTAAAATTTGAAAGCGGAAAATGGATTCTAGGACCAGAAAGTTCTGGAATTTACAAGTCCAGTCTAAAACAGGTAAACCTAACTGACGGTTCATGGACACTTTATGATCCTGACAGCCTCATTCAGTCTGTTTCGTTTTCTTCTGGCTACAACACCGTCACTTGGAACGCTTTAGCTGTTGCCTCGGTCAACTATTGCTGGGCTGCTGGTGGTGAGCACAGAGCACCAAGGTGGTATAAAGATAATTCAATTGATGGTAAACTCGTAAATACTATTGACTTTAACGTCTTTACTTCTGTGCTACAAGTAGACGAAACTGTTAATGACTTTAACCAAGCAGTTCTTGTGGGCATTGCACAAGATCCCGCGGTAACAGAACTATTTTATGTAGATGCTTCTGGTGGCTATGTTACAAAACTGACTGGCGACAGACCTACTTGGGGCACGCACCAGTATAGTGCCGCCTCAACAGGAACAAACATAAATGTTGACTATGGTGTTTGCACTGTTATGCGTGGCGCCCAGCTTATGGGCTCAGGTGTTTATATCAACGCCGATAGCACAGACGACGTTGGTTACGTTCAAGGTTCTAGAAATAGTAATACCACCGTCATAGCTACCGCTACACCTGCTCCTACTTCTGTTATAGTAGGTGTTGGTG
>Ga0222713_10005305_pt1 | contig 12565 bp, 10 predicted proteins | sample C33_649DmetaG_FD_165061 | JGI IMG/M metagenome (GOLD analysis project Ga0222713, IMG submission 165061) | Estuarine water microbial communities from San Francisco Bay, California, United States - C33_649D | ecosystem: Environmental > Aquatic > Marine > Unclassified | place: USA: California...
TCCCAATGGATTGGTCAATAAAGTGCTTACGAGCCACATCAATTTTCTTTTTTCCAAAATACAATAAGGTGTGTGCATCAAATCTTCCGAATATCAATCCGTTAGAATAATTACCAGTAGATTCAAAACTATTCGTCACTTCGCCAAGGGCATTCGTGAACTCCGTGGTTACTAGTTCTTTACCACGGTATTGTCTATAACCCAAGGTGAAATCCATATAATCCAATAAGCGCGATTTTTTCAATGGTTTAATAGGTAATAAGGCTTTCCATTTAGGAAAGACGACCATACCAAATTCTCCATAGAATCCAATTTTTCCTGCAGGATCTATCACGGTAGTACCTCTACTACCCGCATTGTCGGTGATTTCATAGGTTTCAGTTTTGGGTGTGAATTGCCAAGTCGGACCAACTGAGAAGGTAATTCCTTTGTTTCGAACCATCAAATAATCATTTCCTTTTGAACCCTTTTTAAACCCATAATCTTGGGCGAATAACACACAAGGAAACACAACAGATAATATCAATATTCTATGCATGGCTAAAGTTAAATTGAGCACTTTTTTCTAATAATAAATTCATAACTTCCTCTGAATCCCATCGGTCTTCAATACCTTCTATGGCCATAACCTCGTCCATGATACCATTTTGTACTTGGCCTTGCTGATAGGCTTCACTATATCGTATATTGCTGAATGTGACCTGCGAATATAACGGCATCCATCGCTCAGGGTACAGTTCGCTAAATTTCGCTTCAATTTTTTTGCGTAAGATAAAGGCGGGATCTGCCACATAATCGCGCATCACTAAGTAGTTGTCCAAGGATAAATCTTGCAATGCATCGCCATCCGGTTTGCGCAGGGTACTGTAAGCCTCGAATACTTTAGGCCAATCCTCATGGTGTTGTTCCATTAATTCAAATAACACCCTACAATCTTCAAAACCGGCGTTCATTCCTTGCCCATAAAAAGGTACTGTACCATGTGCCGCATCCCCCATTAAAGCCACTTTACCGGCATGCCATGGTTTACAACGTATTATGGACAACGAAGACAAGGGGTGGTCTTCCCACGCGTCAGCGACATTCGGCACCATGGCGTAAAAATCTGGAAATACCTCTTGGAAGAACTCATCTACCTTTTCCTTAGATGTTAATCGATCGAAGGCATATTTGTCATCTTCATACGGCATGAATAAGGTACATGTAAATGACCCATCTTCATTCGCTAAGGCAATCATCATGAAGCGTCCCCTTGGCCAAATGTGTAAGGCATTTTTGTCAAGTTTGTACGATCCATCAGCATTGGCAGGTAACAAGAGTTCTCGGTATCCGTCGGCAATATAGTTCTGACTGTAACTAAATCGATTTCGTTTTTGAAAGGAGCTGTAGCGCACACTGGAAAAGGAACCGTCTGCCGCAAAAACTACATCAGCTTTCACCGTGAAGCGTTCCCCTGTAAGTTCGTTGTGTATGATTGCTTCGCCTGTTTCGGTATTTACGCTATCGCATGAATGTCGATAATGTATGGTGGCCTTTCCGTGTTTCTCAGCTATATCCATCATCGTGGCATTAATTTTACCGCGTGAAACAGAGAAAATTGCTTGACCTTCTTTGCCATAGTTCTGATAAGTCAAGTTTCCTTCCAAATCATGCATCATTCGTCCGTACATTGGGATGGCAATTTTTCGAATTTCATCGCCAACTCCAACCTTGTCGAGTGCGGTCCAACCACGTACTGAAAGCGCTAAATTGATGGATTTTCCTGCGGAAATTTCCGCTTGACGAATGTCTGAGCGTCGTTCGAAAATCGTCACCTTATAACCCGCTTTTGATAAATATACCGCCCAAAGCGATCCCACAAGACCTGCTCCTATGATTATTGCTGTTTTCTCTTGTTCCATGTGTTTTGTATTACGGGTAAAACAAATGTAATTAGTTTTTGCTCGTTGAATTTGGGATTTATTTCATCTTTTCCACACTGCTTCGTGTCCTATTTAGGTGCTTTAATCCACTTTCCTTATTTTTGAATCAAATTCTTGGCATGTCAGTACACAAAGAAGTAAAAAAGGTAACCACACATACCTTGCAAGAAATGAAGCAAAGCGGACGGAAAATATCCATGTTAACAGGATATGATTTTTCTTTGGCTCGCATCATTGATGAAGCAGGGATCGATGTAATCCTGGTTGGTGATTCTGCCTCCAATGTGATGGCAGGACACGAAACCACCTTGCCAATTACCTTAGATCAAATGATCTATCACGGCGCATCCGTCGTTCGTGCAGTACAACGCGCACTAATTGTGGTAGACCTTCCTTTTGGTAGTTATCAAGGAAATTCAAAGGAAGCATTAAATAGTGCCATACGAATTATGAAAGAAACTGGGGCACATGCTGTAAAAATGGAAGGCGGAAGTGAAATCATTGAATCCATCCAACGCATCTTAACGGCAGGTATTCCTGTTATGGGTCACCTTGGGTTGACTCCTCAATCAATTTATAAATTTGGAACTTATGTAGTTCGCGCTAAAGAAGAGGAAGAGGCTCTTCGCCTTATTAAAGATGCAGAAGCATTAGAGCAAGCCGGTTGTTTCGCAATCGTTTTGGAGAAAATTCCAGCTTCATTAGCATCCAAAGTTGCGAAAACCGTACAGATTCCTGTGATTGGAATTGGTGCAGGTAATGGGGTAGATGGACAAGTGCTCGTGGTTCATGATATGCTGGGTATTAATAACGAATTTAATCCTCGTTTTTTGAGAAAATATCGAAACTTACACGACGAAATGCTTGGCGCCTTCACTGAATATATTCGAGATGTACAATCGGGGGATTTTCCGAATGAGAAAGAACAGTATTAAGTTCCTATTTCTTGGTTTTTTCTTCGTTTTTCTCGGGTGCAATACCCCAGAAAAGAATGGGGTTAAAGCAACAAACGGAAAATCGAGGTACAGTCAATGGTTATCATATGTCAAAACAACAGATGGCATTAAACTCTTTATAAAAGATCCGGATAAAAAATTACCCACACGAATCATCTGGTGTACCACAAATCCTAAATACATTAAAGCCTCGCACGCTGATGAAGTATTGGATATTAGAAATATAAAGATAGCCACCAATGCGGCAGCACACGTCGGAATGTTAGTAGCGCTTGATGCACGTGATAATATTGGGGCGGTGTCCATGGGTAAATATTTATATGACCCCACATTAAAACAACGATTTGATAAGGGCCGCTTGTTAGAACTGGGAGGAACCTCTATTCCGTTTGAATCCCTCTCAAAACAACACATCAACATATGGGTTTCTGCGGGTATGGAGCCCCTGGATCAGTCTAACGAAGAACGATTCAAGGCCATAGGCATCCAATGGATTCCCAATTACGATTGGCGTGAAGAACACCCGTTAGGAAAAGCAGAATGGATCTTGTTTTTCGGAGCAATTACCAATCGTTTTGATGAGGCTGTGGCACAATTCAATGCCATATGTAAACGCTACCATGCCTATGATGCCTTACCCAAAGGCAACCAGTGTATGAAAATCTTGGTTGGAAATTTTGCCGGAGATTTTTGGTATACCCCCTTACAACAGAGTTTTCAGGCGCGGTTCTTTTCCCAAGTTGATTTTTGCACCTTCTCGATGAACAATAAAGGGACAGGAAGCATGGCGGTAGGGGCGGAGCGTATTTATCAAGAGGCAGAGTCGTGTGAACTTTGGTTAAATCCTGGATTCCCAAGTAAGCAAGCCATCTTGAGTGCTTTTCCAAAAGCAATTCAACTTCGACCCTTTAATCAGGGTTCAATTTTTTGCTACTCACACGACTTGAATAAATTTTGGGAACAAAGTGCCCTAAAACCAGACATTGTACTCCGTGATTTAATTCGAATCAAACAAGGGAATACCACCAAAAGTATGTTGTATTTTTACCGGGAAGTAAAATGAACCGAACTAAATCTCACCTGATCCTGCTACTCTCCGCCGGAATATTGCTCCTGGTTGTGTTCTTACTGTATTTGAAAATGGGATATTTCAACACCACATGGGAACACGTTTTTCAGTCCCTAACCAATCCGAACGATGAAGTTTCTTCTACCGTGGTGTGGTCGTTCCGTTTACCCCGTATTCTCATGGCGTTCATTGCAGGGGCGGCCCTTTCCGTGGCGGGAATGTTGATGCAAAATTTATTTCAAAATACCTTGGCTGGACCCGATGTATTGGGAATCACTTCTGGCTCTTCTTTGTTAGTTGCCCTGTGGATGATGTCCGGAATTACAGCCTTGGGATCCACTACGGATTTGATTTTTCTGGGGATTTTGGGTGCCATGGGAATGGGCGCAATCATGTTGCTCTTTGCCCTTAAATTGCGATCAGCAGTTCATTTATTGCTCATCGGATTAATGCTCAGTAGCTTTATTGGTGCCATCATCGCAATTATTCAGGCCGCTTCTGGCACTCAAGATTTACAGCAATATGTGTTTTGGAATTTTGGTAGTTTGCAACGGGTAACCATTCAACAAATTCCTTGGATTGCCATCATTACATGCCTTGGTGTAGTTCTTTCGTTGTTTCAGGTGCGCGCACTTAATGCCATGGTGTTGGGAGAAGACATCGCCAAATCCCTTGGGGTTTCTATTCGTCAGGTACGTCTCCTGAGCATCCTGATTGCGGGGATACTAACAGGGACCATCACAGCTTTTGCTGGACCGATTGCTTTTGTTGGATTGGCTATTCCGAACGTAACGAAATTGCTTATGAAAACCCAAAATCATGGCGTCTTGTTGTGGTCCAATATCCTGTTTGGGTCTTTATTTTTAGGGGTGTGTGACTTTTCAATAAAGTTACTTGAATCTTACATTGCGATTCCTTTGAATGCCTTGACTGCCCTCTTGGGCGTGCCTTTTGTAAGTTGGATGATTTTAAAAAACAGGCATGTTACAGGTTAGGCAGTTACATATCGGGTATTCGGGAGTTATCGCAACCGCTGAATCGCTTCAGTTGAATCCGGGTGATTTGGTAGCCTTGGTAGGTAGGAATGGCAGTGGGAAATCTACGCTACTTCAAACCTTACGTGGTTCTCTCCCCATGTTAAACGGGTCGGTTCGAATTGATGAACATGAAATAACGCATTGGTCAACGCAATCACTAGCTACTAAAATTGCATGGCTTACTGCCCATTTCTCCGGGGTGTCGCAACTAAAGGTGTTGGATTATGTCTTGCTCGGAAGAACTCCTTATTTAGGAGTGATGGGTCACCAAAAGGAATCTGATTTAGCGCTTGCCTTGCACGCGCTGCAGCGGGTAGGGGCTGATCACCTTAGAGATAAACAGACTTCTTCATTGAGTGATGGAGAGCGACAATTGGTCGGGCTTGCAAGGGCTTTAGCACAAAACACACCCTACATCCTCTTGGATGAACCTACCGCCTTTTTGGATTTTTATCACCGAAAACAACTCTTTACCTTACTTAAAGAAGTGGCTATTACAGAACAGAAAGGCATTCTCCTTTCAACCCACGACCTCGATTTGGTGATTGGTTTTGAATTACCCTTATGGTTAGTGCCTCGGGATGGTTGCATACGAGCTCAAGAACCAATGCAAAAACGAGAAGCGTTAGAGGGGCTTTTGATTTAATAGATAAGGATTCGTTTGGAAGGCATGTTCCCTAAACGAACAAAGTAAACTCCCTTAGCAAGTTGACTACTCGAGAAGTTTATACTTGTTGCATTTACGACCTCTTGGTTAATCATCCGTCCCTGAATATCTTGTAGACTTATGTTTCCTGAATACGGTGTATTCGTACTTATTTGAATTAAATGTTGTGCAGCTTGATATATCAACTGATAATCAAGCGGTAAGGCACTTATGGAACCTTGCAGGGTAATGAATGAGCTAGTTTCACAACCTGATGGAGAGAATACCGAAACGGAATAATCTCCGCCTAAATCTACCGGTGGTACTAAGGTGTCATTGGTTTCGCCTTGCATAATTTGCCCATTCCAATACCATTGATACGCTGTTCCCGGAGTGGTAGTCCACAAGGTTGACATATTGTCGTAAAAAATTGTAGCATTAGCGCCTGAAGGTGCACATGTACCTTGATTTACAGTTCCAATGGTATTATTTAGTTTCCATTGAAAATCAGTTAATGCGAAGCAATCAGAACCTAACACATACTTCAACCATGGATCTAGCAACCAATACGTTTTGTCTTGTTGTTCCGCCCTTGAAATTGAAATCCCTTGCGATGAGGTTCCTTCGCCAAAATCACAATTAAAATTGGAGTTGGCAAAATAACAGTGGGCTCCACCTGTAATGCTCACAAAGGATTTACAGGTTGAAGCGATTCCTTGATAAATTGGAATATGGTGTTCAGCAGGAGGGGTTACCCCATCACTGGAACCCGAAAATATGAGGGCAGGTACGGTGATGTTCCCACAAACTCCAATGGCTGTTGGGTTAGTTTCGGCAGGAGCTAACCCAACAATTCCTGCAATACTCGTGTTGTTTGAGGCCGCTAACATCGTGGCACCGCCACCCATAGAATGCCCCATGATAACAGATTTTTGTTTAACCTTTCCGTTGAAAGGGGAACCAGCCGTACTGTTGAGCGCTAACATTTTGGTGGATACTAAGGCCAAATCTTGGCCAAAATCTCCATGACTTGGTGCAGGGATTAAACTACCTTCAGTTCGCACAAAGGCCATGATGTAGCCCTGTGGTACTAAGTGTTCCCAAATGTTTTGGTAGGCATCCCAACCCATAGCAAATCCATGACCAAATACTACAACCGGAAAATCGGGAAAGGTAGCAACGGGTGTATTTTCCCCTGCCGTATAACTCGGATAGTAAACCTCGGTTTGAATTTGGCGTCCTGGCCCTCCACCTGAACCAAAGCCACCATTTCGTGTAGGGTCGTTAAAGGTGAGGGTGGTATGTCCGATTTGGTATTGGCTTAATGCCCAATATGGCACAAGCACTATAAACAATATTAATTTACTCATGGTCCAAATGTATAAAATCTAACCTTTATTTCATCTGCCCCAACGGCTTTTGTCTAGACTTCTATATTGTATAGCTTCCGCTACATGCGGCGTTTGAATATTTAATGAACCCTCCAAATCAGCAATGGTTCGTGCTACTTTTAAAATGCGGTCATACGCTCTAGCAGACAAGCCTAGGTGTACCATGGCTTGCTTAAGTAAAGCCCGCGACGCCTCATCCAATATGCAATGCGTTTCAATTTCACTCCGACCCATTTGAGCATTGTTATGCGCCAACGAGTTTTTATAGCGCTTCTTTTGAATGCTACTTGCTGTATCAACCCTGCCCCGTATGCTGCGGCTATCCTCTTGAGGCATCGTTCCCGTTAATTCATCATATTTTACCGGCTGCACCTCAATGTGCATGTCAATTCGGTCGAGTAAGGGGCCAGAGATTTTATTTAAATAGCGATCTACCATGCCCGGCCCGCAAGAACATCCTTTCTCCGGATGATTTAAATACCCACACGGACAGGGATTCATTGCCGCAATTAACATAAATCCTGCCGGATATTCAATGCTGAATTTGGCTCTTGAAATACTCACTGTGCGGTCTTCCAAGGGCTGCCTCAATACCTCTAATACGGTTCGTTTATATTCGGGGAGTTCATCCAAAAACAGGACCCCATTATGCGCTAAGGATATTTCTCCAGGTTGGGGATAACTTCCGCCTCCGATTAATCCAATATCGGATATCGTATGGTGGGGCTTCCTAAACGGACGTTGTCGAATCAATCCGCCCGCATGTTTTATTTTACCGGCAACGCTATGAATTTTCGTTGTTTCTAAGGCCTCCTCCAAACTCATGCTTGGGAGTAAGGTTGGGAACCGCTTAGCTAACATGGATTTGCCAGATCCCGGAGGACCGATCAAAATAATGTTATGCCCTCCAGCTGCAGCAATTTCGAAGGCGCGCTTTACGGCAAATTGCCCTTTAACTTCTTTAAAATCCACCGGAATTTCAAAGTTTGCATTTTCGTGGGCATCTATGGCTGGAGCGATTGCAGGTGAGGTGCTACTTGGGTCGTTCAAGAAGTTTACCACCTGAGTTAAGGTGGATAAGCCATATACGTCAAGTCCTTTTATAACTGACGCTTCTGAGGCGTTTATTTCTGGGACAATAATTCCTTTAAATCCCTCTTCTCGTGCTTGCAAGGCAATAGCTAATACGCCCCGTGTAGCTTGAAGCGATCCATCCAAGGAAAGTTCACCTACAATAAGGTAATCACTAAGGCTGTCATGTTTGAGTTGATTACTCGCAGCAAGGATTCCAAGGGCTATGGGTAAGTCGAATACCGAACCTTCCTTCCGTATGTCGGCAGGGGCTAAGTTCACGGTTATTTCTTTTCCTGGGAAATGAAATCCGTTATTTTTAAAACTTGCTCGAATGCGCTGTTGACTCTCTTTAACCGCATTGTCAGGTAAACCAACTAAATAAAAATTTAATCCGTTGTCGATATTTACCTCAACGGTGATGGTGGTGGCAGTGATTCCAAAAACACTGCTGGAATATAATTTTACTAACATAAGATGTGTATTGTTGTTTTCTATTTAAGTTAGCTAGAATTTTTAAGGCCTTCATTTTTTTAACGTTTTATAGCACATGGCTCACACAGATTTTCATCAATTGGTTCCGCAGTTTGCTGCTTTAAGTACCGAATTATCGATGCACGAAATGCTTCAGGAAGTAGGGCAACAACTAGAGAAAGACATCCAAGCTGTTGGGCTGCATATTCCACCGGTAAACGAATTGGAATTATCTATAATGCATCGCGAGCTTGTTGGCTTTTTACATGAACTTTCACCGAGTTCGTTGCCTGAGTTTTTATATCGAGTTGATTTACCGGAAATATCTGAAGTATTAATCTCATATACAACGAATTTTTTTGAGAATTTAGCGTGGAATATCCTGCGGAGAGAAGCCTTTAAAGTGTACTTTAGATTGCACTATAAGGGATAATTGAATGTATTTAGTCTCAATTCCTTACCTTTGCACTCAATTTAATCCATGAGTGATTTACTTTCTAAACTTGAAGCCATCCACTTTCGATTTATCGAAGTTGGGAAATTGATAACCGACCCGGATATTATTTCTGATATGGATCGATTTGTTAAATTGAGCAAGGAATATCGAGAATTGGAAGAACTCGAAAGTTATTACAAGCGTTATTCAAATGTTTTATCGAATTTAAGCTCCGGTAAAGCATTACTCGAACAAGAAACGGATCCTGAAATGCGCGAAATGGCAAAAGAGGAGATCGATTCATTAGAGCAAGTAAGGCCCCTTATGGAGGAGGAAATAAAAATGATGCTCATTCCAAAAGATCCGGAAGATGACAAAAATGCCATCGTGGAATTACGTGCTGGAACAGGTGGTGATGAGGCCTGTATCTTCGTTGAAGATATTTTCCGAATGTACACTATGTATTTTAAAGAAATGGGTTGGCAAACAGAAGTTATTAACTCTTCGGAAGGTACAATTAAAGGCTTCAAGGAGATTTCCATGCAAATCACAGGTACTGGAATTTATGGAGCACTTAAATTTGAATCTGGCGTGCATCGCGTGCAACGTGTACCAGAAACGGAATCACAAGGACGAGTTCATACATCTGCTATCACGGTTGCCATTCTACCAGAAGCAGAGGAAGTTGACTTTAAATTAGATATGAACGATGTCCGTAAAGACACCTTTAGGGCCTCTGGTGCTGGTGGACAGCACATTAATAAAACGGAATCGGCCATTCGTTTAACTCATATTCCAACTGGAATGGTAGTTGAATGTCAAGATGGACGTTCTCAGCATAAAAACCTAGAGCAGGCAATATCAGTATTACGTTCCCGCTTATACCAAGCAGAATTAGATCGGTTACATAATGAACGTGCAGCGCAACGAAAAACATTGGTTTCCACAGGGGATCGATCCGCCAAAATTAGAACGTACAATTATCCCCAGGGGAGAATTACGGACCACCGAATTAATAAAACCATGTATAACCTGGCTTCGTTTATGAATGGTGATATTCAAGAAATGATTGATTCCTTGCGCATGGCAGAAAATGCTGAAAAACTTAAAGGTCAAGATTAATGACAAGAAGCGAACTCATACATCAAATTTTCGCAAAACAATCCTTTCTGTGTGTTGGCTTAGATCCAGTCATGGAAAAAATACCTGCCCATTTATTGGAATTCGAAGACCCAATCTTTGAATTTAATAAGCGGATTATTGATGCAACCTCGGAATACGCCGTAGCATATAAACCGAATACCGCATTTTATGAAGCGTTGGGAGTGAAGGGATGGAAAAGCCTCGAGAAAACAATCAATTATATTCCGAAAGAGTGTTTCACTATTGCCGATGCAAAACGCGGAGACATTGGTAATACCTCAACAGCCTACGCGAAAACTTTTTTTGAAACACTTCCATGCGATGCGGTTACGGTAGCGCCTTACATGGGAAAAGATAGTGTTCAACCCTTTTTGAAGTTTGCCAACAAATGGGCCATTGTACTTGGATTAACTTCTAATGAAGGCGCAACCGATTTTCAGTATATTATTAGCCAAGAGGAACAACCCATATACGCCAAAGTGATTTCCACAGTAATGGATTGGGGGACTCCGGATAACTTAATGTTTGTGGTGGGCGCCACGCGAACCGAGCAATTAGCGGACATTAGAAGAATTGCCCCCGAGCATTTCCTCTTGGTTCCCGGGGTTGGAGCGCAAGGAGGCTCCTTAGAAGACGTATTTAATGCAGGTGTAAATTCAGATTGTGGCTTATTGGTTAATGCTTCGCGATCGATTATTTATGCAGGATCAGGATCTGATTTTGAATTAGCTTCCAAAAAAGAAGCGCTGAACATACAATCCGAAATGGCCTTGTATCTCCAGCGCTTAAAGCGATGAAAAATGCTAATATCTTACTTTGAAGCTAAATCGTTCGAATGAATTTCAGTCTTCGTTGACCCGTAAGCATCGCATCCTGCTTTTCTTGAAGCACCACACGATGATAAAATCACAGATGCAACAACAGCTAATAGAATTAAAACATTTACCTTCGTTTTCATAGTTGTGTGTTTTTGTTGTTTGTGTATCCTCTAACGAGTCCCGAGGAGTTAAAGTTACAAAATTTGTGAAAAGGTTTCGTAAATGTTGAAAATTTAATGTTCAATTAAAGCGTTACACGTACGTTGAAGTATATAAGTTTACTTAGTTTCTTGCTCCTTTTTCTAGGGGTTTCCGCTCAGCAGGTGAGTGTGAATTATTTATTTACTTCTCCTTCAGAAGTTTCAAGCTCTGGATATTTCAAAAAATCACATACCCTCGCTTCACGCCAATTCCTTGCCATGGAAATGGTGCAAGCATCGATATACCTAACAGAACTTGGGTATTACACAGCAGCGCTTGATGTAGATTCGCTCACTGCAGCACCAAATTTTATTGTAAAGGTATTTCCTGGAGATCAATTTCATGGGGTTCAACTTACAGTTTCCCCAGAACTTGTTTCTTGGTTTGAACAATATGCGCGTTCTTCAGTTCGTGTTGGAGATGCATTTGTGTTTAAATCCCCAAAAGCTTATGCAATAGCATTACAACAAGTAATTCGTACCTTTCAAAATAATGGATACCCCTTTGCTTCATATCATTATGATTCCTTGGGTTATACAAAGGGATTGATTTCATTACAAGTTTCGTTGATTAAAGGGCGTAGAATGCAATGGAAAGAAATAGTAATTAAGGGAGACTCCTCCATTGCCTTGAAGCCTATTCAACAGATTATAGGTATACAATCAGGTGATTTGTTTTCAATTGATAAGCTAAAAGAAGTTGATTCACGAATTGAGCAATTGACCTTTGTTGATGCGATAAAATCCTCGGATTTTGTATTTGCGAAGGAGGGCATGACCCTTTTTCTATATTTGAAGGCTTCAAAATCTTCCAATATTAATGGTGTTTTAGGGTTACAACCAAATCCAGTGAGTCAACAAATTGGTTTAACCGGTGAATTACAGTTGAAACTAAACAATTCCTTGCGGCACGCAGAACAAGTAGATTTTAACTGGCGTAGTATTAAACCTGCGACTCAACTACTAAATCTTCGATTGCTTTATCCTTACCTCTTTAATTCATTACTCGGAACTGAAATGAAATTGAACTTATATAAACGGGATTCGACCTTTCTAGAACTCAAATCAACACTTGGAATACAATACCAAGTGGATAAGCATTGGCAGATGAAAGGCATGTTTTCCTATTTCGGGAGTAATCGATTGTATGCGGCCAACAGCAGTTTAGAGTTTTTAAATGTTGCCTCGCTGAAAAATTCAATGTATGGGCTTGGGATAAATTATAAAAAGGTGGATTATTTACCCAATCCAAGAGCAGGCCTTTCATTTCTATTAGAGGGATTCGTCGGGCAACGGAGCGTTTTGGACGATTCATCAAAAAAAGTGATCAATTCCAAAGTTGCGATGATTCTAGAACAGTTTATCTCCTTACACAAGCGATGGGTTCTCCGATATCAGGTTT
>Ga0222713_10005310_pt1 | contig 12560 bp, 10 predicted proteins | sample C33_649DmetaG_FD_165061 | JGI IMG/M metagenome (GOLD analysis project Ga0222713, IMG submission 165061) | Estuarine water microbial communities from San Francisco Bay, California, United States - C33_649D | ecosystem: Environmental > Aquatic > Marine > Unclassified | place: USA: California...
CCAAGAAAACCCCGGGAAGGACGACACGTCCACCCACACCCCCGCCCCTACGGCGGAACAGAACACGACCCCCGCCGCCCCGGCGCCTCGCATCACCGAATCCAAGCTGGAATCCGCCCATGCGGAACTTCCTCCCCTTTCCGTGATCGGCGCTTCCAGCGAACCCGCCGCCAAGCCTGGCACCATCGTCGCCCCGAAGCAGTTCGGTCGTCGTGGCGTCCCGCAGAATGTCGCCCCTGGCGGCAAGGGCGAGAACGCCCGCCCGTCGATCGGCGTGATCGCCAATCCGGCCGAAGTCTCCGAGAACCTCTCGGGGGAACTCGCCAAGCAGCCGGCCCAAAGCCAGCCGCCGCGCGAACGTCGCGAACCGCGCGCCGAAGGCGATCGCCCGCGTCGCGAAGACCGTCCGCGTCGTGAAGACCGTCCCGAAGGCGCCGCTTCCGAAGAAGGCCGTCAGCCGGGTATCCCCAGCGACCGCCCTCGCCGCGAACCGCGTGAACCGCGTCCGGAAGGTGCCGCTGGCCCGCGCCGCGAACCGCGCGAACCCCGCGCCGAAGGCGACCGTCCGCGTCGTGAAGACCGCCCGCGTCGCGAAGACCGCCCGCGCATCCAGATTGAACCCGTCGTCATCCCCGTCCAGGCACCGATTGGTTTCTGGGCGACGCTGAAGCGCAAGCTCGCCACCTTGTTCGGCATCCCGACCAAGGCCGTCTTTGTGCCGACCGCCGGTGGCGAACAAGCCCGCGGCGAACACCGCGGCGACCGCGGTGGTTTCCGTGGCGAACATCGCGGTGACCGCGGCGGCGACCGTGGTGGTCGTGGTCGTGGCGACCGTGGTGGTCGTGGTGGCGATCGCGGCGGCCGTGGCCGTGGCGGCGATTTCCGCCGAGGTCAAGGCGACCGCCGAGGCCCTCGCGAAGGCTAAACGAAACGGGGGCGCTTAACGGCGCCCCCGCTCCTTTTCTGCACCATGCTCGAAGTCGCACGCATCGTCGGAGGCCACCGCTTGAGCGGGACGGTCCAAGCCGCCGGGGCCAAGAACGCCGCCCTGCCGTTGCTGGCCGCCTCCCTGCTCACCTCGGAACCAGTGACGCTGCGCAATGTGCCCGACCTGAGCGATGTGCGCTTCATGGCGGAGATCCTCCGTCACCAAGGCGCGACGGTGACGAACCCTGCGCCAGGCACTTGGGTGATCCATGCCCAGGAAATCACCCACCGCACGCCCTATGACCTCGTGCGGAAGATGCGCGCTTCCGTCTGCCTGCTGGGCGCCTTGGTGGGGCGCCTGCACCTCGCGGAGATGGCCATCCCCGGTGGTTGCGTCATCGGTCCGCGCCCGATCGACCTTCACCTGAAAGGTCTGGAGGCGCTCGGCTGCGTCGTCGCCGTCGAAGGGGGCGTCGTTTCCGTCGACGCGACCCGCGCCCGCGGGAGTTTGGTGTTCATGGGCGGCCCCATGGGCAGCACGGTGCTTGGAACAGCCAATCTCGTGATGGCCGCGTCGCTCACGCCCGGCGAGACGCGCATCGAATGCGCCGCCCGCGAACCCGAAGTCGTCGACCTCTGCGAACTGCTCCTGAAGATGGGGGCGGATATCCGCGGCCACGGTACCGAGGTCATCACCGTCAAGGGCGTCGATCGGCTCCGCGGGACCGAGCATACCGTCATCCCCGACCGCATCGAAGCGGGAACCTACCTTGTGGCGGGCGCCATCACCGGCGGCGACGTCACGGTGACCGGGGCCGAAGCCGCCCACCTCGGCAGCTTCCTCGACAAACTGCGTGCAGCCGGCGTCGGCGTCGAAACCGGCCCGGGCTTCATCCGCGCTTTCGGCCGCCCCACGCGCGCGGTCGACATCATCACCGAACCCTACCCGGGTTTTCCCACCGACCTCCAAGCCCAGTTCATGGCTCTTCAATTACTGGTCGACGGCCGCAGCACGGTCACGGAAAAAGTCTACCCGCACCGCTTCATGCATGCGGCGGAACTCCAACGCATGGGCGCGGAAATCGCCATCGATGGCGCCACCGCCGCGGTGTACGGCGACCGCCCGCTCTCCGGCGCGCCTGTGATGGCCTCCGACCTTCGGGCATCCGCCGCCCTCATCCTCGCCGCCCTGACGGCCAAGGGCGAAACGTGGGTCCAACGCCTTTATCACCTCGACCGCGGCTACGAACGCTTCGAGGAACGCCTCCGCTCCCTCGGCGCCCAGATCGAACGGCTCCCCGCTTCCGCGATGCCGAAAGGCTTCGCCGAGGACTGAGGGTTGCCTTCGCTTCCCGACTCGCCACGTTACTGCCATGGCCCGCGCCAAGGATGATCCGGAATCGACCCAACCCGCCGCCGGCAAGGCCGCGGTGAGCGCGCCCAACCGCCCGCTCGACCAAGCGCTGCGCCCGCCTTCCCTCGCCGATTTCGTCGGGCAACCCCGCACCGTCGAGCGTCTCCGCGTCATGGTCGGGGCCGCCCGCCGCGAAGGTCGGACGCTCGACCACATCCTGCTCCATGGCCCGCCGGGACTCGGCAAGACCACGCTGGCGATGATCCTCGCCGAGGAGATGGGGCGGCCCATCCGCGTGACTTCCGGACCCGTCGTCGAAAAGGCCTCCGACCTCGCCGGTCTGCTCACGAGCCTGCAAGAAGGCGAACTGCTCTTCATCGACGAGATCCACCGGATCCCCAAGACGGTCGAAGAATTCCTGTACTCCGCCATGGAGGACTTCCGCATCGACATCATGATCGACCAAGGGCCGAACGCACGCAGCGTCCGCCTCGACCTGCCGAAGTTCACCTTGGTCGGCGCCACCACGCGCACGGGCCTGCTGACCGCGCCGCTGCGGAGCCGCTTCACCCTCCAGACGCGTCTCGACTACTACACGCGCGCGCAGTTGCTGACGATCGTCGCCCGCAACGCGAAGCTGCTGAACCTCGACCTCGACCAAGGCGGCGCCGAAGAAGTCGCCCGCCGCGCCCGCGGCACGCCGCGCATCGTCAACAACCTGCTGCGCTTCACGCGCGACTACGCCCTCGAACGCGCCGCCGGCAAGGCCGATGCCGCCGTCACCGCCGCGGCCTTGGAGCTGCTGGAGATCGACCAGAACGGCCTCGACGACATGGATCACCGTTTCCTCCGGGCCATGGCCCAGAAACACAACGGCGGCCCCGTCGGGCTGAGCAGCATCGGGGCGGCCATCGGCGAAGATGCCCACACGCTCGAAGAGGTCCACGAACCCTTCCTCGTGCAGGAAGGCTATGTGACCCGCACCCCCCAAGGCCGCGTCCTGACGGATAAAGGGTGGCTGGCGGCCGGCCTGACCCCGCCGACCCGGGACAGCTCCGCACTCTGACGCTGGACAACGGCGGATTCCGTCCGTTAGGTTCGCTCCCACTCATATGGCAAAACGTTGGGTCATCAAACTCGGTTCCGGCCTGCTCACCCGCAAGGACGGCAAGGTCGACCGCGTGCAGATCGGTCGCATCACCGACCAAGTCGCCGGCCTGATGAAGAAAGGTATCGAGGTCGTCGTCGTCTCCTCGGGCGCCGTCGCCGCTGGCATGACGGCCATGAACCTCGAGAAACGCCCGAAGGACGCCCGCGAACTGCAAGCCTGCGCCACCGTCGGTCAACCTGAATTGATGTCCGTCTATGGACGCCACTTCGCCCGCCATGGACTCCTCGGCTCGCAGATGTTGCTGACCTACTGGGACCTCGATAGCCGGGCCTGCACGCGCAATGCCCGCGCCACCCTGGATCTGCTCCTCAAGCGCAAGCGCTTCGTCCCGATCATCAATGAGAACGACGCCATCGCGGATGAAGAAATCCGCGTGGGCGACAACGACCGCCTCTCCGCGCACGTCGCCGCGCTCGTCGGCGCCGACTTGCTCGTCATCCTCTCGGGCGTCGATGGGCTCATGACCAAGTCCGATGGGACGGGCGACCGCATCCCGAAGGTGACCAAGATCGATGAGGCCATCCGCGGTCTCGCGGGTGGGGCTGGTTCCGAACGCAACGTCGGCGGCATGGTGACGAAACTGCAGGCCGCGGAAATCGCCGCCGAAGGGGGCGTCGACACCATCATCGCGCATGGTCGTAAAGCCAACGTCCTCCTGGAGCTCGCCGCCGGCAAGAAACTGGGGACGCGGTTCTCCCTGCGATGAGCGACCTGCTGCAGCGCGTGACGGCACTGGCCCAGGCGGCCAAGGCGGCGGCGCGCGCCGTGGCCCTGTCGACGACGGCGGTCCGCGACCAAGCCCTGCGCGCCGCCGCCCAAGCCCTCCGCGCCGCCGAGCCTGCCATCCTCGCCGCGAACGCTCAAGACCTCGCCGCGGCTCAAGCCAAAGGCCTAACGGCAGCGCTGACCGATCGGCTCCGCCTCGATCACGGCCGCCTCGAAGCGATTGCCGTCGCCTGCGAAGACGTGGCGAAACTCCCCGACCCCGTCGGCGAAATCACCGAAGCCTGGGAGCGACCGAACGGCCTGCAGATAGTCCGGCGCCGCGTCCCCATCGGGCTCGTCGCCATCATCTTCGAATCGCGCCCCAACGTCACCGTCGACGCCGCCGCGCTCTGCTTGAAGTCGGGCAATGCCTGCATCCTCCGCGGCGGGAGCGAGGCCCTCCACACCAACCTCGCGCTCGCCCAAGCTTTTGCGAAGGGACTCGCGGCCGCGGGTTTGCCGACGGAAGCCGTCACGCTCCTGCCCTTCACCGACCGCGACGCCGTCCCCGCCCTCGGCTCGTTGCGCGGCATCGTCGACATCATCGTCCCGCGCGGAGGTCCCGGCCTCATTGAGGCGGTCGTGAATTCCGCCAAGGTGCCGGTCATCAAGCACGACGCCGGCATCTGCCACATCTACGTCCACGCCGCCGCCGACCTGGCCATGGCGGAAGCGATCATCGTCAACGCCAAGTGCCAGCGGCCCAGCGCGTGCAATGCCGCCGAGACTTTGCTGGTCGACGCCGCGGTCGCCGACCGCTTCCTGCCCACGGTCGGTCGGGCGATGGCGGCTCAACGGACCGAAATCCGGGGCTGCCCCCGCACCTGCGCGCTCGTCCCGTCGGCGCAGCCTGCCACCGAAGCCGATTTCCGGACCGAACACCTGGCCCTGGTCTTGAACATCAAGGTCGTCGCCGACTTGGCCGAGGCGGTCGGGCATATCGAGACCTGCGGTTCGCACCATTCCGACGCCATCATCACCGCCGAAGAAGCCGCGGCCCGCTCCTTCCTCGCCCAGATCGACAGCGCCTGCGTCTACTGGAACGCCAGCACCCGGTTCACCGATGGGGGCGAATTTGGCTTCGGGGCCGAAGTCGGCATCAGTACGGACCGGCTGCATGCCCGCGGACCCATGGGAATCAGGGAATTAACCACCTGGAAGTTCGAAGTCGTGGGTAACGGGCAAATTCGTCGATAATTGACGAGGTTTTCCGTTTGACAGCCGGGGGTGCAGGGGGCTTTGTTCACCTTCCTTTTGGCTGTCCGGGGTGGTAGCTCAGTTGGTTAGAGCGCCTGCCTGTCACGTAGGAGGTCGCGGGTTCGAGTCCCGTCCATCCCGCCAGCCAAAAGGGTTCCCTTTCACGGAAGCCCCTCGGGGTGGCCGCGGTTCGTCACGGCTTGTTCACCGGTTTGTGCATCCTTTTTTCTTTCCCCTCCCCCGCTTGTGGACAGAAATCATCCAACCTTATGAGCAAAAAAGTCCTGATCATCGGTGCCGGCGGCGTCGGCAACGTCGTGACCCACAAGTGCGCCATGCACCCCGAAGCCTTCTCCGAGGTGATGCTGGCCTCCCGCAACGAGAACAAGTGCAAGGCCATCGCCGCCGACGTGAAGAACGCGACGGGCCGCACGATCCGCACCGCGGCGGTCGACGCCGATGACGTCAAGGCCACCGTGGCGCTCATCAAGTCCTTCGGGGCCGACCTGCTCATCAATGTCGCCCTGCCCTATCAGGACCTGCCCTTGATGGACGCCTGCCTCCACGCGGGCATCCACTACGTCGACACCGCCAACTACGAACCGCCGCACCTCGCGAAGTTCGAATACTCTTGGCAGTGGGCCTACCGCGAACGCTTCGAGAAGGCCGGCCTCACCGCCCTGCTCGGCTCGGGCTTCGACCCCGGCGTGACCAACGTCTTCTGCGCCTACGCCCAGAAGCACCTCTTCGACACCATCGAAACCGTCGACATCATGGACGCCAACGCCGGCGACCACGGCTACCCGTTCGCGACCAACTTCAACCCGGAGATCAACATCCGCGAGATCACCCAGCGCGGTCGTTATTGGGAGAACGGCGAGTGGAAGGAAACCGAACCCCTCGACCCGAAGCTGCGCGTCGACTACAACTACCCGGTCATCGGCCCCAAGCCCAGCTACCTGCTCTTCCACGAAGAGCTCGAATCCCTCGCCAAGAACATCAAGGGCCTGAAGCGCATCCGCTTCTTCATGACCTTCTCCGACAACTACCTGAACCACCTCCGCGTGCTGCAGAACGTCGGCATGACCCGCATCGATCCGATCGAGTTCCAAGGCCACCAGATCGTCCCGATCCAGTTCCTCAAGGCGCTCCTGCCCGACCCGGCTTCGCTGGGCCCGCGCACCAAGGGCAAGACCTGCATCGGCTGCGAAATCACCGGCACCAAGGACGGCAAGCCCCGCAAGGTCTTCATCTACAACGTCTGCGACCACCAGGAGTGTTACGCCGAGGTCAAATCCCAGGCGATCAGCTACACCACCGGCGTCCCCGCGGCGATCGGCGGCGCGATGCTCGCCACGGGCAAGTGGCTCAAGCCGGGCGTGTGGAACATGGAGGAATGCGACCCCGATCCGTTCATGGAAGAACTGAACAAGCGCGGCCTGCCTTGGCAGGTCCAAGAGCTGCCGGTCTAAGCGCCGCCCAGCCCGCCTGAAGCCCGCCACCCGGCGGGCTTTTTATTTGCCCCCTCCCCGCGTGCGAACAGCGTGGACGCGTGCACGAAAACGACGCCCTCACCGCCGCCTTCCGCCCGGTCGACCTCACGCGGGTCCCGAGCCCTTGTCACGTCCTCCACCGTGGCTTGCTCGAAAGCAACCTGCGCATCCTCCGTTCGGTCATGGACCGCTCGGGCGCCAAGGTGCTGCTCGCGCTCAAGGGCTTCGCGCAGTTCAGCGAAGCCAAGTTGATCGCGAAGTACCTCGCCGGCACGACGGCCAGCGGCATCCACGAAGCCCTCTTGGGGCGCGAAGAATTCGGCGGCGAGGTCCATGCCTATTCGCCGGCCTTCAAGGACGAGGAGTTCGCGCAACTGCTCCGCGTGGCGGACCACATTTCGTTCAATTCGCCGACGCAATGGAAGCGCCACCGCGCCGCCGCCCAAGCGGCCGGCCGCAAGATTTCCTTCGGCCTCCGCGTCAACCCCGAGCACGCCGAAGTGGAGGTGGAACTCTACAACCCTTGCGCCCGCGGCTCCCGCCTCGGCACGCTGCGCTCGGAGATCAAGGACGCCGGCGACCTCGAAGGTCTCGAAGGCCTGCACTTCCACACGATGTGCCAACAGGGCGCCGACGTTCTGCAACGCACCGTCGCCGCCTTCGAGAGCAAGTTCGGCGAATTCATCCCGCGCCTCAAGTGGGTCAACTTCGGCGGCGGTCACCACATCACGCGTCCCGGCTACGACCTCGACCTGCTCGTCAAGATCATCACCGACTTCCGGGCGCGCTGGGGGCAGCATATCCAGATCTACCTGGAGCCCGGTGAAGCCATCGGCATCGGCACCGGCGTCCTCGTCGGCACGGTCCTCGACCTCGTCCATAACGGCGTCGACATCGCCATCATCGACGTCTCCGCCACTTGTCACATGCCTGACACCTTGGAGATGCCCTATCGGGCGGACATCCTCGACGCCGACCTGCCCGGGAAACTGGCCCACACCTACCGCCTCGGCAGCGTCACCTGCCTCGCCGGCGATATCATCGGCGATTACTCCTTCGCGGAGCCGCTCCAGATCGGACAACGCCTCGTTTTCATGGACATGTCGCACTACACGTTCGTGAAGAATACGACCTTCAACGGCGTGCCCCTTCCGGCCATCGCCACCTTCGACCCCGCCCTCGGGCAAACTCAGGTTATTCGCCGATTTGGCTACGCGGACTACAAAAACCGCCTGTCATAAGCCCCCCAGTGGCCGAGCGGCGCTGCCTAGGTTCTTGACCCAAGGGATTTTTACGGCAATTCCTGTAGGCAACAGAATCCTATGAAGCCCACCACCATCATCCTCAGCTTGGTCTCCGCCGCCCTCGCCGGCGTCGCGATCGTCTGCGTCGTGACCGAAAACGACACCCGAACCGAGCTCGCCAAGGTTCAGGACGAAACCCGCGAACAGGTCCGCGCCGCCCGCGACAAGCAGACCGCCTCCGAGCGCAAGGCCGCCGAAGCCGAAGTGAAGGCCAAGGCCGCCGCCAAGGACGCCGAGTCCGCCGCCGCCAAGGTCACCGCCGCCGCCGACGCCCACAAGAAGACCGACGAAGATTTCGCCGCCGCCAAGGACGCCCTCTCCAAGAACGCCACGAAGATCGCCGAACTCGAAAAGGCCCGCTCCGAGTCCGCCGCCCGCGTGAACGAACTCACCGCCGAAGTCGCCAAGCTCCGCGATGGTTCCGAAGTGCGCGAAGCCAACGCCAAGTCCAAGAAGGCGGAAGCCGACCTGGAAATCGCCTCGGCCGCCCTCCGCGAAACCAACTCGAAGATGGCCGAAATCGAAAAGAACTCCGCCCTGCTGACCGAAGAGAACAATCGTCTCAAGGCGCGCTCCCGCGAAATCGGTTCCGGCTCCACGCCTGACCACCGCCCGCTCTAAGTCCGAAAGGACTCAACTCCAAGGCCCGGCACCCGCCGGGCCTTTTTGTTGGCCGAGCTCAAGCCTCCGCGAAGACCCGCCGTAGCTTGCGGAGCAAGACGGGCCGGCACTTCGGCTTCAGCTCGTGCTCCCACAGCCGCACCACGCGCCAGCCCGCGGCCCGCAAATCGCGCTCGTTGCGCCGGTCGCGTGCCCGGTTTTGCCGGAACTTGCGGAGCCAGAAGCCCCGGTTGCCCTGCGGCCGCGTCCCATGGCGCGGACAGCCATGCCAGAAGCAACCGTCCACGAAGAAGGCCAAGCGCCGCGCCGGGAACAGGAAATCCGGACGTACCCGCCAAGTCGCCCCAGCGCGCCGCCGTCCTTGCACCGTCCGCTGCCGACGCCAGCCCACGCAGCCTTCGGACCGGAAGACTTGGGCGAGGACGGCCTCGGTGGTGACGTTGCCGCGACCCCGGACCTTGGCCATGAGCGCGCTGCGGGCGGCGGGCGTGAGGCGATCGGTCATTGCATATCTATGATATAAAATAGGCCCGGTGCGCAAGCACCCGGCCTACCCTCGGTGGACTCCACCAAAGGAAGAGGGCCGGCATCCCTGCCGGCCCTCGTGCTATGAAGACTAAATCCTAGGATTTAGAACAGAACCTGAGCCTGGAGGCGGAAGATGTCCGCATCCGCCTTGCCGGTACCCTTCGTGCCGCCGATGGCGGACAAGAGCTCGGAAGCCTTGGCCTTCTCGTAGCCGAACATGATCTTCGCGTTGTGGTCGACGAAGTAGTAGTTCACGCCGAAGTAGACGCTGTCGAACTTGTTGTAGACGCCACCCAGGTTGGAACCGTCGCGGTAGAGACCGCCGAAGGTCGCACCCTGGCCGTCGGTGTCGAGCTGGGAGTAGCGGACGACGCCTTCGATCTGGTCGGTGAACTTGTAAGCGGCGAGGACCGTGAAGCCTTCCGGCTTACGCTCGATCGCGCTCGGGGTGCTGCCGGTGACCGCTTCGTTGGTCGTGGAGATCATCTCAGCCTGGACGATGAGCTTGTCGAACTGGGACTTGATGTACGGGTTGAAGCCCGAGATCGTGGCCTTGTTCACGCCCGAGCCGATGCCGGTGCCGGCAGCGGTGCGGGTGTCGCGAGCCGAAGCCCAGTTGAGACCAAAGGAGTGCTTGTTGGTGTCCGTGATCTTGTAGGTGTAGATCAGGTTGGCGTAGGTCCCGATGTCGTTACCCGAATTGTTGGCCTGGCCCTGCGAAGCGTTCGCGACGGCAGCACCGTATTCGAGGGTCTGGGCGGCATCGACAACGTACTTGTTCGAGTAGTGGAGACCGGTGTGACGGGCACCGAAACCGAGACGACCGAGGGAGGAAGAGCTGACGCCTTCGTTCCAGAAGCGGTTCGAGGCGGAGCGCTCAACAGTCAGGAGCTTCGAGGAAGAGGTGTTCTCTTCAAGACCCCACTGGACCTTCTGGTAACCGAGGACGAACGTGCCGTAGGTGTTCTCGGCGGTGAAGATCGCCTTATCGAGGGTGTTGTCCGCGAAGTTGTTGACGATTTCAGCGGAGATGCCTTCGCCCATGTCGGCCTTGAAGCCGAGGTAGAGGCGGCGCATGAAGGTGTTGCTCACGTCCACAGCCTGGGTTTCGACGCCGAGGTTGCTGGTGGTGGTGCCACCGATGGACTCATACTGGGTCTGGATACGACCGGAGAAGGTGATGCGCTTGGTGGCGTCTTCCTTGGCGAAGATCTTGTTCAGACCGGCAGACGAGCGGGCCTTAGCGGCTTCGTCCAGGGTCTTGGCGCGTTCTTCGGCGGAGATCACGCCCTTCTTCACGAGGAGGTCGAGCGTGGCCTTGTCTTGAGCTTGGGTGGAGACAGCGGTGATGGCTGCGGCCGCGACGAGCATGGTCTTCAGGGTATTGTTCATTGGTGTAGGTGCGATGTGCGAGAGGACTATCGCACCCCATTATGACAGAACCGTGGCGAACAGGTGAACAGCCTGCCACACGGCTGACACATGCCGAGGCGCTGACTTACCTTAGAAAAGCCGCAAAACCCTCGAAAACCCCCGCATAACGTGGCTTCCAGCCCAATTCGCGGGCAATCAGACTCGCATCAACGATGCGGCTGGGCTGGACCTGGCCACTCCGGCGCATCCGCGGACCCGCCGGGGCGGCGGCATCAAAGATGGGCGCGGGTAGTTGCAGTTGGTCGGAAATCCACACCGCCAAGGCCGCCTTCGTGACCGGCTGGCCATCCGTGACATTGTAGAGGTGCGCCCCGCGCGCCGTGCTTTCTACGGCCGCCAACACCGCCCCAGCGGCGTCGTCTTGGTGGAGGTAGTTGATGAAATGGTCCACGCGGCCGCCGATCACATTCTCGCCGCGCTTGAGTTGATCGAGGAGGTAATGGCGCCCGGGTCCATACAGACCTCCGAAGCGCAGCACCGTCGCACACGCGAGACCCGACGTGAGCACCGCACGCTCACCGGCGAGCATGGCATCGGCCGTCGGGGTGCCGCCGACGGCGCTGGCTTCGGTGACGACGCTGGCATCGTCTTGGCGATAGACGCCGGTCGAACTCGTGAAGATGAACCGTTGCGCCCCAACCCCGCCGGCCCACGCCAACGCGCGTTTCACGCCGGCATCATAGGTACGCGCGTAAGCATCCACCCCAGCCCCGCCGGTGCTGGCGGCGTAAACGACGACGTCAAAGGCCGCCGGCAAGGACGTCCAATCGTCGGCTTGCAGGTCGCACGCCTGCGCGGGAACACCCAGCGCCTGCAGCCGGGCAACGGACTCTCCCGAGCGCACCACGCCGAGGACGGCATGACCACGGGCTTGGGCCTGCAGCGCCAACGACGTGCCGACATACCCGCAACCGAGGACAGCGATGCGCAGCGGGCCGCTCACCGGGACAAGAAGCTGGCCATCCATTCGGCCGGCGTGGAGCCCGCGGTGGCCGAGAGGAGACGCATGAGTTCACGGGCATCCGCGTCCGCCTGCTGCCGGGCTTGGCCATCGTCGACGCAAGCCGCCAAGCGCGCGGCGAGGGCCCGAGGTTCGCAGGCCGACTGCAGGTACTCCGGCCACGCCGGCCGCTTGAGGAGGATGTTGGCGATGCCGAGATGGTCGACGCGGCCCGCGATGAGGCGACGGCCGACGATCCAAGTCAACGGGTTCGCCCGATAGACGACGGCCCCAGGAATCCCGGCCAACGCGACCGTCAGCGACATCGTGCCCGAGCTGACGAGCGCGGCACAGCCCGCGACAGGGCCATCGGAAACCGGCCGCAGGTCGATGCCTTTGGCTTCTTCGCCGTATTCGGCGCACAAGCGATAAAGCTCCGCATGCACTTCCCCGCCGGTGTGCAGGACGAGGGCGCGACGCTTCGGATGGTCGCGCCGGAAACGGGCAAAGGCCTCGATCAGCGCAGGGAAGATTTTGCGGACGGGCTTGGGACGGCTACCGGGCAAGAGAAGGACCGGGCCTTCCGCGTCATAGCTCAGCGCCGGAACGTGGTCGGCTTCCGCGAAGGGATGGCCGACAAAACGGGCATCCAGTTTGGTGTCGGCGTAGACCGCCGGCTCGAACGGGAAAATCGTCCCGACGGCATCGAGGTCACGGGCCATCGTGAAGCGACGCTTCGGCTTCCACGCCCACAACTGGGGGCTGACGTATTGGATGACGGCCGTCTCCCCGCCACCCGCCCGGGAGCGTCCGGCCAAGCGGAGTT
>Ga0222713_10005313_pt1 | contig 12556 bp, 27 predicted proteins | sample C33_649DmetaG_FD_165061 | JGI IMG/M metagenome (GOLD analysis project Ga0222713, IMG submission 165061) | Estuarine water microbial communities from San Francisco Bay, California, United States - C33_649D | ecosystem: Environmental > Aquatic > Marine > Unclassified | place: USA: California...
ATCTAAATCTGTGAACGTGCAATATACCTGCAGTAATGTTGGTGTGTGTAAAGGATGGAAACATTCTAAAACTATTGCCATAAGGGTCAACACTCAGCCCTTGTACTAATGCACCATAACTCACTTCCCAAGGGTGAGCAGTTGTAACTAGAGGAGGGCAGATAATGCTTGATGTAAACTGTTACAACTGAGTGCAGAGGGGTACAAAATAAAAACCAAATAAAAACCACTTAAAACCAAATCAAGATGAAACAAATTAAATTCATGACTAAACTAGCCACAGTATGGTTAGTAGGACTTTTTATGGAGGGTATGATTACCCTTGGAAGCGTGTTTGCTCACCCAATCTCAGAATGGGGCTTATGGGCAATCGTAGGACAAGCTGCTTATATGGTAGCATTAGTAGGGATTGCCATCTGGTGGCATGAAGAATCAGAATTAGAACAAGGTCTAAACCCAAAGAATAGACTATGACTATCCTAATTCTAAAACCAGAAATGTTCGTATCTGCTGATGGCATGATAGGACTAGCGTTATTCAGAAATGCAACCTTCACTTGGTTCTTTGATGGGGAAGATGTACCTTTACGGATGTTCACCAAAGAGGTGGAGTCTCCATCTAATGAAGAAATTATGGAAGAGTTGCAAGACAATCCGGATCTTTTAGAACTAGCAGTTATGCATGACGCAGCTGAAGTTCAAGATAGAGATGATGATGATTATTTAACTTATTGTACAAGTTATGACTGAAGAAACCATTGTTTATTTTTACATGAGGGGTGGAAGTGAATTAATTTCCACCTCTCTTGATTTAGCAATCACAAGAAGGGACCCCAACACTGTCATCTATGCTGATGATGGTAATGGAAAAAGACCCATTAAATTAGAATAAGATGGAGAAAAATAAAAAGTTTATGGGCTTCTTAGGTAAGGCAGCCCTAGTAATTCTATTGCCTATAATTTACAGTATTTATATTATAGGTTTATTTAAAGCTCAAGTTTGGTTTGCACCTAGTTTAGCAGTTATACTATTAGTAACATTAGTATTGTTCCTATTTGGTTTAATGTTAAGGATGCCAAAACCAGTATTTAGAGCAGGTGTTGTGCCAGCATTTGGATTTTTTGTTGCTTTCAATAAAGTTGATCCTTCCCTTCAATTATTAATTCTCTGTGTTCACATAGAAATTGGTATGAAATGAAAATAGCATTGGGAAGAGATTATACAACTATTGTAAGGAATAAAAACTATGGTCCAAAATGCATGAATGAATCATCAGTTCAATCAGATAAAGTAAATAAGATCATAACTATATGGAATAAATACTTTAACTATTCACTGTTGCAAGCATATCATGTAGAAAAGGATCTTACAGAATTTAAGTTTACACTTAATTTTAAGATGTCAAAATGGTTACATACTAAACTAATATTAGTTAGTCGTAAGTATGCTATTCAAGCAGGATATGATTATGATCACATCTTGTTCTATGAGTATGACAAAAACTATTTATTGACTATCAGTGTATACAATCCTTATGAGTATTCTGTACACATGTCAGCAAAAAAGGAAGGGTTATCTTTTTTAACAACTTACCAGATGATTGAGCAGAAGGATAGGATAATGAAACCTTACAAAAGATTTCTATCTTCCTTTAAAGAGATGGACAGTCATCAAATTAAAACTATTACTGGACAGGTTAGTGTTGAAGAATCAAAGAGATTGATCAGGGAGCATCTAGATATACCTCTAACTGATGCAATATTGATTAACATTAACAATTTAGTCTAGAGTTTCCGGTATACCGGATACTAACAGTACCAGGAGTATATTACTATATAACAGTAGTAGTATATAGCTATGGTTTGGTAAGTGGAGAATACTGATGGGTCCTTATGGCGTAAGTGGGAAACCAGCCCATCTCTATTCATAAATCTTTATATGACAGACCAGGAATATACACAATGGCTCAAGGGTTTAACCCGTAATGAGCTATCCAGAGAAGAATGGAACCTAAGCTTTGTACTTAGTACAAGCTCTATAAGCAATGAAGCAAAAAAAAATGCTGCACGTAAGTTAAAATTATTAAAACAGGTATTAAATGGTACAGATCAGCAAAGCGGTGATAGCAAAATTCATTCAGAGGAACATTAAATCTCCTGTATCAGATCAAATTGCTAATGTTATTGTCAGTAATTGTAATTCAGATGTTTTAAATGGTATAATCAACATGTTGCTTACAGAAGATAGGATATCCGTCTTTGAGCCTAATGATTATTTCAAGATCAAAGCTCCATATGGTCATAAAAGCAAGTACTTCTTTGAAGATAAGCTTATTGATCTTGGGCTTATTGAAAACGGTTATGTTTTTGGCCAAGTCATAAAGAGTAATGACTGGCATAATGAACATGATTGTTACCATCACAGTATGAAGTGCAATCTTTTTTATGGGGAAGAAACACCATATCAGGATAATTTGAGTATATTTGAGATGATTAAAATTGAAAAGTCACAAATCCCTCATTTCAATGGCACATATATCCCCAGAATTATTGACAGAGCACTTGAAAGAGTATCTGACCTTGAAGAAAATGACATCAGTGAATGATGTAATTATTCCCACATTTGGTAGATGGATGTCCACCAAGTATAATTGGGATAATCCAGAACTAATTGCAGAAGAAGACTTCAATAAAGCATTTAGTTTAATTGCTGAACAATATGTTCAAAAAAACCCATAGCTTTGGTATAGTTTCAAAAGATATAATGACAGATCCTGATCTTAGTTTACAAGCAAAAGGATTGTATGCCATACTTAGTACATATGCAAACAAGCAAAGAGAATGCTTTCCTTCCCTAAATACTTTAGCGGATATAAGCAACAAAAGTGTATCTCAAGTATCTGCTTACATCAAAGAACTTAAAACAAAAGGTTATTTAACCAGAAAAGGTAAATTATTAATTCTGAGATAGCTATATTAATGCTAATTATTTTACAAGACTCATGTAATATTCTAATGTAACAGCTTGTATTCAATTACTAAAATCATATATTTGATCTAATTTATCATTAGTCAAAATGATTTTACAACTTCCTAATGGTCGTATAATTGAACTTTCAGTTGAACAATATCTTGATATGACTGACCAAGACATTCAAGATTTGAACTCATTAGGTATTGCCTATACTAAAGATTGTGTTAATCCCTTTTACAACCTGTACTCTTCTAAAAATGTTGAAATAGCATTGGAAGATATAAGTCAAGAAGAAGAAGAAGTTTTTCTATCAGAAGATGATATAGATCTTCTAAGTAATAGGGTTGACCCGTACTATTTCCCTGAAGACACTGGGGATTTCTTTTAATTAATTCATTTAAAATTTTAAAAAACATGTACAGTCCAGTTACAGTATTGGCTGATGATAACGGTATGGTTATCCGCCAAAGCAAAAACAACCCTGAGTATGGCTTTGTAGTATTACAACAAACCCGCACAATGATCCAATCTAATCCTGCTAACGTTAAAAATGTTGGTTGGCTTAAAACTCAAAAGATGACAACTCTTCTTAAAGGTAAAATGGAAGAATTGAAAATGTTTGGGTTTACTAAAGGAATGGAACTTCCTGGTAAAATTGTAGTTAAAGAGTCAACAACTCCTTTTAGTGAAGAGAATCCTGATCAGCATTTAAAAATTGCTGGTGATACAGGAATTGTATGTTGTATTCATGGTGAGCCTATTTATAGAATCACTTATTATACAGCTGATGCAAGTGAGCAAGATGAGTTTGTACAACATAATAATGTTGATGCAATCCGTAGTGCAAATGGTGTTACTTCTAACAACAATAAAATTTCTGCATCTGCAACAGCAACTATTCAAGAAGCATTTGAATTAAAGAATGAAGATGAAGTTGATGATGTAGTAGAAGAAATTATTGATGAAGTAGAAGACACATTTGAACTTTAATTTTAGAGAACCAATTTGATTAAAAGGGTGGCAGTAATGCTGCCCTTTTTTTCTTTATACATCCACTTAAAAAACCAAATTTATGCTAACTCCACAACAAATTCAAGAGCTGAAGACTCAGCAACAAATCAACTATTTACAGTTAAGAGAAGAAAGGTATGCTTATTATGGCTTACTTCAAGAGTATCAACTTCACAGTAAGGAAGACTTGATGAAATTAGATTATGCAAAGCTTAATCCTCATCAACACTTTCTTTTTAAACGTGTGTTACACGGATTAAATGTTTATACTCTGGAAGAACAAGCTAAACTCCATTGGGACAAGAAAAGAAGAATCAAAAAAGTATGGCAAAGAGGCCAAGATGTTCTCAACATTTGGAAACAAGTTGTTTCTAATAGAAGAATAAATGATTATCTTTATAAACTATTTGGAGAAAATGTCAGAGCAATTATTGATATTCCAGCGGAAGAATACATTCCGGAATATAAGAATACACTTTCTTTAAAAGACCTTGGATTAACCTATGAAGATGTAATACTAAAATTTATGTCTGAAGGTTTACTACCAAAAAACTTTTTAACACTTAAAGGTAATGTCCCTAAATAAAGTATCTAAGAAAATGGTTAAAACCAACTCTGATTATTCAAAGTTGAGAAAGATTCATCTTGACAAATTTCCCATGTGTCAAGCTAAAGTTTACAACTGTTCTCTTAGATCTACGGACATCCACCACATGAAAGGCAGGGGGAAGTATCACTTGGATACTTCTACCTGGCTCTCAGTATGTAGGAATTGTCATGATTGGATTGAAAAAAATCCAGAGGAGGCAAAAGAATTAGGTTATTCACAATCAAGATATTAAATATGGAATTTAAACATGAATCAAATAGCATTGCTGAAGCATTAGGTATTTCAGAATCTCATTTAGGTGAGATTAGTGAAAAATTATCACAGATAGCTATTGAAGTTGTAACAGCTCGTGATAAAAAACCAAGTCATATTGCTCAAAAATTAGCTGAAGAACTTAGCTACACAGAGCTTATATTTGTAGCAACACAATATTTAGCAGAGAAAATCAATGATTTTGAATCACAGAGAAAAGATGCTATTACAAGTATCCTTAAAAAAATTCTTAGAGACTTAGGAGAAGAGTAAAAACTTGGTCCTATAGCTCAATTGGATAGAGCAACAGCCTTCTAAGCTGTAGGTTTCTGGTTCAAGTCCAGATGGGATCACAAAATTATTAATATGTTAGGAGGTTTTTATTGTCCCCACTGTGGTACAGCAAATGCATGTAATTGTAAAACTTGTTTACCTCATATAAAGGAAGGTGAATATATTAATACTTGGACTGAAGATGGTGAAGCCATGATATGTGGTAAGTGCAAACAAATCTACAGCCCTGATCAAGCTCTTGAAGAAGAGAGAAAACAAAGAAATTTTCCCCTGCTCGGAGGAATGGATGCCAGTAATCAGGTAGAGGCTCCCCAAAACTAGTGAGGTAATGAGAGGCAAAACAATTGTCTGACACTAGCAAAATCGTGACAACTTGGAAAGACAAGTACTTGGTGTACCCAAAGTATAAACGGGTGCTATTGGTCTCTGGAGAAAAGGGAACACGGTTAGCTGCAAGAAAAGCTATGACTGCTGGAAAGACAGCACACTAGCTGGGTGATGAAAAGGTAGACATGAGAGACTTAAAATCTCTTGATCAGTGATGATCGTGTGGGTTCAAGTCCCATCCCGGCTACTATGAATAAGAAAGATCTCTTACATAAGACGGATTAGCACCGTTGAAAGAAACCTTGGCTTATGGGAGTAATTACCCGTTAAGTTTTAAATGCCCCAAGGTATCATGTGATGGACCCTGCTCTATGGTGCACTCATAACAGGTGAACAGTAAACTATGTTCAGTCAAATCCACAACCAGGGTGAGCCTGGAAGAGATCTTCTTATTCATTTATTAGTTACAAACCTTATAATGCTCTATTATAAGCCTTAAACCTTATACTTATGTTTTATAAATACAACAGTAAGAAATTACTATTTGAACCTTGTTACAAGGAATTAGTAATATTCTCAAGTGTTTGTTTTATTATTGTAGCATCTACTTTATTAGGTGGTATAGTAATAGGAAAAAACACAGCAGAAGCACAAATTATAGAATTAGAAGGTGGTGTACATGTTTTAAGACATGAAGATCAACCCTTCTCTAAAGAAGAATTAGTAGATATGATTAAAGATTTGGATATAAAACATCCTCATATTGTATTAGCTCAATCTATTGTTGAAACTGGCCACTGGACATCTCTTGTATTTAGAGAAAATCATAATTTATTTGGGATGAAATTGGCTAACAGACGCATTAGAACAGCAAAAGGTACACAACTTAATCATGCATACTATAATAATTGGCAAGAAAGTGTATATGACTATGCATTTTATCAGTGCCGTTATTTGAGTAAAGTAGATTCAGAAAAAGAGTATTATGATGCTTTGGATGCTTCATATGCTTCAACTGGAAAGAAATATTCTGAAACTTTGAAAGAAGTTGTAGAAAAGCAAAAGCTAAAAGACTTATTTGATGATAACTAAAAAAGATTCTGTACAAGAACAAGCATTAAAAGAGATAGAAAAGTATCAAAGGTGTGGTGTAGGTATTTCTATGGGTGTTGGCAAGACAAGAATTGCTATTAAACATCTGATGAAAAACTATCATCCTCTTATAAAGGTATTAGTTGTAATACCTAAATTGTCTATTAAAGACTCTTGGGAAGATGAACTAAAAAAAATGAATCTAGAAAAATTAAGTCATCATATAGTATTTAGCACATATCTTTCTATAAACAAACAGGATCCTACGGAATATGACATTGTCTATTTAGATGAATGTCATAGTCTTTTGGATACTCATGAAACTTTTCTTGAAAATTTTAAAGGAAAGATTCTAGGTTTAACAGGTACACCACCTGTTAGAAAAACCAGTGAGAAATATAGAATGGTTTATAAATACTGTCCTATTGTATTTAAGTTTTCTGTAGATCAAGCCACAGACCAAAAGATTCTGAATGATTACAGAATTTATGTTCATAAGATTGGTTTGAGTAAATTACCGGCATTTAAGAAGAAAAATAAAAGTGGTGGTATATGGTATACTTCTGAAAAGAATGACTATGACTATTTGACTAAGCAATTAGCTACTGCAAATACACCAAAACAATTACAGTTTTTTTCTATTCTTAGAATGCGGGCAATGATGGACTATAATACCAAAGAGATTTATCTTAAAAGTATTTTAGACCAGGTAAATAGCAAGTGTATCATATTTGCTAATACTCAAGAACAAGCTGATAGAATATGCAAGCATAGTTATCATTCCACTAATCCTAAATCTGATGAGAATCTTCAGTTATTTAAAGATGGTAGAATACAGAAATTATCTTGTGTAATGCAGCTTAATGAAGGTGTTACTGTACCAGATCTTAAAGTTGGTATTATAATGCATGCTTATGGCAATGAAAGAAAGTCTGCTCAGAGAATTGGCCGTCTATTAAGACTTAACCCAACTCAGGTAGCCACTTGTCATATCTTGTGTTATAAAGATACCATAGATGAGAAATGGGTAGACAAAGCACTGGATGGACTAGATCAAGAAAAAATAACAACTATTGTGGTATGAGATTAGAATTTGAAGTATTCCAAGCAATCTACAATGTGGCCGGCAGTTTTCAGATTGATTCTGATTCTGCCGGTTTTTTTAATCTTAGATTTGGTTATTGGAGACGTATAGACATGCATGCAATCCAACAAGTTCTTCCTGAGTACTTGGTTATTCATGAAGAAGATCATGAAGATGATGATTGCGGCTGGCTTTATCACTATGTAATTAAACATAAAGGCAACATATATGGGTAAAATGAAAGAAATTTTTATGGAAATACGTGAGCAAGAAGCTGAACAAGAAAAAATTGAACAAGCTTCAGTATTTGACTCCGGTATAATGTGTCCTAACTGCTTCAAGACAAATCTAATTGAGTTCAGTCAACATGATTTGTATTGTGAATGTTGTGGACAAGACTTTATTAAAGTAGAAAATTCAATAAGATTTAAGTAATGAAATGGAATCCTAAAGATTGGCAAGGAAAAAGAAAAGATCAAGTAGAAAACAATTATGTAGGTCTATACATTGTTGTTATGATACTGACATTTCTTGCTATTATTTTTTTATTTTCTTCTTGTTCTTCAGCTAATGCATGTTATGTGCAGAGATCAAGTGTGGTGATTACAGATGAAAAAGAAAATGTAATCTATATAAAAAATACAGACATAGGTAATATGATATACAATCATTGGGTACGTGGTACCTATGGTAATGATTATAGACCTGTTCTAGTAAATGACAGTACTTTTAACAATCTTTCTAAAAGAATTGACTAAATGAGATTAGTATTAAAAGACGGTAAATTTTACAGGGGCAATGAAATTGTTCCACCTGAGTTTGGTAATCTAGAAATGATCAGACTTATCAAAGAAGCTGAACAAAGAGAAGAAAATGCTGAAAAAGCAATTGAAGGTTCTTTCACTTGTGAAGAGCAAACAACTTATAGTGTATCTGTTAAATTTACTTGTTCTTGTGGTCATAAAAACATTGAAGATCTTGATGAAAGCTTTGAAGATTATGAACCTGAAGGCAGTGATGTTGAAGATTACTATGTAGAGTGTTCAAAGTGTAAGCAAGAATACCGTATTCAAGCTCACAATGAAAAAGAGTATATGAAAGATTCTCAAGGAAGAGTTCTCTGGAATACTAAAAAAATATTATTTGTCCCAGAACCATGAAAAAAGACCTAGATTACTTTAGAAAAAATGCTGAAGAAGACTATATGACAACACCAATTAGTGTTCTTCGTTATATTACAGAATTAGAGTATACTAAAAGTACAGTAAAACAATTAATTTATTATTCTATTCTACATTTATTAGCAGGTATTGCTATTGGTTATTTATTATTAAACTAAATGTCATGATTGAAAAAGTTAAAAATGCAATTGATGATTTTCTAAATCCTTCAGCAACATTCTTTGATGCTGATTATACTAAAAGAAAAGCAGCTGAAGAGTGTTGTGAATTAGCTACTGCTCTTTTGCAAAGTATAAATAAAAGAAAAGCAATGAATGATCAACAAATTGAGGATGAAATTGCTGATGTATTAATGTGGGTAAATGAATTAGTAAATTACTATGATTCTGCTTATATTACTGCTAGGATTGAAAAGAAAAAACAGAATTATTTTAAAAATGGAAAATTACATCATAATTATCTCTGATCCTGGTGATGAACAACCAGGAACTCATGTTACAATTAGTATATGAAGGACAATATTTATATGAAACTCACTGTCAAGGACGGTGAATTACATTTTCCTTTGAAGGCTAATGAAACAAGATTTAAAAACTTCTTGAAAACCATTCCAGATGGTGCTCATTTAGATCTATTTCTGGGTGTTACTACAGATAAAGGTAGTAATGCACAACTTGCTAGGATTCATGCCATGTGTAGAGAGATAGCCAATGAACTTGGTTATACTTTTGAAGAAATTAAACTCATGGTAAAACGTCAAGCTGGTCTGTGCTTCACTAGAAATAACACAGAGTTCTGCAAATCTTTTGCAGACTGTGATAAATCAGATTTAAATCTTGCTATACAAGCCTGTATAGAAATTGGAGACTTTAATAACTTAAATCTTAGATGATAGATCTTGTTGGATCTTATCATACTTTGCTTTTGCTTCCTCTGCATTGTTAGAAAGGTAAGCATTCAACATTTCTTTTACATCAGCTTCATTGATAGCATTATCTACTTTTTTAACTAGATTTTGATCAAAAGCTGCTGCTCTAAGTAGTTGTTGTAAAGCAAATAAAGTATAAATGTGGGCCTCCATCTCAGATAGTTGAGGTGGATTGCCTGCATTATTAGGTGACAACAAGTCTTCAAACTTTTTAAACATTGGTGTAATTGTGGATTTATCCTCAATTACTGTGGTTAAAAAGAACATAAGGATTCTTTCAAGACCTAAAATAAAACCGGTATTGATCTCTAATCCTTTGAGATTCTGGGTTAAGTCATAAACTTCACCTACTGTGTATTTTTCTTCAGACATAATTGTATGATTTAAAAGCAAATATATGGAAAAAACTATAAACATCACAGACATTAAACAAAAACTTTCTGAGATCATGGTTTCACATGACTGGAAAGCTTTAGACTTCTTTTTAGATCAATTTGAATTTCAAATTCTAATGGAAGAACTAATCCAAGAACACACTCTTGGCCATAAATTTACACCTAAAGTAAGTGAAGCTTTCAACGGTATTCTGACTTGTCCATCTAATAATGTAAAGGTTATTATGATTGGTCAAGATCCCTATCCTCAAGCAGGAGTTGCTGATGGAATATCATTTAGCTGTAGCAAAACTATGAAAGAGCAACCTTCTTTAAGACATATTTTTAATGAAGTTGCAAAATTATACCCGGAAGGGTATAATAGAGACCCAAATCTGCAAAAATGGACCCGACAGGGTATAATTATGCTAAATACAGCACTAACTTGTAGAATTGGAGAGATTGGTTCTCATTATCATATATGGAAGGGCTTCACTGCATTCTTCCTAGAATATGTTAATAGACGTCATAAGGATTGTATAGCCGTTCTTCTTGGTAAGAAAGCTGAAGAATGGGCACAATACCTTGATAATCTGGATGTTATCCGGGTTAGTCATCCTGCATCAGCTGCATATACTGGAGGTCAATGGGATAGCAATGATCTTTTCAACACTATAAATAAAAAGCTCAATAAGCTTGGAAAAGAGAGTATAATTTGGTAAATTTGATAGCTAAAAAATGTGGGAACTATTACAGAAAATACTAGAATACAGAATAACACCTAATGCGTGCTTATTCTTATTTTCAGTCAGAGAAAATGTTCAATGCCCTTTTGTAAAACATGAAGATTGTATACATGAACTCATTAATGCTGAGTTTATTACATATGATCTAACTGATACTGGTAGAGTAATAACTATCACAGAAAAGGGAATGGCATTTATTTATTTATTGGATAATTATTTTATCAAAGCCAAAAAGAAAACTAACATCCAACTGATGGGAAAAGAATTTCTACAACATATAGAGTTGTATAGAGATAGCTTCCCAAAAGGTAAGTTACCAAGTGGTTTGCCGGCTAGGAATAATACAAAGGCTCTTGGAGAATCATTCAGATGGTTCTTTGAAACTTTTGATTATACTTGGGAGGAAGTACACAAAGCAACTAAGATGTATGTTGATGAATACAGGGCAAATAATTATCTCTATATGCAAACAAGTCAATACTTCATAGCAAAGCAAGACAAACACAAAGTTAAAAAGTCAGCATTAGCAGACTATTGTGATATGGTTAGAGATGGAGTTCAGATTGAAACACAGCATTTTACAGAAAAAGTAGTATAATGAGTAAACCAGAAAAAGCCTGGAATGGGCAATATGCATCATTTAATGAAGCACTTAAGTATATGCAGAAAAGAGCTGCAGGACAAGAGAAGTCTATATATACTCCATGGCCTAAGTTTAATGACGCTACAACAGATGGTTTAGAATGGAATACACTTACTGTAATAGGAGGAAGACCTGGTTCAGGTAAAACTTTAATTAAAGATCAGATTATCAGGGAATCATTTTCATTGAATCCAAATGATGATTTCAGAGCTTTAGAGTTTCAGTTTGAGATGGTTGGTAGAACATCTGCACTAAGAGAGTTCTCATCAATCACTGGTAAAACATATAAAGAATTATGTAGTGCCGGTTCTAAACTAACTAATGATGTCTTGAACAAATGTCATGAGTATGCAAAAGGAAGAGTTAAATATCCTGTTGATATTATTAGTACACCAATGACTGTCAATCAAATGCGTGAGCAAATTGACATGTATATGGATGCTCATAAAGGACAGAAGACTATTATAACTCTTGACCACACAATGTTAGTAAAGAGAGCACCTTATCAGAATAATAGTTTAGACATGTTATTTGAATTGGGTGAATTTTTTACACAAACTAAAAGGGACTATCCTGTTCTATTTATTGTACTTTCACAACTTAATAGGAATATTGATAACCCTGATAGAGCTGTAGATGGGAAGTATGGTAACTACATTTTGGAATCAGATATATTTGGTTCAGATGCTATGTTACAACATGCAGATACTTTGATTGGTATTAACAGACCGGCTAAACAAAAGATTAGATATTATGGTCCAGACAGATATGTAATTGAAGATGATGCAACTTTAGTTCTACATTTTTTAAAAGCACGTAATGGTGATACAAGAATGAGCTTTTTTAAAGGCTTATTTGCACAAATGGAAATTATTGAAATGGAAACTCCCCCAATACAAACACGATGATCAGTACAAAAAATCAAGAAAAACAAATGACTCCAGAAGAAAGAAAATCAAAAGTCAGCTTATTGAAATTGGAGCATCAAGATTATTTTGATGCTTCAGGAATGCCAGATGCTTTGTTTATACCAAAGATGGC
>Ga0222713_10005323_pt1 | contig 12538 bp, 13 predicted proteins | sample C33_649DmetaG_FD_165061 | JGI IMG/M metagenome (GOLD analysis project Ga0222713, IMG submission 165061) | Estuarine water microbial communities from San Francisco Bay, California, United States - C33_649D | ecosystem: Environmental > Aquatic > Marine > Unclassified | place: USA: California...
GAAAGTACCGAGGAAAGTCCGGACTCCAAAGAGTGAGGTGATGGTTAACGACCATCCGGAGCGATCCGCGGGATTAGTGCCACAGAAAATAAACCGCCGTTAGCAATAACGGTAAGGATGAAACGGTGGTGTAAGAGACCACCAGCATTTACGGCAACGTATATGGCTAGGTAAACCCCACCTGGAGCAAGACCAGATTGTTGGCATTTGAGAGCTACTCGCTCGAGCCAACGGGTAGGTTGCTTGAATCTGTAAGCAATTACAGATCTAGATGGATGATGATCTCTCGCAAGAGAACAGGATCCGGCTTATAGGGCGACTCTTCTTTATTTACATGTTCGCCATGCTCAACGAAGTCTAAATTGAGCGTGGCAGCTTTGTTAATTTTTCCCAAAACGTATTAAGAAAATCTAACTTTTTGGGGTTCTATTGGGGGCATTTGGGGCAATAAAAGGGGCAATAAATTAAGAATCCTCTGATGCTTCTTGAGAATCGCCTTCATCTTCAGAGTCTTCGACGAAATTCATCAACTCTCTCAAACTTCGAACCGGGAAGCTTTCCTCAATCCAAGCTTCTGTAAATCCATCAAACTTTCCCGCAATATCTTCCGTGGCAATGGCCGCTCCACTTTTCTTTAGCATTCTCAAAATGCTTGTTTCCCAGTCACGAGTTAAATACCCATCCATGGGACCTCGGATTTCAAGAGCCTCCCAACCCAATTGGGCGTGCGAACCTAAACGGACGGCTGGTTCATTTGTGATACCGATTTGAAGCATTGCCCACTGATCATGTCGAAGAAAGTAGAGATAACCAGGCAACATGGGATTAAATCCACCAAGAGGGTTGCATGTGGGGCAGCTTGATCCCAGAACTCTTGAAGTAATAGTTGTTTTCCAAGTATGCGAGTCATCTGTTTGGCATTTCCACTCAAATTTTTGTCCACTGCCAGAAATAACTTTTGATGGATCCCACCCATGAGCTTGTTTAGCCAAACTTGGGAATCTGGTTGCAAAGTCATTGAAACCTGATAGCAGCGCGTTATGTGAACAATAGGGGCAACCTCGTCCTCGCTTTCGAGACTTAATAGCTGCCCGCCATAAATGATCTGGAAAGTCTGGGCACTTCCACTGAAGGACTTTTTCAGAACCGGCCGTGAAACTGGATGGGTCCCATCCAACTGCTTGAGATGCGAGTTCCGGATCAGTGGTTAATAAGTCATTTACGCCTTTGAGGGTCTTTTGATTAGAGCAATACGGGCAACCTTTCCCGTGATGGCGACTATAGATCTTGGTTCGCCATTTGTGTCGTGGATCCCGAGAGCATTTCCAGGGGACAATTGCATCTGAGCCAGGAAGTACTTTCGATGGGTCCCAACCATCAGCTTCTGCTGCAAGCGCTGGATTCAGTGCAAGCAGATCATTTTCGCCTGACACAACTAAGTTATTTGAACAAAAAGGGCAGCCGGTTTGGCCATGTACACGTGATCTAGCGCTAACTTCCCAAGTGTGGTTTTTTGAACATCGCCATTTAAGTTTTTTAGAAGTTCCCGAAATAACTTCCGTTGGATCCCACCCATCTGCCTCGGCTGCAATTTCTGGATGCAAGCTGAAAAGGTCATTAAAGCCTTTCAATAAAACTTTTCTACCACAATACGGGCATCCATTATTAAGTAGTGCTCTGCTTGCCACTGCAGCCTGCCATTGATGTCCAAGCGCACATTGCCAAGTTTGTTTACTCGGACTTCCAGAACTTACCAATGTTGGATCCCACCCCACCGCCTGAGCGGCTAGAGATGGATACAAGGTTTGGAGATCATTCACACCGGCAATTATTAAATTATTTGAGCAAACTGGGCAGCCTGTTCCCTGTCTATGGCGAATGTTTATGGCTGCTTCCCATTTATGGTTTTGATTACATATCCAACTCTTTTTTTCACCGGAACTCGCAAGCACTTTAGATGGATTCCAGCCGTCGGCCTCTGATGCAATTTGAGGATTAATAGTGCTCAGGTCATTGAAACCAGAAAGCAAAATCGTCCATCCGCAAATAGGACATCCAGTTTTTTCACCTTTCCTAATTCTTGTTCTATCGCTTACAACAGCTGACCACCTATGCCCCAATTTACAAACCCATGGAAGGCGCATTGTGCTGCCCCTGTAGACAATTGTGGGATCCCAGCCATCCGCTTCATCAATAAGTTGTGGATCACTCGTGGCTAAGTCATTGAAGCCGGTTAGAACTTTTAGGTTATTGCAGTATGGGCAACCACTTGCTTGTTTACCGGTTCGCTTTTGGACTTGGAAAATCCAGACGTGCCCCAGAGAACATCTCCACTCTAAGTTTTTATGGCTACCCGCACTAACAGTGGTTGGATCCCAACCATCTGCTTCAGATGCAAGAGTTGGATGTGTTGTGGCTAAATCATTGAACCCAGCTAAAACTCTTCGTCCAGCACAAAACGGGCAACCTGAGCCCTGGCCTGTTCTAGCCTTTACAACAGCATGGTAAACATGTCCGCGCGGGCATTTCCAATTCTGCTTCTTATGACTACCAAAAGTGACTTCACTTGGATCCCAACCAAAAGCCTCTTTTGCGAGCGCCGGATGTGTTTGCGCTAGCGACTTTTCGTTTGCATCCATGGTTGAAGTGTTGCGTATGCCTCTGACACGTTCAACGTAATTGAGGTATTTGGCATGAGATTGGGCTACTGCAGAGGTAATTAAGGCGTTACCTATGGAAACGACCCGGCGGCCATCGAGAAAGGCACTTGACTTAACCCCTACCCCCTCTTCTCCATGATTTTCAAAGCTACTGTTCTTATATATTAATAAGCCGGCGAGCGCACCACTTGGTTTCCAAGCAGTATTCCAATAGACGTGCACCTTAGTAACCAATTAACAGGCATAAGCATGAATGGTTTTGCAGCCCGTCTATGTAATGAGTAACTTGCAAGGTCATTTTCCGCATTCCTATCATGATAATTACTTACTCATATCGGATAGGTTCATAGACGCATTGGTTTAGTTGCATCTATAGGCCGTTGGTATCTGCGATTTAAGCAATCATCAATCTGCTCTTGGGTGATGCGCCTACTTCTGCCAAAGAGGTATGAATCCAATTGGTTTCTATGGATCATGGAGTAAACAGTGTCACGGCTAACGCCCATAATCTGCGCTACTTGGGCGGGGGAAAGGTAAGTGCTCATAATCTCCTAGATAAGTTTTGGTAAGGGTTTACTACCAATGATGCTGAACAATCCGCCTTTTGTAATGCTAAACGTCTCAGGTAATGGGGCAGCGAGGTTTCCCGACATAAAGTGCAGATGGGCATAGGGCTTACCCTGTTTAGTAATGGGCTTACCTACGGATAACCCGAGCTTCTTTGCATCAGCATTTAGCGCTCGCTGGTCATTTCTGCTGTATCGCATAAAGATGCCCTGGCTTTGGCATTGCACATAACCAAGGACTTCATTAATTCTTGATGCTGGCAATTTGGAATCATGAGCCAGATCCATAGCCTCGCCCTCCCATATGAGGTTGTTCCAATAGTTAGAGACTTCCCACTTTTCCTTTAGGAGCTTCACTAATCGCGGCTTTGTGAGTACATGCAAAGTGTTTAGGTGCACAATCTTTAACTGGTATCGGGGGATAGAAATCTCGAATCTAAATGTCCCCGGAAGGATTGGGGGCGCACCTTTGATTGGCTTGTTTTTTCTCTCTACGTGCTTGTCATAAAGCTTTATCTTGGTTGTGCGGTCGGCCACCGGGTAGCTCAAAGTGTTTAATTTTCCGCCGTTGAGAAAGTGGGTGGCGGCTTTATACCTGGATCTACTGGGCCAAAGATGTTCAAGCTGTCGCAGGGAAAACCTGGGATCTGTAATGTGAAAATCCCTTGCCAGGTCAAGGCGAAAGACTTCGATGTCTTTTGCCCAATCGTTAGGAAGTATGAAGTGTTCGCCCTTTTTGGCTCCAGGTTTGGCGCCTATAGGAAGTGCATCCGGGTCACCTAGCAAAAAGACCCTACGGATTACTATCTCTGTGGCCATGGATAGAAGTTCTAGTGGCAGCAGTTCTGCTCCATCATTTCTGCAGAGATCCGACGGGTTGAATTCTAAGTACAGTCTTTGATTTAAGAAGTCCCACTTTATGTAGACAGAAAGAAAGCCTTCAATCTTTACAACTCCATCGCTAGGAGTACCTCCGCGAGTGGCCGGCAAAAGGTTGTCCAGAAATGTTGGTATATGGACGCTATCTGACTGTATTCCTACCGCTATACGGGTCTTATCTACCCCACATGTACCAGTAGATAGATAGCCCCGTTCCGCATCACTTGAATCTTGCGATTCGCTGGAGGCAGGAGCACCATCGGACTCACTAATACTCTTATAAATAGGTAGATAAAGACCCCTATTAGAGCCTATAGACCTCTTCTGGTATTTATCAAAATCATCTATCGGTTTGGTGTAACTACCGTACTGATTAAGTGATGACATAATTTTATCACGTTTCATTAGTTGTCAATCGCTAAAGTAATTTTGATAGTTTTCAATCAACTCCCATGCAAATCCCGAAAGGTATGCATGGCCCGGTAAAGTGATGTCCAGTTTTGAAGTGTCGACACCATCCTGTTGGACAGCTGTAACATCAAGATGGCCTAACAACTGCAGTTCTTCAACAGCTTGTATTAGGTCGTATATGCCATCTGTAAAGTGATCTAGCAAGTCATGAGTAGTAGCAACCTTTCCGTTAGAGATCAGGATTTGAAACAAAACACCCAATGCGCGTGCCGATGGCATCCCATAAAAGCCTTCTAGGTCAATATCATCTTCAAACATTACAAACGCACCCGCCCCTTCTTTGTTTCACGAAGCGGTAGGTATCCCTTAGTTTGAGAACCACTCTTTGCATTCCGGATCCATGCGTCCAGATCCGCCCGATCGAAGTACCAGCGACCGCCAATCTGGTAACCCTTAAGGCCAAGGACGCGGTGGTTAGCGTGGATCCAGGAGTAGCTGTGGCCTAGATATTCAGCCGCCTCACGCATAGTGAGCCGGGTTTTGTGGTTGAAGTCGATCATTTATACCTCCAGTTTTGTTAGGTTTTTGGTTAAAACCTATTAGACAGACTATAGGAGGCCTGTTAGGATTCTGTCAAAAGTTGATAGGAGTATTGATGGATAGCGGGATTTTCTGGGAAGCAAAAGCTCATGACTCATCGCACGCGATTAGCTGGCACGACGTTGTGGTTCCAGAACTTGGTAACTACCGAGTATGGGTACATGCAATCGGATCTGGGCTGCTTAATGAGTTTTTAGATCGGTCTAAAAGTCGAGTGGATGTTCGGATGCAGTTCAAGATCGCTGGCCTTGAAGTCGACGCACAAGGTGAGAAATTCTTGCCCATAAGTAATGACGAGAAAATTGCCAGGTTAAAGGTAGCTTCACTTAAGAAAGAGGCACCAGCTCAAGGATTCCGGGCTTCCCTATTTCGGGAGCTTCCCTACTCAAAGATCGAAGTTGAACACCTAAAATGTATGCGCGCTTATCGCATGAAGATTGAAGAGGAATTCCGCAAGCCTTTACGTTTGTCCGCTGTGGATTCAGTTTCCACTATTACCTTCAAAGATGGTAAATCAGGTTCACCATTTGAGAAAGCTTTACGCAATAGGTTGGAAATATATTCAACCAAGGCGGACTCCATCGTTATCGCAATGATCTACTCAGAACTATCTAAGTCTGGAAGTAGCAACATCGTTAAGCAAATGTGTGTAGACCTAGATGTTGAGAGCACAACTATCTATGCAGCATTGCGAGTAGCGAGATCTCAAGGATGGCTGACTGCAAGTGGTAAAGGAAAATCCGGTGGCACTCTCACAAAAATGGGGGAGAAGTCGTTTAAAGAATTAGATGGTGACATCACCTTAAGAAACTGGCTCTCTCGCAGTAATGGAGGAGTTAAGTAATGGCATACGCACGTAAACGCGGAAAGTATTTCTCAGCACGCTGGCGTACCCGACAGGGGCAGCAAGCTGAAAAAGGTGGCTTTTCCACCAAGCGCGAAGCTGAGCAGTTCGCCGAAGAACAAGAGGCAATGGAACGTAGAGGTAAGAACACTCGCCCGTCAGAGGTGAACATGACTCTTCGCGAGTTTGTGCAAGAAATTTGGGGCCCATCTTTGGATGTAGAGGACCAGACGAAGATTGACTATGAGAACATCTACAACAGTCACATAGACCCTGAGTTTGGAGATAGGGCAATTAGCACAATCACTCCGTCTGAAATTCAAAGGTGGAGGGTTCGTCTAAAAAATATGGTGGCAACAACTGGTTACCAGTTAAAGCAAAGTTACATCGAGAAGCTTACCAATCAACTAGGTTCGATACTCCGGGTCGCTTTAGACAATGAAGTAATCCATAACAATCCGATGGCAAAGATTAAACGTAGAAAACCTAAGACCGAGAAAAGAGTCGTTCCTTTAGACATGGTAACGATTAAGAAACTTGCAGATGGTTTTGCTCCACGTTGGCGGATCACTGTCTGGATAGGCTTCTTCACTGGCATGCGACCATCTGAAGTTCTTGGATTAACCTGGGATCGCTTAGATTTTGAGAACCAAGAGATCACGATAGATCGTCAACTGAGTAGAGATAGCAAAAAGATATTTGCCGATCATTTGAAGACTTCTAAGTCCTACAGAACAATCCCATTCTCACCGTATTTGCAAAAGTTGTTGCTCGAACATAGAGATCAACACGGACTTGGCCCTCATGCTTTGATTCTGCAAAATAGGTCTGGAAATGTCTGGCGGTATAAAGATGCATCAGCCATGTTTCGTTTGATAGCTCGCCCGTTAGGCTTTGATAAGGGTGAAGGTATGCATCAATTGCGCCATACATGCGCATCGGTGCTAATTAAGCTGGGGAATAATGCAAAGCAGATTCAGGAATGGCTTGGGCATGAATCTATTCTTGAAACGATGGATACTTATGGACACCTCTTCCCGCGAGATCTCCATGAAGTCAGCGATCGTCTTGACGCCTATGTTGTTGGACAACTCGAAATCCAGCATGAGCAGCGAATGTTGGCCTAACGACTTATAGGGCAACTCTTCTATATTTTTATAGTTCGTGAACTCACTTTGTGCTTACTTTGCCCAATAATGTTTGTACAAGTTGTTACATAACCTGTCGCAGATTAAGAGATTTTCATGGGGAAACGATGGGCAAATATGGGCAGTCTTATGGGCATCGACTGAGCGTAATTATGTATCTTCAATCACAATGTAGTTTCGACTCTTTCTCGGATATCTGCCTAAAAAGACTTAACTGGTAAAGTTTTTCCATGCGCATGGTGGCCAAAAGCAATAAGCGAATCGCGCTGCTTGTTGCCATTTTCTTGGCTGTATTTTCTACTGGGATTGTCATTGCACATCAGTGTCACGCCGTTTCCGGCAGTCAAGCAACAATGAAACACACCTATTCGGATCATGGTTCCGCTTCAATAGCTGTCACAAAATCTTTAGAGAATAATTCATATACTGAGCGATTAATTGATACCGGGTGTGTAGCACTTTTCATCGTCGTACTTTTACTTGGAAGAAAGTTTTTAGATTTAAGAGCACCAAGGTCTCGATTGAGTAATTTCATTGATTTGAGTCGAGGTTTGGTCACAGTCCATCGACCTCAAGTGTTCCAACTTTCTCTCTCTCGTCCGCAATTGGGGGTTATTCGCATCTAATCCTTTTTCGATTTAGAGACCTGTTTTAATAAATCGAGCAAAGGATTCCAAATGTTTAAGAAAATCGTATTACTGCTTACCGTCATTTCCCTTCCATTCTTTATCCAACCCGCATCAGCAAATACTCATGCGAAGAGCCTAAAAAACTTAGGTATGAACGAAATTATGTTTGCGCAGAGCATGGCTCCTCATCACCAACAGGCGATAGAAATGTCTAATCTGGCACTCAAAAATGCTTCTAGCCCAGAGGTGAAGAAGTTGGCAAAGGCGATCATTGCCGCACAAAGCAAAGAAAAGGCCCAATTAAAATATTGGCTGACCGCCACTAAGTCATCGATGACAATGGACCACGACATGGGTATGAGTGGCATGCTCCCGGAGAGCTCAATGGCTACCTTGAAAAAACTCAAAGGTGACAAATTCGATACAGCGTTTCTTCAATTGATGATTGCTCATCATGAAGGCGCTTTAGAGATGGTTTCTATGCTCGACGGTACAAAGAATAGTGAAGCCAAGAAGATTGCAACCGATATCCGAACAGGGCAATCTGCTGAAATTACACTCATGAAGAAGTTATTGACTAAGAGTAAATAAGGTCAAGGGTCAATTTATGAAAAGAGCCCTTACCTTGCTGCTCGTTGCAGTTTTCATGGCGCAGTCGATACAGGCACAGGCTGCGCCAACAGTGGCATCTGTGCAGCGTGAAATTGACCAACTGCGGACTCTGGCTGCAGAAAAATATGAAGCCGCTAATGAAGCAACCTTAAAAATTAAAGCTCTTCAAAAGGAGAAAGGGGCGCTGCAACAGCGCGAGGAGTTAATTCAAAAAGAGCTAAGCGCAGCAAGTAAAGTTCTGGCAAAAATTGCAATATCTGAATATCAAGGAAGTGGCTTCGGTAAATCCTTTGAATTGCTTTTTTCCTCCGATCCAACGCAGTATCTTTCGGACATATCAGTATTAGAAGGTGTAAGTAGAGGATATTCAAAGCAGTTGCGAGAGTACGCAGCTACCAAACAAAGAGTTCAAGCCACGCAGTTGGTTTTGGGCGACCGGACTGCGCTACTACTTGTGGAACAGAAACGACTCAATCAACAGGTAGCCGAAGCCAAGAGCGCCTTAGTCAAGGCAGAAAAACTGCTTAATTCACTTGCGAAGGCAGATCGAGAACGACTTCTTCGAGAAGAAGCTGCCCGAGAAAGTAAGATTCAAAATGATTCAAAAGGGTATGCAGCCTCTTATAAAGGTGACAACACCCGTGGATCAATTGCTCTCAAGTTTGCTCTCCAGCAGATAGGTGATATCTATGTGTGGGCGGCTGCCGGCCCAACACGGTGGGATTGTTCTGGGCTCACAATGCGGGCATTTCAGGCGGCGGGAGTTTCGCTTCCACATTCATCGCGCGTCCAAATTAAATATGGTAAACCCGTTTCATACGCATCATTAAAGCCTGGAGATTTACTCTTCTTTGGCAAACCAATTAGCCATGTTTCCATCTATATGGGTGGCGGAAAAATGGTTCAAGCTCCGCGGCCCGGCAAAAAAGTGGAAGTAGTTCCACTAACAAAGATGTTTGGAAGAAAACCATTTGTAGGAGCGACTAGGTTATGAAGCTATTTCCTGCGAAGAAGTTACCTTCAGTCCTCCTAGCGATAACTATCCTAACTTCAATCTCTCCTGATGCAATTGGCGCCAATCATAAACCAACCCTTGCGCAAATAGAAGCAGCCAAAAAACTTGAACTGCAGAAAAAACAAAATGCTGCAATTGCTGGTAAAAAACTTGCGGCCGCGCAAGGAAGTCTTAGAAAACTTGCAGCACTTGCTGCGGAGGTGAACAGAAGGTATCTATCTGCCAGAAATGAATTAGCAGAAGCTGTGAAAGAGTTAAATTCAGCGACTAAAGCTGTTCAAGCGGCAGAGGCTGAGGTCTCTGCAACTCACCGAAATATTGGAAAGTTAGCTGTAGCTGCATATATGTCGGGAGGAAATTTGGGAAATATTGAAACTTTTCTTAGTGCCAATGGTCCACAAGATGTAATCGACACTATTTCCATTCTTGAAAATTTGGGATCCAAGAACAAAGTTGCTCTTGAACAATTCAAGGCTGCCGAGATCACCGCGAAAGAGGCTAGAAAAGTCGCTGAAGTTGCAAAGGATCGCCAACTGCGAGCAACTGAGAAAGTTGCGATAGCAAAGCAAGAAGCAGATTCGGTCCGTGATGCTCAACAAAAGGAAGTGGACAAGCTTCAGGCCGTACAGGACAAACTACAAAAAGAGTTAGCCTCGGCTAGAAAAGTCAGGCTAACACTCGAACAAAAACGCCAACTCGCCATCCTTGAAGAAACAAGATCAAATGAGGCTACCAAAGCTCCAAACCAAGCAAAAGTTTGGAAGGGCGGTGGCCCAAACGGTGCGTCATCTTCGAGAACAACCGTTGAGCAACGTCTTAAGGCGGTTGAATTTGCCAAGAGACAGGTTCTAGCAAAGAAGCCATATGTGTGGGGAAGTGAAGGACCGAATACTTTTGATTGTTCAGGCTTGGTCTACGCAGCATATAAATATGCTGGTCTTGGTTGGCCCAATTGGGATCGTCTGAACTCAGGGCTCTATTACACGTATACAAAGCAAGTTCCAATTGCTGAAATGCAACCAGGAGACTTAATTTTTTACTCTTATAAGGGCACCCAGAGCACAATTCATCATATGAGTATTTATGCCGGGAACGGAATGATGTGGGAAGCAAGGTCTACTGCGACAGGCCTGAAGTATTCAAATATTTATAGTGTTCAAGGAATGATGCCTTTCGCGGGCAGGGTCTAGTAGAAGTCAACAATCAATGAAAGTGAGAATCGGATGAAAAAGTTAGCCGCTAAGACCGTGAAAATCAGTCTTACCTTTTTCTTAATTGCTATTTTTTTGGGTTCAAGTACTAGCGCAAACGCCCAAACTCTTGACTCAGTCTCACACATCCATCATCTAAAAGTTGTAGAAAATAAAGTCCTCGTTTTAACACATGAGGGTCTCTATACGCTCGTTGGTAAAAATAATATGAAATTAGTTGGAAAAGATAAAATTGATGTAATGGGGTTTACGACCCTAGGTAAAACGTTATTTGCAAGCGGGCACCCTGCCAAAGGGTCAAAAGCGCTAAATCCCATCGGCCTCGTGAAGTCAATCGATGGCGGATTAAGTTGGAAAGCTGTTTCCCTAGTCGGGAAAGTGGATTTCCACTTTCTAGAAGGCGCTGGGAGTGATCTATACGGCGCTGACTCGCAAAGTGGAAATTTGATGTATTCACCAGATTCTGGAAAGAATTGGAGCTCTCTAGGAGCAAACCCCTTTAAAGATATTGCGGTTTCACCAAATATGTCAGGAATGGGTGTAGGTATTAAAGGTTCTGAATTGCTTTTAACTGAGAACGCCTTCAAATCAACAACCAAACTTAAAAATGCTCTCGAATTTATTCAGATTGAATGGTGTAAATCGGGTCTCTACGCATTGAGCGGTAACTCACTCTATAAGTCAACCAATTCTGGCAAAACGTGGACAAAGCAGAGTACATTCAAGGGTACTCCAGGAATTCTAAGCGCGAGTGATGAGTTGATACTGGTAACTGTGGGCTCAGATATCTATACATCAAAAAATGAGGGCAAGAGTTTTAAGAAACCTTCCTAATGTGAGAAATTCTCATGTCGAGCATGTGTGTTGAATAGCGGATAATATTCATAGGAAGTTCTAAAAATTAAGGGAGTGAGAAATGGCAGAAAAGATATTTGAAATTAAGGGAATGACCTGTGGACACTGTGAAGGCCGAGTGAGCGCGGAACTCATGACAATTCCAGGTGTAATCGCTGTAGTTGCAAGTGCTGAGAAAGCAAATGCCATCATTACCTCTGACTCAGAAATCTCGCAGGATGCGATCGGTAGGGCTGTACAAGCAGCTGGGTACTCCCTACTTTCTTGATTTTGACAGGGGTTTCACAGTCTAAGTAATTACACTCAAGTAACCGAGGGAGCAGACATGCAAATAATTATTGATAAGAAGACTGGCGTGCTAGTCACAATCATCGCAGTCCTACTTACAACAATTCTTGGAATTTCATTAAATAAGAATAGCGACGGTGGATTCTTTGGAATGCACCATAACGGCAATATGGGAATGGGTGATAACTCTGGATCTACGTCGTACACAGGGGCTGATGTAATGTTTTTGCAGATGATGATTCCTCATCACCAGCAGGCTATTGATATTTCAAATATTGCGCTAAAAACTTCAAAAGATCCCGAACTCCTTGCACTCGCAAAGACGATTCGAGATGCTCAATCCGCAGAAATTATTCAAATGCAAGCCTGGCTCAAGGATACAAATACAAATCCTGGTATGGGTCACTCAATGGACAGCATGGGCGGAATGCTTGATGACGCCGATCTCTCTGCTCTCACCGCAGCTTCAGGTAAAAACTTTGACGTGCTCTGGCTTGAAGGAATGATTGGACATCATGATGGTGCAATCCACATGACCACAATGATTGCTGACGCGAGCAACCCAGAGATCAAGGCATTTGGCGAAAATGTTGTTAAGAATCAATCAGCTCAAATCGAACAGATGAAGGCGATGCTTAAGCGCCTTGGTTAAAATTGATTTTTAGTTTCCTCTTCAAAGGTAATCATTATTTGGGGGCAAATGTGAGGGCATTTGTACGTTTTGAGCGTGACCTCACGCATAACAATGTCGTCTCCGGCTTATAGGGCGACTCTTCTTCTACACTTACTCCATGAAATCAATGACATGTAACCAGCTTGG
>Ga0222713_10005324_pt1 | contig 12537 bp, 11 predicted proteins | sample C33_649DmetaG_FD_165061 | JGI IMG/M metagenome (GOLD analysis project Ga0222713, IMG submission 165061) | Estuarine water microbial communities from San Francisco Bay, California, United States - C33_649D | ecosystem: Environmental > Aquatic > Marine > Unclassified | place: USA: California...
TTGGGGCCAGTGGTGGCGGGGAAGCCATTATCCGCACCTTTGGCGACCAGAACACGACAGGCTTGGCAGTCAGCGGGTCGAGCTTGCTCATCTTTCACCGCAGCGGCATCTCCCGTTGGACGGGCTTTACGCAGGATGATATTGCGATTGCCGCTGGCGCGACGGGTATTACGGGCGAAGTCGGCACGACGAACGCCTTCTCGATTGTCGAAGTGTCTGGACAGGTGTATTTCCTTGGACAGAACGGCTTCTATCGGGTGAGCGAAAGCTCCGCGCCAGAGTCCATCTCGACGCCGATTGACAGCATTATCCGTGATTGGGATGGGGATACAATCGAGGGCGTCCGTGGCGTCCATGTCCGCAACTACCAAGAGATTCGGTGGTGGGTGCCGGATTACGGCGTCCTCGTGTACAACTACCGCCTCAATGCGTGGTCAGGCCCGTGGACTGCTGGATACCTGTCGCCAGCCACTACCTGTCACTTCGAGTCCGAGGACAACGAGGGACGGTTCCTCATCCTCCGTGGTGATGCGAGTGGATGGGTGACGCTGTGCGATGCGGGTGGGGCATACCTTGATAACTTGACCGTGAACTACACGGTAGGCGAAGAGTTTGCGATGCGGGTGCAGCCGCACCGTTTCTTTGCTGGCGATGCAATGAACGAGAAGTCCTATCGGTGGGGCTACCTCCTGATGGACCCCCGTGGTACGGATGATGTGTCGGTGGAATGGGTCACGCAGTCGGGCAGCGGCAGCTATGCGATTGATGCGACGAGCTTAGCCGTGACCAATGCGGCGATGTTCCGTGTCCCACTGGCTGATCGTGGGGAATGGATTGACGTCACGATTGTGGATTCAGGTGAAGCCGATGCCCTGTACTCACGGGCAGAAGTGCAAGCCTTTGCAATGGGCCGTCGAGGGGGAACCTAATGACAGCGCCAATGGTCAATACTCGCCTGACGCCGATGGTCAATACCCGTGAGCAGGAACAGGTACGTCGCTTACGGATTCGGTATGCCACGTCGGGTGGCTGCGGGGTGCAGATTCCTGTGACCGTGACGGCGGTGACTGCCGTGATTCCCCTGATTCGGGACGAGCAGGATACGAACTACGGGGTGCATATCACGACCTCGTGGCTGACAACCCGTGCCGTGACGGTCCGCACCAGCACGAGCTTTACCTGCACCTTTGGGACAGCAGCACCGGCAAGTGCGTTGCTGGACTTTATCATCTTTCGGAGTGAAGACTAGTGCCCCCGAATACTGGCTCAGTCATTAGTAGCGATCCTCGTGCAGCGGCTCAAGCCAAGAGCATTGGCGCGACCATTGGCGGCGACGGCTGGTGGTACAAGGACGGGAAGAAGCTCTCGACGAAAGAGGCCGACCGGCTCACGAATGAGGCGGGTACCGCCATTACGTCCACGGACACGGCGCACGGCGAACGGGCGCGGGATATCTGGGGCAGGGGCAGTGACCTCATCTCCAAAGCCTATGCTGCAACACCGCTTGGCAAGGTCAGGATCGGCGGCTGGGTAGGTGATACTTATGAGCGAAACAAGGCCGACATTGCGGCTACCGCAGGAACGATAGTGTCCGGCGGCAATCCTCTTGTCGGCGCAGCAATCAAAGCCGGTATGCAGGGGGCCAAGCGTGGCGCAACAGGCGGCGACGCCCTCAGGGGCGGCATCGAAGGCTATATGCTTGGCTCTGGTGTCTCTGGGGCAATGGGTGGGGCTGCCAATGCGGGTGTTGCTGGAACAAGCAAACTGGCCGGTGCAGCAAAAGGATTTATAAACCCGAATCTTACGGACTTTACAGGGAAGGGCACAAAAGCAGCGACGGCGGCTTACAAATCTGCAAAGCAGGCTGGTACGCTTGGAACGAAGGTTGCGGCAAAGTTAGCGGCACCAGCGGCTTCAGTGGCTGAGGGTGCTGCACAAGCCGCATCACAAGCTGCACCACCGCCTAATCTTTCGATACCGGACTTTAAGATTCCAGACGTTCCTTTGCCGTCCATTGATAGCGCCGTTGCAAGGTTTACTAACAATCCACTAGTAGGTAAGACTCCCGTGCCAAATATTTTTACTAAGCCACTCATCGCTGGTAAGTCCTTAAAGGACATCTGGGGTTTTGCCACTGATGACAAGAACAAGGATATGCTTAGGGCTGGCGCAGATTACTTTTCCGGCGCAACAAAGCAGAAGGGCCAGATGGCCGAGCAAGACTTTGAGTCCGGTAAGCAACGGATGGAATACAACAAAGGAATGATTGCGGCACAGAAGCAGGACTTCGACGCGATTGAACTGGAAAAACGCCGGAAGCAACAGATGGGTGAAATGCTGATGAAGATGCTTGGCGCTGGATTCTTTGCGAATAAGGGTGGTTCCTATGAGCCACCTCGCTAACCTACACGAGCAGATTCCCAGATGAAAACATCCTACGGTAGCGGCCTGTTTGGTGGCCAGAAGACGATTACGAACGCCTCTGACGAGAACAGTAGCGAGGAAAGTCAGGTCGGCGCGGCGAATATCTTCAATGGCGCACAGAAGCCACCCGCTGCGCCTGCGCCAAAGCAAGAGCAGTCGTTTGCACAGATGCAGAGTGCTGGCTATGCGCGTCCTGCGCCCATGCCCTTTACGGGTCCATCGGCTCCGCGCCAAGTGGACGACGACGACGAAGAGGAACTAGCGCGTCGCGTTCGTGCTCAGCTTGCTGCACAGCAAGCGCAGCAGCAAGCGCAGCAGGGCAGCCTTGGGGTGCAACGGGCTGCCGAGACGTTGCCTGTCCTCAATGACGCGGCCAGCGCCCAGCGGCAGGTGGAACAAGAGCAGCAGCAACGGATGGCGCAGCCGCAACAGCCGATGCAGCAGACGCCGCAGGGACTAGCAGAGATGCTGCGGCAAAAGTTGCAGGCGGATAACGGAAAGCTCGGTGGTCCGAACGAAGGCTATAGCAAGCCGCCAAAACCGGCGGACCTTGATCCGTACGCTGGGACTCCTTACGCAGGCACTGGTGGGCCATTGTACAGACCCGGTGGTGGCGTTCAGTCGTCTGTACCGGATGCTGTGCGCGAGAAGTTGCAGGCTGGTGGGCTGATGGAAGGTGGTGCAACAGAAGGCTTTACGCCGCCATCATCAGTAGACTTCAACCTGCCAGCTGGTGGTGGTGCTCCGCCGTCTGATGGCGTAGTGCCAACTGCACCGACGCCAACGCCAGTTGCAACGCCAGCTCCACAGATTACCCAGAATGCAGACGGGACAGTCAGTAGCACAGCGCGTGTGCGGTCAACACCATCTGCCCTTGGATACAAGCCGTCCGCTGGGTCAGGCGATTATACGGCAGCAAAGGCGGCGCTGGAATCGGCCTCGATGATTGGAACGGATAACGCAGGTAATGTGGTGTTCCGCAATGCAGACGACGCAAAGAAATATGCAGAGGCGGAAGCAGCATTTGAGAAGACCTCGCTCGACCCGAACAAGGCGCTCGGATTCGACCTTGGGTCCGTGCAGACGACAGCAAATACAAAGATGCTCCTCAATCAGCATGGGAACATCCCTGTCCTAAATGCCATTGCGGGAATGGATGATGCAGGCAAGCGGCGGTTCCTTGACCAGTACTCCGGCACGGGACAAGGTGGCTTTGCCAACGACCCTGCTATTATGCAGTCGCGGAAAGAGTTGGGAGACTTCCTCTCCTCAATGGGCATTGCTATGCCCGCCGCACAAGCTGCTGCACCCAAGGCTGGCCTGCCAGATGCGGTGGCGGACGCACTAGGTGGCGGAAGCAAGCCCGCTAGTACGACACAGGGCGCAACGATGAGTGGCGGTGGTGGTGCTTCTGTACAAGCTGCGCCAAGCGGTGATGGACAGGGTGCGGCTCCCGCACAGAGCTCTGCCCCAGCGCAAGCGCAAGCGCCGTCACAAGTACAGGCACAGCCACAAGCGCAGGCACAGGCACAACCACAGGCGCAGGTACAGCCAAGTTCTGGCCTTAACTCTGAACTGGAACGACGGGTACAGGAAGCGATGTCTGCACCGGGTCGCTACGACGAGGCAACCGTCAAGAACCTGCGAGCGCAGCAACGCGCTGAGCTGGATGCCAGTTTTGCTGGACAGCTTCGGGCTGAGAAGGAACGGCTGGCACAACGCGGCTTGGCTGCTTCCTCTATTGGGTTTGAGAAGGAGTCAGGTCTGGCTGGTCAGCAGGCGCGAGCGATTGCCCAGATGGAAGGCGACTTGACAACCCGTGTCGCTGATGCAATGGCACAGGACCGTCAGGCAGCGATTGCCAACGCGATGGGGCTGCGTAGTCAGACGAGCCAAGAAGGGCAGTTTGGCCAGCAGTTGGCCAATCAGCAAAATCAGTTTGGACAGCAGTTGGGTCTTGATACACGAAGACAGTCTGCACAGGAAAGTCAGTTCGGTCAGCAGTTGGCGAGTCAGGAGAGTCAGTTTGGTAAGCAGTTTGGGCTTGACGAGCGCAAGGTGACCGAGGCCACGCGGCAGTTCAACGCCAACCTGAGCGCGGAATCTGATCGCTTTGCCAAGAGTCACGGCCTCGATGCGGAGAGGTTCAAGGCGAGCAACGACCAGTTCCAGCAGAACTTGGCCATGCAGAAGGACCAGTTCGGTCAGCAGCTGAGTTACAATAAGGCGCAGCTCGCGCAGCAAGCCGCGCAGTTTGGTAAGACGTATGGCCTTGATGCAGCGGCTCAGGCAGAGATGGTGCGTCAGGCGGACAGAAAGTTTGAGGTGGAACAGCAGGATCGCCTTGTAGCTCTACTGGCACAGCTTCCAGCCGATGCATCACCGGAAGCGATTGCAGCGGCGATGCGGGGGGCAGGATTCGACCCCGAAAAGTACAAAGACTTTCTGAAGCCGAAGTCGTCAACACCTGCGTCAACACCGACACCAACACCTGCACCGACACCGACACCAAACACACCAGTCGGTTCGGGAAGCGGCAGCACAACAATCGATGATTACTACGATTACATGAACCGGAATAACGTCTAATGGCCGTCAACTCATTTATCGCTGCGCTCGGCAACATCCTTGAAGGCGCGTCGTCTGACCGTGAGCGGACCCGTAAGCTGAAAGAGCTAGAGGAAGACCGAGCAAGAGAAGAAGCAAGGAATGCACGGATTGAACTCCGCCAGCAACAGCAGGACGCTCGTGCCCTTGCAATGGATGAGATACAGTTGAGGCAGTATGGAGCAACTGTAGTCGACCCAAACATTGCCAGCGGCAAGGCACAGCGAGATGTAACAAGGGGAATGGGCATAGCGCAGGATATTATGGGCAGCCAGTCCGCAATCTCTACGCCACAGCCAGAGCAATCCCCAGCAAAGACAGCGCGGCTAGGGCTAACACTTGCACCGGTGGGGTTACCATCGAAGTACGACCCGCAAGAGCAACTGTCGAAAATCTTGAAGGGCAAACAGGCGGACCGGTCGGCAATGGATGAAACCATGCAAAACTCAGTGCAGCTTGGTGGTAGTCGCTATAGCGTTCCAAGTACCGCACAACAACAGGCGGCGCTCACCGAAGCTGCAGACAAACGGGCTGCGCTGTTGCGCGCAACATTGCGAACCGAGGCGGAGCCGGGTATATCCGATGAACGGGCATATGAGGATCGCAAGACGCAAGCGGCCAATGCGTTTACAAAGGGAGAGAATGAGCGAAATCGTGCGTCTCAAATGAATAGAGACGTTGCATCACAAAATATTGATATTCGCCGCTCTGTTGAGCTTGTGACGGAGGCATTGATGAAGGGCCAGTCAATCCCCGGCACTAATCTTCATACTGGGGGCCTGCCTCCGGCTGAAGCAAGAGCTCAGGCACTATCTATTGTGACGGAGCGAGTTGGTCCAGACGCACTGCTTAGGGCAACCGGAGCTAAAGCTCCGCCATTGCCTTCTCTTGTAGCAAAGCCATCTATTACTAAAGATCAGGCAGCATACCTTCTTTCGGACAAGGCGGGGAGCAACAGGTTGACGCAGGCTCAGCTGGACGCACAGTACAGGGTCACTCCGTAATGGCTGCGCAGGGCTCACCGCGTAGGGATGATCCGCTCTCCGGCTATAGCCCAGACTGGCGGAGTAAGCCGACGCCGGCAGAGAGGCCGCCTGATGATCCGTTAGCCGGATATAGTCCGAACTGGCGCGACGAGCCTAAGCCACGTTCCGGCGTCATTGCTGGTTCCGTAAAGGAGTTTGGCAAGGGCATTGCTAGTGGCGTTATCTCTGGCGCTGGCGCTCTTGGTCAGGTGCTTGATGCGTCGTCGAAAGGAAAGGGGAGTGGGTATCGGGCGGATGCTGGCCTGAATACGACGCAGCCCACAATAGGAAAAGACCTTATCAAGTGGGCAAGGAATCGGCAAGGCAACTATGCGCCGCGTGTTGGGACAATGGCCAATATCAAGGGTGGTCGTGACATTCTTGAATACCTCGTGGGAAAGACGGGCACGGCAGTAGGGTCGATGGCTCCCGTCATTGCGGCAACGGCAATGGGCGGTCCAGTTGCAGGCACGGCGGTAGCTGGCGGGATGGCCTTTGGTGGGATTCGCGGGGAACTGGCCGATATGGGCGTTGAGGCCGACGGGCTTGCGGCAGCCCTTGCAATCCCCGTGGCGCTGCTTGACCGCATCACGCCGAATCAATTGGCCTCTAAGTTGGCATCCCGTGGCATTGCAAAAACGATTGTTAAGGAAGCAGCAGAACGTGGACTGACGCGCACGGTGATTCGTGCGACGATGAAAAGCGCTGCGACGGAAGCGGCAACGGAAGCAGTGCAGGAAGGGGTGCAGTATGGTGGCACTCGTGTTGGCACGGGAACGCCATTGCAGGCGAAAGAGCTTCGGAATCGGTTGCTAGAAGCGGCAGTTGGCGGGGCTGTTGGCGGCGGCTTGATGGGCGGTGCAGCCAGTACCCTTATTGATGTGCCAGCGATACGCCAAGCAAGAAAGGCAACACTTCGCGCCGAGAAAGCTGACGACGCGGAACTTGCAATACTCGCGCAGGAAGAGGAGCAGGAACGGAAGGCCGTCGTGACGACCACGGCAGCCACACTAGCAGAGAGAACGGCAGAGACCACACGGCTACGGAAAGAAGAGCGAGTCGCGCAGGAGTGGCAAGCACGAGAACTGGCAAAAGACGTAGAAAAGGCACTTGCTAAACAAACGCAAGAACAAAAAGCCGAGGGCAAGGCAGCGTTTGATGCCCATAGTCGAGAAAGACAGGCCGCGCTTGAAGACAAACGGCGAAACGAGCAAGAAGAAGCCGATGCAATAGAAGCAGCAGACACCGAACGTGCAGCTCGGCGCAAAGCGCTTGGGCTAAGCCTTGACGCGGTAACAACTCGTCGGCCCGGCGGACAAGTAGCCATCCCAGCAGCCGTGGGAACGCCGCCGTCTGCGTTGACGACTGCCCTTGACAACATTGGCGTAGAGCCGGTTGTTGCAGCCAGAGTGCCGCGAGAACTTCCGCAGGCACCAGCTGCAGCGACCGAGCGACTGGAAACGGCATCTTTTGGGCGTGACCTAAACGAGCCGATTCGTATTCCCGCTGACGCGCCACGAGTAACGCCTGCCGTGGGTCGCGGGCTGGAGCCGTCTGGGGTCATTAGCTCGCCAGAAGGCGCGGTGAGTTTTGGTCCACGAAACTGGCAAGCGGAGTTGGAGGCGCGGCAAGAGCAGGCATCACGAGAGGGACCGATTGGTGGGGTTCGCGGCGGCATTTCGGGAATCGAGCCATTTCCCGGTGCTCGGACAATCTCTGGTCCCAATCCAGAGCTTCGGCGGGTTGATGGTCGGCTTGTCGCCACGTCGAACCTGAAGCTGGCTGGCGACGATGCGATTGTGACGGAGTATGCAACGCTCTCGACGCAGCAGGATAAGGATATGGCGTTTGTGTCTAGTATTGAGGACCATCCAGACTACGCTGAGGCCGCAGAGTTGCGGAGCGGCGGCAATCTTGAAGATGCTGAATCAGTCATGCCGCTACAACTGGTGCAGGAGCTTGGTGCAACCAGACGGCAGATGGAGCGTCGGACACTAGAGCTGACTACCCTAGAGACTGAACTAGCTCGGCGGGTCATTTCGCCAGAAGACGCGCAGCAGCGGTATGCCGACCTTACAAAACCTATTGAGGAAACGCCGCCAGATACGGATGTAGCGGGAAGCAAGGGCTACCCCGATTCATGGGATATGAACGTCCCACTCAAGGCGGACAGAACTGCACGACCGATTCGAGAGTTTCTTAACTATGCAAAGTTTGGACTTGACAGAACTACAGAGGCACGGCTACGAGCGGTAGTTGACAAGGGAAGAGAAACTGGTAGTATCGGCAAGACGCCTACTACGGTTGCAAAGCAGGAAGAAGAAGCCAACGCTTTTGCGCGTGAGCTTGTTGCAAACCCGCTTATGATTGATGCGGAAAAAGTCAAGAGCCTAACTGGTCCGCAGATTAAGGGGCTTATGCTAGTTGCTGGGCAGAATACGCAGATTTTAGAGGGACTGACACAAGCGATGGAATCTGGAACACTGTCTGCTACAGAGATGACAGAAGCGCTAGAAATGCACGACCGCTTGGAGGAGTCAGCGGATAAGTTGCTTGGATATGTAATCACGGGGAAAGAACGGTATGGGCAAGGGCTTTTCTCTTTCCGACAGACAGCAAAATACAGCGTGGACCCTACGGTGTGGCTTGTAAAGGCAAAGAAACAGTTAGGAGACACCCCAATGACAGATAAGGTCATGCTACGGATACGAGAACTGGCTGAAGCCGCAGCGCAGGCGTGTAAAAATGGCTGATTCCTGCGCTCAGGCCCGTGAGCGGCTTGTAAAGGAAACGGCTCGGCTACGTCCAGCGAGTCGAACGGAGAAGGCCGGCACGGCGGTCAAGGCCGCGTTCCTTGGTAGCATCGTAACTCCGCTTCGTGCGCTGGGCGGCAACTCCATCTCGCTGGGCGTTCGTACCCTAGTTCAGCATCCTCTTGAAGTTGGATTTGACTACATCCGTGCGGTTGGCAAGGCTTATTCCGCTGGCGACCTGACCCTTACTCCGCATCAATACCGAGAGATGATGTGGTCGCTTGATCGTGAAGGGCTTGGCACTCTCTGGCGGGGAGCGAAGAAGGGCGCGGCTCCGACCGTTGCCGCTGCACGAGCCGCCGCTGCTGCTGGCCGCGCCGAGCAGGGTGGGATTATGGCACAGGTCAAGGCGGCGGTCGTAAAGTTTTCTACCGAACTGTCTGTCCAGTTGGATGCAGAAGGCGTTGAACGAGTGCTCGAACATCGCGAAACGCGATATACCAATGATGTAAGCGATGCCATAGTCAACACCGTTCTTGGCGCAATGGAAGCGGTGGACCGCCCGTACTGGCGAGCCGCCTATGACTTTTCTATGTACACCCAGTCAAAGGCCATGGCGGCCGCACAAGGGTTGTCAAAAGACCGGCTACAGTCTGAATCGGCTCGGCTCTTTGCTACGCCAACGGACGAGATGGTATTTCGGGCATCCGATCATGCAAACTATATCACGTTTCGTAATAAGAATCTTTTATCTAAAGCGGCCTCGACAATAAAGCAGGGCGTGATGCATATGGCAGCGAAGGCACCAACTGCCAAGGAAGGCACACTGCGTTACGACAAAGAAAGAGTAATGCAAGGAAGCGCACAGGCGCTTTCTGTTGGACTTGACGTTACTGTGCCCTTTACTGGCGTTCCTTCAGCGATTGGTGGACAATCCCTTATACTGTCTGCTGGTCCACTGAGCCTTGTCCGCCTCCTCATGAGTAAGCATCCCGTCGCACAGGCCCGTATTGTGTCTGAGGCCGCAGTAGGAACGGCGTTGATTGCGGCGGGCTATCAACTGGCAGCGGAGGGGCTACTCACAACGGCTCTGCCAGACACGGAGGCTGAGCGGGAGCAGTTTGAGGCAGAGGGCCGTAAGCCGTGGAGTATCCGCATTGGAAAAGAGTGGATAGACATTCGCCCCTTTATGCCGATCATGGCCCCACTGTTTACGGGCGCGGCGATGCGCGGCCTCAAACAAAATGATACAGAGCGTACGAAGTCCGAACGGGGTATGGCGGCCGTTGGGACGACACTGAAGATGCTGACCCAGCAGGTCTATCTGGAAACACTTGACCGTGCAATTAGCACACTCAAGTTACCGGGTAAAAATCTGGAAAAAGTTGGTGAGTTTGTGGCTTCGGCGATTCCTATTCCATCGGTATTGGGACAGGTTGCACGGTCGATGGATGATACCGAGCGTCGGCCTGATGGTGCGTTGGAACGTTTTCGGGCGCGTCTTCCCGGTCTTTCGCAGCTCAATCCGGTCGCTGTGGATGCACTGGGTAGAGACCCCTCGCGGTCTGCTGGCGAGCGTATTGCGGATGTCTTCTCGCCATTACGAGGTAGTCAGAGCCGCGAGAACAACGTCACGAAGGAGTTTGCGCGACTCGGCATTAGCCTGACACGGCCTGAACAGTCCTCAACGCTCAATGGCGTCAAGTACGAGCGATCAGGGAAGGAGTACGAGGCGTATCTCCGGCAGGTCGGTGCAGCCAAGGAGCAGGCACTACGCGAGTATATCAGCGGTGCGGAATACCGAGGTTTGACCGATCAGCAGAAGGCGATTGTCTTGTTGAATATTCAAGACCGAGTACACGACTGGCACCGTCAAATGGATGTAGGACGGATGGCGCAGGAATCACTTACGACACCACGACCATGAGCCCTAGACTTGATGCTTTCCTTGAGCGCAACTCATGGAACATTGCCGTGTTTATTGTGACGTTGGCCGTCTCTGCAACCATCCTGAATGGGCAGGTAGCCAGCAAAGCGGAAAAAGCAGACGTTGACCGCCTAGAAGTCAAGGTCGAGGCCATCAAGCGGATGCTCTGCCGTGACCCTCGGAACGCCGTAGACTCGGCTTGCCCCTAATGCCAACGCCCCGACGTGCACTGCGGCCTATGAAACAGTCAGGCTTACGCAAGCAACTGATGGCTATTTTTTCGCCAACCGTGCGCCCTCTTGTGAAGATTACATCCTCTAGTGGCAAGGTCCATCAGGTGCTCAAGACACGTCGAAAGCAGGAAGCAGACCTTGTCCGAGGACTTCGCGGCTCCCTATCCTCACTCTTTATAAAAACGCGGAAGCCATGAAGACCCTACTGAGCATCCTCAAATGGGGCATAGCGCCCCTAGATGACCGTCTGCGGGGCTTATCCCTCACAAGGCTACTGGCGATTGCCTGCTTTGTGTTCGTGGCGCACGGAGCCATCCAGCACGAACAGGGCCTATCGTGGGTGGACTTCTGGGTGCTGACGCTCGGTATCTGCACCGCCTACGGAAAGAAGGTACTGCTGGCCTTCCTGCAACGAGTCGGTCTCAAGTCCGCCTCAATGGACATTACGAACAAGACGCAGATTGAGATCGCCCAGCGTCGGGCTGATGGTTCACTGTGGGATGCGGAGGCAAGTTAGATGACAGGCCCACGGATATACGCTGATACCGTAGAACTCAAAAAGCGGATGCGAGCCAGTTCTGACTCGGTTCTAGCGGAGCTGCTTAGGGGAGATCGCAATCTACGCGAGTTGAAGCGGCAGAGGCCGGATGATTCTACGATTCCGTCGCCTAGAAATCCTGTTGACCCAATGCCTATCTTTCGGGCACAGGAAGATTCGCTGAACAAGGCGCGAGGACGGAAAGAGCCGTTGGCGGCACGGGACAGCCTACAGCGTGTCCTTGGCGTAAAAGCCGAGCCAACATCAACACCAACTAGCATCATTGAGCGAGCTGCTCGGATTAGGGATGAGCAGCTGTCTCAAATCCCTGCCGACCTATCGCCGCTTGAACGCAGTAGGCGAGAACACGACATTCGTGCAACCTATGACAAGCTCGTGGCTAGAGCGACTGCGTTACAGTCGCCTAAACCGTGAAGCTCGTTGAGACGGCATACAAGTACGTAGGTACTTGCGAAGAGCCAAAGGGCAGCAATCGCGGCCCACTGATTGACCGCTGGCTGAAGGCGCTGGGCTCGCCAGTGGGATCGGCGTGGTGCGCGGCCTTTGCGTGGGGCTGTCTGGACGAGGCAGGGGAGACCCGCAAGTTGAAACGCAGTGGTCGGGTACAGTTTATGGTCGATTCGGGGCGGCTGCTGCCGGCAGATAAAGCCGTGCTCGGTGACCTTGTGGTGTTCTACTTTCCGAAGCTCCAGCGGTACGCTCATATCGGGATTGTGGTGGGCAAGACGCCAAAACGTCTCGACGTTATCGAGGGGAATACCATACCAGATGGGGCGGTAGGCGACCAGCGGGAAGGGTATGGGGTGGTGAAGAAGTCCCGCCTCATCAGCGACCGGATCAAGGTCCTGCGTCAGGTCTGACCCCTTGCGTTCCGTCTGGACTCTCTTACCGTTCAGCTATGCCCAAACGTAACACCTCGATGCGGTTCAAGGCAGACACGCTGTTGATTGCGGTGGTGTCTGACTTACATTGTGGCGGCACGACGGCACTCTGTCCGCCGCAGGTGTCG
>Ga0222713_10005335_pt1 | contig 12518 bp, 6 predicted proteins | sample C33_649DmetaG_FD_165061 | JGI IMG/M metagenome (GOLD analysis project Ga0222713, IMG submission 165061) | Estuarine water microbial communities from San Francisco Bay, California, United States - C33_649D | ecosystem: Environmental > Aquatic > Marine > Unclassified | place: USA: California...
ACGTTACAGTATAACCGGTATTGATTGGGGTGAAATCACCGCTGACATCCAGAGCCATAATCTCTCGGCATCGGGTGAGGAAAGGGCCGAACGGCGACGCGCCGACACCGGTACCAGTGTCATCTGATGACCGAACAGTGACTGGCGTCCAATTTATGCCGTCGGCAGAATACGCCATTGTATATCCGGGGTTGTTGTTCAATGTGGCGTCCAACCCGAAGACGTTGGTCAAAGCGGCCGTTGATGCTGCGCCGTTCCATCCACCGACGATGAACCGAGCGCCGATGGCGTCCCAAATCACGCGGCTGACTTCACTTCCGTTCTTGAATATCGCTGTTGCGGCGGTCTTGGCCTGTAATGGTGGCGCAATCCACGCCGACCCGGTTGCGTCGGTAGAGTAAATGATGGTATTCGCAGCGCTGCTGCCGCCACCGACGGCGACCCATCGCCCCAATGCGGGAGAAAATGCGATGGACATCACACTTCCGGTAGGTGTTCCGCTGATACTCACGGTCGTCCAATTCGCGCCACCATTGACGGAACGGTAGATTACATTTCCTGACAGAGCGCCAGCCAGAATAACTGAAAAGTCGGTATTGGCAGCGAAGCATGAGATGACGGTCGCGGTATATGTCGCAGGCGACACGGGAACCCACGCCGCCAGCGCATCCGCATCGCCGGAATACATAATACGTCCGTTGGCATTTGTGCCGGCATCACTGCCTCCCACGAGCCACCGGTTATACCCGCCACCGACCCATAATGACGAATGTACCCACGCCATTTGTGTAGCATTCGGGCTGCTCACCCCGTTTCGCCAGTTGAAACCGTCGTTGGAGAAATATACTTTCTTTGTGACGCTCCCGGCATCACCACCACCTACAATGAAACGGGTTCGTGCCGGGTTCATTGCGAGTGAATAGCTTCCGCCGTTGGCCGCCGTCATACCCGTTCCACCGTTGGCTTCGGTATCGCTTGAACCCGGGACACGCGACCAAGACGCGCCGCCGTCGCTGGAAAACATAAGGGCGGTGTGCGATGTTGCGGTATCGGTGATTGCGTTGGTGAGGAGGATATTGTTGGTGAAGACCACCGAACGTGTTGCGTCCGCTGTGCCACCAAGAGGCGTGCTGAACTCCACCGTCTGATTCACTACCGGTGCGTCCCACGTAATCCCATCATCCGAATACGAGAACGCGACGCCGCGCTGGGGTTGGCCGTTTGACACCGTTGTGTATAACCCCGTATCTCCCAACGCCATAAACCGCCGCATCGGTTTAAATACATTCGCACCGCATCCCTGCCAGTTCCTACCGTTGGTAGAATACGCGACTGTATTCGTGCCGCGCCCTGTCGCCATCCATCGCCGCGCGCCCCATGTAATCCCGCGCCCCCAAACCGAGAACACGGAGTTTCCCAGTCCTTGCCACGTCGCCGTCGCGTCCGTAGAAAATGCCAGTGTATTCACCGTTCCGCGCCCCGTGGCAACGAAGTTCCGCCCATTCCACGCAATCCCGTGCGCATAGATATCAAATCCCGTGCTCGTCGCGCCACTTTCCGGCACCCCCGTCCACGACTTCCCGTCCATCGAATACGCCACCGTATAGTATGCCGCAGGTGACGACCCCGCAATCAGGGTCCGTGTTCCCGTAGCGACCCACATCTTCCCCGTCCAAATCACGTGGTTACCACCGCCCGAGATGTCGCTGCTCGCCGCGCTCGGACCCGCAATCTCATAGGAAAACACATTAATCGGAGTGCCGGAAATATCGTCAGTCACTGGACCCATCCACGTGACACCATCATAAGAATACGCGGTAGAAAACACGACACCACGTCCTACCGCCACCCACATCCGGCCATTCCACGCGACGTCACGCGCTTCCACCGAAAAGATGGATTTCCCTGTAATCCCGTTCCACGTCATTCCGCCATCATCCGAAAATGCCAGTGAGTTCGTGCGTCCATTGCCTGCGGCCACCCATTTTTCGCCGTTCCACGCCACGGCATTTGCGCCGCGCGACCCGCCGACCCCGAATGACGTGTTGGCGGCGATATCCGCGGTGGACGAAAACATTGCGTTCGTAGCACCTCCAGGCACCATCGCCCATGTCACGCCATCATCATCGGAATACGAAATGGTTCCTGTTGTATTGGGGCTAGGTGTCAATGTGGACCGCGCAAGAACATCCGACCCTCCGACGCCGCCGCCGCCGCCACCCACCGCAATCATCCGATTCGCCGGGAAGGTCACTTTATTATCCAGTCGCGCGACATTGATAGGGGACGTGAATGCGTTTGTGGTGATGCCGACGGCACCGAATGCTTGCGTTGTAAATGTCCCTGCGCTGCGCGGGACACCTATCCACGTCGCCGGGACAGGCGGTGTCGCCGTGGAATAAAACATACAATTACTACCGATATCACCGGTGAAATACCACGTATTTGTCGCGGAGTTGAAGCTGATATGGTTGATTACTTGTCCACTCGACGACGGTGTCGGGCCTTTCATTGACACCCAGCTACTGCTGTGGGGGATGCGCGCCGTAGAGTATGCGAGAAGCGCGCCCGACTCACCGCACGCGACCCATGTTCCATTGCCGTAGGCGAGTGACCGACCGGTGGTTCCGAATAATACCCCGATTGTGATTGGCATCCAACTACCCGCGATGGGCGGATTTTCTACGGAATAACAAAGTGTGTTTGTCCCTTGGCCCGCCGCCAACCAGACTCCATTGGCGTAGATGATATTGTTTCCAATTGTGGTATATGTATTATTTACCCCTGCGTCATTTACATTTGATAACGGAACGACAACCCAACTATCTGCTGTTGGCGGCGTTCGCGTAGAATATGCTATTCCATTGGTTCCTAGCCCGGTCGCGACCCATGTGCCATTTCCGAAGACGATTCCGTATACTGCGGTTCCAAATGTTCCGCTACCATGTGGAATGGCGACCCACGATTCAGCAGTCGGCGGATTGGCGAGAGAATACGCGATACTATTTGTTCCGAAACCCACGGCAACCCACGCGCCATTGGCGTAGACGATATCACGACCAGAACCCGAACTAGTGAATGTATTGACAACACCGTTGATGCTTGTTCCGTGCGGGATACCCACCCAGCTTGACGCTACGGGTGGTGTCATCGTAGAGTATGCGATACTGTTCGTCCCCGTACCCACCGCCACCCATGTTCCATTCGCATACGCAATATTATAGCCTTGTGTTGTGAATGTATTTGCGCTATTCGGTATCCCCACCCAGCTCGCCGCCGTCGGCGGGTTCGTCAGTGAATACGCGATGCTATTCGTTCCCTCCCCCACCGCCACAACAATATTTCCGTATGTCGCCATCTGCGCCGGCCCCACGCCATAGACCTGCGTCTTCCCCACACTCACTCCGCTCATTTTAGCAACGATGTCGCTCGTCGCCAGTGTACTCCCCGCTGCGAGTGGGATGCTCTGTTTTTTCTGCCGATTCAGCGCCGTCGCGGCCACCGGCTGCGAATCCATATTCACGACAACCCCCGATGTAAGCGACGTCAGCGGGTTGCCATTGACATATAACTCGCCGTTGATTTTCACATTTCCGACGACATCCAAAATCGCAGTAGGCGCCGTGGTTCCAATCCCTAGATTCCCGCAGATATCAAACCGCCCGACCTCGACACCCTTTATGCGAAATGGTATTATATTTTGTGAAGGATCACGACTATTGACATCCATATCCTTCGGGGTATAATATATAGAATACCGATATTTTATTTGCGATGTTGCCAACGAACCAACCAATCTACCCGCATTAGTTTGAGTATAAACATAAAAATACGAGTATATATTAAATGTCGTTCTATCAAAATCAGAATCAGAATTCGTCGTTCAGTTCGTTCCCGCAACCCATCCAAACACGTCCGACAAGCACACCACCGTCGGCGGCGGCGGCGGGGGCGGACTACCCTCCAGGCGCAATGAACTACATCAATATGAATATCGACGAATATCGTATCCAGGATTTAGAGGCATTCTTCACGCTTCCTACTAAAAACTACGACCTCCAGGATGTCGTCCATAAGAAAAAGTCCATGTGCGCGGCCGTGGACCGCGACGGAACACTCACCGCTCCCGCCCGCGCCAATATCAACTCTTTCCTCGACCAGGCTCTCGCGCGTATCGTCCAGCATCTGCTCCCCATTGGCAGCGGCAAGCCCGTCACCGCCCTCCCCCAGAACACCCTCACCGGCGACAACGGCCACTTTATTATCGCCAATCCAGCACGCGATGGTATCACGAATTACGACTCTAGTAGCAAGACCGGCATCAATCTGGACGATAATGGCGCGCCACCCGGTATCATCAACCCCATCAAAGTAAACACCATAAAACGCGCCGTAAATATAGATACCCGATTCCGTCCCAATTATTATACGACGAAGAGTTCCGACCTACAAATTCATCTCCCCACCAAAGTGGAGCGCGCGGTCAGTATGCGTCTCGCGTCCATCGAGATTCCAATGTCGTTTTATGCCGTCAGCGCGGAATCCAAGAATAATGTATTCAAGGTGTCATGGAATTGGGGCGGTGTCACCGACGCGTCATCGGTCGTCATCAGACTCCCCGACGGGAATTATGATATCGGTCTCTCGGATAAGACGAAGGCCGCCCGACTTGAAACCGCGGTCAACGACCAATTGGCCGCATCCGAGGCCGGGGTCGCCACCACTGGCAAACTCAATCTGCGTTATACAGTGGACCCGGTTACCGGGAAGTCGCGGTTTTACCAGGACGCTTCCGCCGGTCTCGTTCCCGCCGCCATCCCTTTCAAAATCAATTTCGCCGCCACTAGTGACGGCTTTGTCTACCCTCCGAGTGACAACCCTCACCCCTTACAATTGACGTTGGGGTGGATGCTCGGGTATCGCTCCCCCGTGGGAGAGTATACTTCCAACGGTAAAGTCATCGGCGGAGGTGGCGGTGGCGGGACCGACACTCTCGGGAATATTATATCCGAAGGTATTTGTAACGTCCAAGGTACACGCTATATTTATGTCTCAATCGACGATTTCGTCAATAGTTCCAATAATTATTTCACCGCAGCATTTGCGAGCTCCGTTATGGCGCCGAATATCATAACGCGCATCAATGTCGCGGATTTGGCGCAGGATGTGACCGTCTTTCATTACGCACAACAGGAGGGTTATTCCACCGAATTGGACAGAAGTAGGAGCTATTTTGGACCGGTTGATATTCAGAAGATGCGCGTGACTTTATACGATGAGTATGGGCGTGTTCTCAATTTGAATCATATGGATTGGTCGATGGAGTTGATGTTTGAGTGTGTGTACTCATAAAAAATATGCTCCACTCGCGCAAGCGCTCGTTCCGCAATTTTTTAAGAGTACATGGGGGGGGGGCGTTGCGCCGCCAGCCACGCTTCTTCGGGCTTCGCCCGGGGGGCTGCGCCCCTGCGCCGGGTGTGTTTTCAACCACCAGAATTATTTATGACGGTAATGAGAGCATAAATAATTCGCGCAAAAACAGGGGTCGGCGCAGGGGCGCAGCCCGAAGAAGCGTGGCTGGCGGCGCAACGCCCCACCCCAATAATCACAGGTATTATATAATACGAATAATACGAATAATACGAATAATACGACGACGACGACGAATCATATGAATCTGAGTGGCGACTATGGCTGTTTTTTTATGAAAATAAAAGAAACACGCGAAGTTGGATTTGTTATTTACATCAAGACGAATTATTTGCTGAAACATCACCCCGAAATGAAATTAAATTATTTTGACGAGAAAACGAAAAAACTTTCAAGCAAACCTCACACCCGTAATAAAATTTGGTATATTGCGTTTTCTGGTAAACATCGTGGCGGCGGCGAGTCTTTAGAAGATTTCACGTTGACAAAATTCAAAGATATGTTTACGAAGTATTCGGAAGAAATATATAATTATACAGATTATTCATCATCCATTGACCTTTTTACGGCGATGAAGGATAGTAAAACTGGAATTCCGAAAGTGTTTACGAAGAAATGGTTTGAAGACCAATACAAATTCATAGAAAGCCAATACGCGAGTATTGTCTAGTGTGGGGGCGTTGCGCCGCCAGCCACGCTTCTTCGGGCTGCGCCCGGTGGTGTGTTTTGTGGTTGCGCGAATTATTTATGCTCTCATTACCGTCATAAATAATTCTGGGGTTAAAAACAGGGTCGGCGCAGGGGCGAAGCCCCCCCGGGCGAAGCCCGAAGAAGCGTGCCGGGCGGCGCAACGCCCAGCGCAACGCCCCCCCGCTAATGCCCGCATGCGCCACAACCGCCACCAGACTTCATACGAAATAATGCGGATACTGAAAAAATAGGTTGTGTTGACCGCGCAAGAAGGTCGCGCAATGCGGGTTGGGGTGGATTATTGGGATTCGCCGTATTTGTATCGATTGGATCTCTCGCTGCTGTAGCGCGGAATTGTCCTAGAGGACCGGGCGCATGTGCAGACGCAGACGCAGGCGCAGGCGCGTAGACCGGGCGATGATTTACCATCGTTGTAAACAAAAGGCCGTGTTTCATTGTATTTATTATGCTATAAATAACACGGATATCTTAAATCGGGTGAACGTGTCGCGATAATATCATGAATAAGAGTAGCGTGAAGAAATAGTGGATGAACTCATTCATAAAGTGTAACACTTCCGCGACAGTGACATTTACGATATGTATATAATGGGGTTTGTATTCACGGCGGCTGCGACCGTCTCCTCCGTATCGCTGACGCCTGCGGCGGTAATTCGTAAGCTCTCTACGTTGTCGGTTTGTCAATGGCGTTTTAGGCCATAATTGCTGGCCGGTCATTGCGAAGTATACCGCGGATTTGTGAATTTCTGGGCATTTATCGCGGTCATTGTCATCGAATTTCCACCGATATAACGAATACATATAGTAATCATCGTAGACTTGTTTGAGGTATTTCTGTCGGAACCACGGAACGGGAGCGGATGCGGTAGTGGATGCGGCGTTCGTCGTACTAATGAATAATAAGAAGAGCACGGGTGTGAGTTGTGTCATTGCGTTGCGCTGAATGTGTTTGATGATAAAATCAAATAATTCATTTCAATTCTGTTGTTTGTGAAAATACGTTTCGTTGGTTCGTAGAACCAACTCCACTTTATTTTCACAAACGTCCTTGTTCGATACTGACGTCATAATGGTCCAAAGACTCCACTTTGTTTGTGAAAACTGTTTGTGAAAATAAAGTGGAGTCCGGTTCACCGGGCGCAACGTATTTTAACAAACGCACTTCGTGTGATACGCAATCCCGTAACTCTGCGTCTTATTTCCTTGAAGAGGCGTCGCCACCGCCTTCGCCGGTGCCTGTGTGCGAAGAACCGAACGTCCCTTCAAACGGGCTAAATACCGGTCATAAGAACCGTGCTTTACATCCACTCCTTGGCCCGGTGCGGAGGTTGACCCTGGGCGGCACCTCGTAATACTGCGATGGGTTGAACTCGCGTGAGATGGTATATTGGCGTGGACGACTCCCGCGACGGCGCGGTCGCTATACTGGTTCCAATTTACGCCGATTGGCAGTGTGGGCGCAGTATATACGTGTAAGGCCGCGCGGTTCATCGTATACTCGCTGGCGGGGATGCGTACAGTGTTCCATATTTTCTGCTGGGTGCTTACGGCCGCTGATGCGACACTACTCGCCGGAATGGTGGCATCAATATTGCGGTCTTTTACGGGGACAATGAACGCACACGCAGGACAGCTTGGGAATAATTGGGGCATTGATGAATGAATGAATGAATGAATGAATGAATGAATTAGATTTACTGCGTTAAAAGATATATAATACTATAAGATTATAAGATTATAAGATTATAATACTATAAGATTATAAGATAAATTGAAATATAAAAACAGTGTCAGGAAACATGAAACGGATGACATTGGTGACGACACGCGATATGAATAGTAATAGCGACGACGACGGCGGCGGGCCTGCGCGGAAATACGAATGCGATAATTGTCGCGCAGAATTCCCCAATAAAACTACCGCGGACCGGCATATGTTATTCTGTAGGACATTGGCCGAGATACGGCGCGGCGGAGCGAGCGCGAGCGGTGTATCGCAAACGACACACATCACATCCGACGACGCATTGCTGCCCACCCCCCGCGAGATGTTTATCCTGATACAGGAACTCGCGGCGAAATATAATAAAGTCAAAGACGAATTAGATGTAATGAAGCAGTGGGCGAAGATGGTCGGGCGACGTGTCGGTGGCGCGGGCGCGGGCGCTTTGGGCGCGGGACTGGACTTCACCTCCATCACCCGCCAGAAACGCCAGAATATGGAGGTCATACTAAATGAGGAGGACGCCGAGCACCCCGATCTCGCCGGGTTGCGCCCCGCATTCGCGGAATGGCTCGCAGACCCCGATCACGCGCTCACCGACGCGGATTTGAATGTCGTCTTCAACGAGGACCTCGTCGCAGGAATCACCGCCGCCATCCTCCGCGTATTGGCCGGGTATACCGCCGAATCGGGGAGGTCACACCTCACCCCCTTCAAACTGGCGGATATAAAACAGGGCGCGTTCTATATTTACGACACGGCGTTCAGTGTGAGCACCGCCGGGCCTCCGGAAAATGGCCCAGACCTCCCAGCGCGGAGGTGGCGTGCGATGGAGCCGTGCGAGTTTCAGTTACTCGTTCGAACATTTCATAAACTCCTGTTTAAAGAGTTCAAGAAATGGCAGGATTTGAATTGGGAGGCGCAGCGCGAATTGACGAAACAGAGGCAGAAGGCGGCGTCGTCGTATCAGCAGATGATGGCTTCTGCCGCACAGTGCTCGCCGGCGATGATGTCGTGTGACGGGATGTATCCGATGCCGGGGGGGGCGGCGGTGGGCGGCGAGGTGGTGGAGGCGGACGTGGCGGTGGATGACGAACCGGTGGTAGGCGAGACTGTATTATCGGAGGATTTCGCTACGCTGTATAACAAGTATGCGGATAAGATGATGGGGGGCGCTTTGTCGGATGACACGATATTGACTCGGGTGCGGGCGAAATTGTGGAAGGATATGAAGGCGTGGCGGCTGTGATGAGGGGGGGGGTCCGCCCCCCCAACGGCGGTTGTACTCCAGGGCACCCCTGTAACCCGCATTGGTTGCGCGAGGTAGGGGAGGAGTGGCGGGGCGGGATTGGGAGTATTTTTTCTTAGATTCCGCGGCCCTCGCGCGTTGTCCGAAATTGAAGCAAAAACGACATCCAATAGAAGCAGGGTGGGGGTAAATCCGCCGTCTATTTTTACCTTCGGTGAATATTTACGGCGGACCCCCTCTCCCTAATAGAGCGTAGCTCCGCCGTTGGGGGGCGGACCCCCCGTGGGTGGCAGAGAATCACAGGAAATTTGGATATGAATAATTCCGGCAAAACCGTTAATTTGGTTAATCCTACCAACGCCCAAGATGCTGCTACCAAAACTTATGTCGATACATCGATTCCAGTTGGCGGGATTATTATGTGGAGTGGGAGTAATTCTTCACTTCCTACTAATTGGAAATTTTGTGATGGGGCAAATGGAACGCCAGATTTGAGAGGGAGATTTGTTATGTGTATGAACAGACAATTAAATGGACAGTCCTCAAGCATGGGTCCTTTAAATTATTGGGCTGATATAAACACAACAGGAGGTTCTCCTGATGCGGTTGTTGTTAGTCATAAACACACAGTATCTGAGGACCTCAACGGTGGAACAATAGTTACTGGATTATTGAATCAAGGTGGTGTCGTGAATGGAAACTTCAATAGGATGGCAACATCCGGTGAAACAAACCCACCATACGACGTTCAAACAGCATTTAATCATACACATTCAGTTACTGTCAACACAGAAGGTGTATCTGGAATTATGAAAAATATACCACAACATTACGTCCTCGCCTACATCATGCGTGTTTCATAGACACCCCTCTTCACAATTTTCACGCCCGTTCCACCTTCTTCAATCTCTCGAGAATGTCGTTGATGAGAGATTGTTGCTCGGAAACTTTCGCTTCCAGATTGGAAACGTGGTTTTCCAATTCCGCAATCCGAGCCTTATCCGCCTGCTGTTGCCGGTCCACTTCTTGGAGGGCGGCGGTGGCGACGGTCCAAACCGCATTCTTTTCAAGATTGTAAAAATCATATATTTGTTGTCCGTAAATAAATATTTTATTATGTTCTTCTGGTTTATTAGAAAATTTAAATTCTTTTTCTAATTTTACCCGTATATTCTTGAGGTTATTCACCTGTGTTACAGAACAAATATATTCAGTGTTATCATAACCGTAAAGTTTAACTTTATGAAATATTACTTCGTTCCCACTATCATCTATCACTTTTTCAAATGATAAATCATTTTCAGATGATATTTCGTATATATGATTACTTGCGTCTATCGCACGGATATTTCCTTGACAATAAAAATTGGGTATATAATCTTTGGTACACATTGTTGAATGTAAAATAACATTTTTTACATCCTGCGCGATAAACCCATATACATCAGCAGTTCCCTTTGTGTTATAATCAATATAATTGTATATCTTGGGTCGGATTTGTCTAATTTGTGATAACGCGGTATTGCCATCCATATCCTTGACGTTTTTTTTGATACGTTTGTCACTACTAAATACCATATCTGCTCCGGCGGCGATACCTGACTCGGCGCGAATACTGATAGCCCAAGTATATGTAGCTACACCAAAGTTTACCCAGTTCAAAAATCTCGCATTAGAACCACTATAGGGAACATTTCCTTTAACATCTAACGGAAAGCTTGGCGCATCTATCCCTATTCCGACCCTTCTAGTATTCGGGTCTGCGACCATTGTCCAAACGCCATTATAATAAAACCCTGTAACAGACAATCCTCTATCGATATATCCTGCCGTCGTCGCAGTTCCACTAAACACTGCCGCTGTTAGTGTATTCGAGGCTGAGTTATATGTTAGACCCTCATCATTATACAGCGTTGCTCGACCAGTTGTTTGCTGTGACATTACTACTCGGAAACTCGCATTTTGATTCCCTGTATCATAAATCGTCGGATTATTCGTTTGCGACCCGCTACTCCCCAACGCAGTCGTAACACTAGCATTCGTCGCCATATCGGTGGTTTTGGTATCGACATAAGTTTTGGTAGCAGCATCTTGGGCGTTGGTAGGATTAACCAAATTAACGATTTTGCCGGAATTATTCATATCCAAATTTCCTGTGATTTTGGCCGCACCCGCTACATCGAGTCTCACCCCCGGCGTCGTCGTCCCGATACCCACATTCCCGCTCCCATTCACCACCATTCGGTCCACTCCCGCCGTGCTAATACGCACCGAGTTCGTAAATTTCAACGCGTCTCCACTTAAAATTGTTCCAATGATATCAATACACGAATTCGCCTGGGTTTGCGCGCTCAATCGCAGGAACCCGGTATTTTCCGCAGTATTCACACCGCGTATTTCATTCGCAGTGCTTGCCGTCGACAGAGATGGAATATCAGAAACAGGACCAATCGCATTAGATATCAATTTCATACGCGGATTATCGGTATAACTCGTAGCCACACTACTAATGTGTATGATTCCGCTCACATCCATAATCGGCGCGATGGTCGTATGCGGCGTAACCGCGGCGAAGTTCTTCCCCACACTCACCGCTCCGTTCAAATTCGCGCGTCCCGTCACCGATACAACCCCCGCCTGATTAATCACGATTGAATTGTTCGCGAGTGTGCTTCCCGTCTGGAATGTGATGAAGTTCGGCGATATTATTCCGAGTCCCGATGCGTCTGTGGCGATACTATTCGTGACGCCTCCCAGTGCGGCCACCTCACTGCTACTAATGTCGCGGTGATACACGCCAGGATAGGATGACAAAGGCGCTGCGGGAGTCGTGGTGGCCTTATTCAACAAAATCATCGCGGATGTCGCTTCGAGGGCGCCTGCGGCAGGGTGTGTCCCCACCATTACATTTCCGCGCACGTGAAGAGCGCGGTTTAGGCCGGATTGCGAGTCCATTTCCCCCGGCGTCATTCCGCCCACACCCACTGCGCCGGTCTGATTCACGACACAGAATTTGTCTTGTGCGGCACTAACATTCCCATTTGTCAGGTTGAATTTCATACCGACGATGGATTCTGTTTTCGTATTACTATTATGGAGATTGAGTGTGGCGGTAGGCGGGTTTCCGTCAATATTATGGACGAGTTTGATTCCGTGGGTGATATCCGCCGCGGTTGCGGGGGAAAACGTTGTTCCGCCATCTCCCGCGGTATTTTTACCGGAAGCAAGCACGATATATCCGCCGGTGGGTTCACCGCCTTTCACGAATGTGCGCGGGCGGGTGCTCGGCCCCGCGATGGACGGGTCTTCTACATAAAACGACGAATGGATAGACCTACACGCGAGGTCATTGAGCACCACCGTTCCCGTGGTGGCGTCGGACGCGTTTGTTGTATAACCGGGGGG
>Ga0222713_10005337_pt1 | contig 12515 bp, 11 predicted proteins | sample C33_649DmetaG_FD_165061 | JGI IMG/M metagenome (GOLD analysis project Ga0222713, IMG submission 165061) | Estuarine water microbial communities from San Francisco Bay, California, United States - C33_649D | ecosystem: Environmental > Aquatic > Marine > Unclassified | place: USA: California...
TTTGCACGGGACACATTCTGCAATTCGGAAATGAAGAACAAAAAATGCGATGGTTGCCCAAACTCGCATCGGGTGAGCATTTGGGAGCTTGGGGCTTGACAGAAGCCAACACGGGCTCAGATGCGCTGCGCATGCAGTGTGTGGCTAATAAGGATGGCGAGAATTGGATCATCAATGGGGCCAAGAACTGGATCACCCATGGCATCAGCGGTGACATAGCTGTGGTGTTGGCCAGAACGGGTGATCTATTGGACTCCCATGGCATTACCGCCTTTGTCGTTGAACGAGGCACACCCGGTTTTTCAGGTGGTAAAAAAGAGAACAAACTGGGCATGCGGGCCAGCGAAACAGCTGAAATGATCTTCCAAGATTGCCGCATTCCCGATAGTCAGCGTTTGGGCAACATAGGCGAAGGATTCATCCAAGCCATGAAAGTCCTGGATGGAGGCCGAATCAGCATTGCGGCCCTATCTTTAGGCATAGCCAAAGGAGCCTATAAAGCCGCCACTCAGTACTCCAAAGAGAGGGAACAATTTGGGAAATCCATATCTCAGTTCCAGGCCATCGCCTTCAAATTAGCCGACATGGCCACTCGTATCGAAGCGGCAGAACTATTGACTTTGCAGGCGGCTGACATGAAAAACAGGGGCTTAAAAATGACCAAAGAAAGTGCCATGGCCAAGTATTACGCCAGCGAGGCCTCGGTGTTTTGCGCCAATGAAGCCGTACAGATTTTTGGCGGCTATGGTTACACCAAAGATTTCCCCGTTGAGAAATACTACCGCGATTGCAAGCTGTGCACCATAGGCGAAGGAACTTCAGAAATCCAAAAACTGGTAATTTCCCGCTCTGTTTTGCAGGATTGATTGCATTTATAGTTCACTAATTCCTATATTTGCAACCCCAAAAACAAAGAAAAACATGCTCGTAATCAACGTAAAAGAAAACGATTCGTTAGAAAAAGCACTGAAGAAATTCAAAAAGAAGTTCGAAAAGACTGGTGTCGTAAAAGAATTGCGCAGCCGTCAAGCTTTCGAAAAGCCTTGCGTAACGAAGCGTTTGCAGCGCATCAAAGCCGCTTATAAGCAGCAGATGCAGTCCCAGCACAACGAAGCATAAGCGTTTCCGAACGCCGCGATATTTGTCACCGTAGCTCGGCTGCGGTGACTTTTTTTTGCCCAAAACGCAAGCCACCATTCTCCCCTATTTTTGAAGCATGTTCGCGGGGCTTGAAGGTTTCATACACTATGCGCAGCACAATCAACGATTGAGCCCGCATACATGCAAAGCCTATCAAACGGACCTTCAGCAGTTCATTCCATTCGCCAATGAATTTGGTATAACAAGTTGGACCGAACTCAATGCAGCGAGCGTAAGGGCTTTCATGGCCACCTGCATGAAGGACGGTTTATCGGCCCGCAGCGTTCATCGAAAGGTTTCCAGCATTCGAGCTTTTGTCAGGTACGCTCGCAAAACACAACTCCTCTCACACGACCCCTTGAGCGGGATTCAATTGCCCAAGATGGCCAAGAAATTGGTCCAAGATATACCTGCCCAGGATCTGTGGAACCTCTTCCAGCATTTTCCTTGGGAAGAACAGGAGCAGGGGTTGAGAGACAAGTCACTGCTACTGACATTGTACACCACCGGCATTCGATTGAGCGAGTTGATATCCCTCGAAATCCGGGACATTGATTTTTCACGCAATACGATGTCGGTGACTGGGAAACGAAACAAGGTTCGCCTTCTGCCCATGCACCCAGAACTTCGGGACCAGCTTATGGCGCTGATTGGCGGGAAAGCGGGCAGTGAGGCCCTCTTCCAACTGGAGTCTGGAAAAGCGCTTTACCCTGTATTTGTATACCGATTGGTGAACCGCTACATCAAATTGTTTTCAGATGCCTCCAAAACCAGCCCACATGTACTGAGACACAGCTTTGCCACACACATGCTCAACAACGGAGCTGAACTATTGGCCATCAAGGACTTATTAGGGCACAGTGGCCTCAATGCTACCCAGATCTATACCAAAAACAGCTTCGAAAAACTGAAGTCCATGCACAAGCTGCACCCTAGAAAATGAGCTCGACTCACCCTCTTTTTGACCAGGCCAACCTCTGTCGTTATTTGATATTCTTTGAACGACATAATTTGGATTTCTCCATTTAGTTAAAGAACTTGATGATAGAAAGGCACCCGAAAATGCCTAAGTCGCTCTGATGTTTATGGGCTCTTTTCGACGCTCATTGACAGCAGAAAGGCTCTTTTTGTCTCACTTAACCCCTTTTTAATCCATGGAAATCATCATTCAAAGCAGCCATGTAAAACCCAGTGACAGACTCGTAAAATTTGCCAAAATGCAAGTGCAGCATTTGACCCAATTTTACAAAGATGCCATCTCCGCGACCATTTTTTTCAAACTTGAAAACGAGAAAGATGGCCTCAACAAACACGTTGAAATTCGACTTCACACACCCAAGCACGATGTGTTCGCCAAAACTCGATCGAATCGCTTCGAAAAAGCCATACGGTTGAGCAACATAGCCGTTCGACGACAACTTCGAAAACTAAAAAAGGGGCGCTAGCCCCTTTTTTATATCGTTGCGATAACCTTCAATTCAATGGCAATAGGCGTTGGCAGGCAATTGATTTCCAAGGTCGTTCTGCACGGTGGATTCTCACCAAAATACTCAGCCCACAATCGGTTGTAAGTAGGAAAGTCATCTTTCATGTTGGTCAAGAAAACCGTCACATCAACGATGTTGGTCCAAGAGCTGCCCGAGGCCTCCAAAATGTAACGGACATTTTGAAACACACTGCGGCATTGAGTCTCAATGTCGTATGATAGGATGGATCCGTTCTCGTCCAATTCTACACCTGGAATCACCTTGGTGCCTTTTTCTCGGGGGCCAACCCCAGATAGGAACAACAAGTTCCCTACTCGCTTAGCATGTGGATACAAGCCTACTGGCTCTGGCGCTTTGTCGCTGTTCAAACTTTCGCTGCTCATGCGGCAAAGATAACCCCTCAATTTCGAACCTCTTGGTGTCTAAATTCAATGCCTTCGCTTGAGAGCATGGGCAGCAAATGCTCGTACCAATAGGCACTCATGGGTCGATGCAAACCGGGTTGTAGCCCGGGCTTGGTGATGGCCAGTTCGACAGCCATCGCCAAGGTCAAACCCACCGTTTTCGCCATGGCTGTGCGCGCCGCTGAAGTTCCGTGAACCACCATACTGCTTTGGTAATACTGGCGATGGGTTTGCACCCGGTGAACCATGATCACTTCATCGCAGTCACTGCTCTCCAATTTCCAGCGTGGCTCTAGCAGCGCCAACAAACATTCAGCAGGTATTCGGCTCGGCAATTCCCTCTCTTCATCTAAGGGTATGTCTTCAATGCGCCGCCGCGTCTCAGCTGAAACATGTTGAGATTCCTGGCTCCAAGCTTCTATGGAAGCATATCCAGAAAATGATTGAAAGGCTTGCTGATAGGTTTGCACTGATTCGGTCCAAACGGCTTGATCCGAAACCCAGCCCCATTGCACCAATTGCTGCCAGGCTTGGCAAAAGTGATCCCGACGCAGGGTCCCCCTTAGCACGGTGTGCGCTGATTCCAAGCCATAAGCCTCTACATAGGCCAAGCTATCGCGATTCGGATAGGCTTGCAAAGTCCCTGAACCTTCTACCTGAATGCTGCGAAAGGAATTGAAAACCTGATTTGCTTCACATTTCTGCACTTGGCCGTTTTCTAGCCAGGTAGAAGGCGCACCTTGGCCCGCGCGAATAACATTCATGGGGTTCCAAGTGAATTTGTATTGCCAAGGGTTGTCTTTGCAGTCTTCCACTTGCACCAATCCGCCGCAATGGCTTTCAAATGACTGTATCTGCTCCCCCTTTTCTCTGAGTTCTTCCAAGAGCTGAATGGCCGACAAATGATCGATACCTGGATCCAAGCCCATTTCGTTCAAGACGAGCAACTTCTTGGCCTTTATCTCTGGCTCCAACGCCCTCATTTCATCGCTTTCATAGGAAGCCGTAGCGAAATTAGCTCCAGCCGCAACGGCCAACTTGGCCAGTGACATGTGCATGCTAGCCGGCAACAAACTGATGATCCATTGACAGGGCTCAATCAGGGCAGCCATAGCTTCGGCATCGTTCACATCACCCGTTATATATGTAACACCGGGAAGGGTACCAAAGCCGTCTTGAAGGGGCTTTAGCTGACGATCCATGACCCAAATCTCGGCAACCAATGACTCCGAGCGCTTGGCCAAATATTCGATCGCGAATCCCGCACTTTTCCCCGCGCCGACGATCAGAATGCGCATTGGCTTTTTCCCCATAAACCCAAAGGTATAAAACTTTAGCTACGGCGAGCCATTTCGAACACCAGCAAAGCGGCGGCTACCGAAACGTTTAAGCTATCGACTGAGCCCTGCATGGGAATTTGGATGTTCTGACCCTTGTCTTTCCAGAAATCGGAAACACCCTCGTGCTCGGTTCCGATCACTACGGCACTACCGGGACCCAAATCAGCCGTCCAGAAAGACTCTGACTGCTCCATAAAGGTGCTGTAAAGACGGAGATGATTGGCCTCTATCTGAGCATATGCCTCTTCAGCAGACACCACCCAAACGGGAACAGAAAAGACCGAACCGACCGAATTTCGAATAACCTGTGGGTTGAAGACATCGACTTTCGGGTCACAAATGATGACTCCCTCAATTCCAGAGGCATCAACGCTTCTCAAAATGGCTCCTAGATTTCCGGGTTTCTCCACCGACTCTACGACCAAATAACGGCCGTTCTTGGAAAGCTCAAAGGCCAAGGCTTGGGGTTGTTTCAGAACAGCCAAGGCTACTTGACCGCTTTTTCGAAGCACCAACTGAGAAAACAAGGAGGCGCTCAACTCGTATTGCGAGAGGAACCGCGAAGCCAAATCCTGGGCTTCAACTCCCATATCATTTGGCTGAATCCAATGAAGAGGTTCACATTTGCCGCGCAGGGCACATTCAATTTCATGCATACCCTCTACCAACACCACTGAGTCTTGCTTGCGCTTTTTGCTCTTCTCCAACCACAGTTTGCACTGTTTGAAGAAAGGATTGCTGGGGCTGCTAATGACTTGCATGTCAGGAGGCATTATTCCCACTGAGCCAGTCTGATTGGGAGGCATCCTCTTTGCTTCGGGTCCAAAGGGCGAAGACAAACAAGAACAGACCGTTCAACAGGATTTGCATGGGCCAACCCGCCAACAATTCGGAAGGGCTGCCTGGGTTGCTTTTTTCGATAGCCCCCATGATTTCGTCTTTCGTGGCATCGTCCAAGGCATTGCCAAAAGCTTCAAACCCTTTGGCGGTACTCTCCAAAAGGATACTCTTGGTTTGAGCATTCAAACTGGTATCAACCAAGTTGTACAGCACCAATTCGGAGCACACCGAAAGAAAAGTAGCGACGGTCAACACCAACAAGCCACTCAACAGGGCTTTGGCGTATTTAAACTCCGCGCCCCACATTTTTCGTTCAGTTGTTCCCGCCCAAACAACACCTAGCATCAACAAGGCAAACGAGCCAAATTGATAGGTCGGGGCAAAACGGATTTCCCAGTGCTCCAGGGTATACAAGGTAAATTTCACCATAAACAGGACAGCTCCTGTTAAAAAGCCGTGAAAAACGGCCGGTCGTTTCCAAATAGGCAATGCAGGCATCATGCGTTGACTCCTTTCCAAACTCCGCCATAAACCGTGCCCAATACGCGGCCTTTCATCGCTTGATTTTTGTAAGGCACATTGGCTGCGATGCTAGAGCTATTGGCTCCCACTACGGTTTCCCCTTGGGCATCAAACAATGTCAAATGGGCGGCTTGACCTACCTGTATACTCAAGGAGTCCAACCCAGAGAATTGGCGTGATCGGCGGTGCAAACATTCGACCAATTGATCCAAATCCATACTTGAATTAGCCTTTAGCAAAGCCGGCCAAAACAGAGGCAAGGTTGCGGCCCCATAAGGCGAATAATCAAATTCAACCAAACTTGACTCGATGTCTTCGGGATGATGATTGGATACTATCGCATCGATGGTACCGTCTTTCAAACCCTCCCAAAGGGCCAAACGATCCTCTTCGCTTCTCAAAGGGGGCAGTACTTTTAAGCACTCGTCAAATCCTTCCATGGCCGAATCTGTTTCCAGTAAATTCAACAAGGGAACCGAAGCCCAAATGGGCAACCCTTCTGACTTCGCTTGACGAATCAATTCAACCGACTCTTTGCAGCTGATGGCCAAGACGCGAAGGGGGGCTCCCGTGTATCGCATCAATTCCAAATCAGCCTGCAATTCCACGAATTCGGCCATCGATGGGATTCCTTTCAAGCCCAAACCGGCATTGACATTTCCTTCGTGCATCTTGGCCTCGCCTACCCAACCCGACATGCAGGGATGGGACCACACTGGCAGATTCAGAGAATGGGCATATTGGCGAGTTTTCAATCGAGAAGATAGCAGCGGGCTAGCGTGTATGCCATCGCAAAAGGCATGGGCACCTGCTTGTTTCAACAGGTGCATTTCGCTCAATTCTTTGCCTTCACCTGATTCCGAACATAATGCAAGTGGCAGTATCTGACAAGCCAAATTCCGGCTGCGTTCCAAAACCGTCGAAATGGTTTCAGGGAAATCTGACTTGGGCTTGCGACCGCAGAGGGCCAAAATTTGGGTAAATCCTGCTTCTTGAGCCGACGCGCTGGCCGATTCCAACGATTCCTTCCAAGGCTCTCCTGGGTCGGGGATGCGAACAAAGGGGTCCACCCAACCCGGGCTCAACCAAGCCGATTGGCCATCAATGACTTGATCGGAGGATGTGCTAATATTCGGTGAAATCTCGGCAATCAACCCGTCTTCTATTCTCACATCGCATTGCTGCGCATGGAACGGGCTGTTCGGATCGGAAATGCGAATGTTTCGAATGGTAAGGCTACGGCTCATTTCGTTCTTTCAAAAATACGAAGATGGATTCGATTGAAAGGAACAAAAGCGCCAACCCCAAAAACACCGACGCCCAAGAGACCGAACCTGAACCCTCATTGATCAAACTCGACCAAGGGGGCAACTCTTGATTATTCCCGTTGTTTGGCGATCCCGGATTCGTTAACCGCGGTTCATTCAAGGCTAGCATCTTGTTGTAGCCAGGACCCTTGATACTATACAAACCAGGCTTCAAGGGCTTTTGATTCAAGGGCAATTCCCATTGCCCAGCCCTTTTGCGCAATTCGGGGACTAGGCTATCGGAAACACCCCTCAAACTCCAATTGGCATTGCTGGATGTACCAGGCTTTACAACTCCAATGGTCAAAACACTTTTGGGTCCCAAAACCCCGTACAAGGGTCCATCTGCCCACGCCAGTTGAAGAGCGGGCATGCCTAATAAGGCGACGGCCCAAGGTGAGGACAGAAAGTCAGCATCATCTCCTCCCAACCACAGGAATAGGCGACCCAAACCCTCCCGGCGAAGCAAATAAAGGGGAGTCCCCTCTTCGGTCTTCAGTAAAAGCTCCCATTGGCTCAGTTCTTCAGCACTGGGCACTTGAGCCACTTTGAACGAGGGCAACTTGCGGTTGACATTTTGGCCCACTTCACGAAACACATCTCGAAACAAGGGATGTTCCAGACCGGAGGCCGAGAGCAATTCCAAGTCGCGAGAGGTCGTCTCCATTTCAAAATCCAGATTCAGCAATTGGGCCGCCGATACAGGGTCCAAACAAACCAAGGTAGCACCCTGCTGAAGAGACGACTGAATGAACTTCCATTCTTCTTGATTCCCCGTCGACCCTGACAAATAAGCCAGATCAAAATCAGACTCTACCGATTCAAAGCCATCGTAAGAGCTCAACCAGCGTTGGGCAAATGGATGATTCCCCACGCTTTTCACCCTCAATTTGGGTTGCTGTGGGGCTGTCACAAACAATCGATCATCAAACGACCAACCCGACGAGGACAACTGAAACCAAGCACCTGATGCAGGAAGTGAACCCCTCCATATCGCTTCGGCCCAGCCTTCTCCTCTTTCCGCGATTTCCATACCCTGCATGGGCTTTCCACTAGCATCGTTCAAGCTCAATTCAGGCAAGGCATCTGATCCCTCAAAGCCCTGGAGGCCCAATCGAATTTTATATGCCGGACCTTCGTCGGAATAGATTCGGTAGACAGTGTCTATTTGGGCATTCTGCATGGGTTCATCCGAACCGTAAACCAGGCATTGCACCGCAGAATCTTCAAATTGACCATAGGCATCGCAGATGTAGAAAAAACGCGCCTCAGGATCGCGCAACTCTTGGGCATAGGCTCGAAATTGCTGAGAAGACCATCGGGGCCACTCTTGACCGTACGATTGAATTTTGCGTTGAAGTTGTTGGGATGACAAGAGTTGAGAGCCCCACTGAGGCAAACAAAAACGAGCATCTTTTGGTGCCGCCGACAACCATCGACTCAAGTCCAGTTTGGCTTTTTCCGTCAGGCCAGACTCTCTCATGCTCCCTGACTGATCGACGGCTATGTAATAGCACTGCGAGGAGCCTTCTTTCGATTTTTGCATGGCCCATAAGAATCCAAGCACCAAACAGAGCAGGGCCAAACTGCGCAATAGCAACAGCCATCGATGGCGCAATCGATCAGGATTTTGACCCGATTGGGTCAGCATCTTCAATCGATGAACACCGGGAAACAACAGGGTGGTAGAGCGGCGAATCTGCAGCCAATGAATCAAGACTGGCAACAGCACCAACAACAAAGCCCAAGACCACGTTTGCTGCAAAAAAGCCATGCTCAGCTCCCGGTGGGGGTCACGACTATGGGAACAACCCGTTCAAAGTAGATTGAACTTGGTCGATGATCTTGGCGTAATCGTCAGGGTTATCTTGAAAATTCATATCGTCGACGTTGAAGATCAACAACTTTCCCTTGTAATCACTGATCCAAGCCTCATAGCGCTCGTTCAAGCGTTTCAAATAATCCAAGCGTATGGCGTCTTCGTATTCACGGCCGCGCATCTGAATTTGATCAACCAGTTTGGGAATACCCGCACGCAGATAAATCAACAAATCTGGGGCTTCAATCTGTCCGGAAATGGCTTCGAACAACTGACCGTAATTTTCAAAATCACGGGTACTCATCAAACCCATTGAATGCAGATTGGGAGCAAAAATATGGGCGTCTTCGTAGATGGTTCGGTCTTGAATGACCGTTTTCTTACCCTTGCGTATGGCCTGAACATGGCGCCAACGGGTGGTCAAAAAGTACACCTGCAGGTTAAAACTCCAACGTTGCATATCCTCGTAGAAGTCTGAAATGTATGGATTGTCGTCCATGTCTTCCAATTGCAAGTCCCAATTGAAACTCTTGGCAAGCATATGCGTCAAGGTCGTTTTCCCTGCACCGATATTACCTGCTACCGCTATGTGTTGAGCCATATTGCAATAATAGGCAGGCAAGCAAACCCGCTGCAAATCTTCACAAAACAAAAGTTTTACACACAGACAGATACCCATTCGGCATTACAGCATCGTACCTTTGAATTGTGAATCAGACAAACCCCAAACTCTCCCAATGGAAATTGTTTCTACGCCTTTTAGACATGGCGAAATTTCAACGGAGGCTCATGGTGTTTGCTTTGGCCTTGACCTTGCTCCAAAGCGCCATGACAGCGCTTCAGCCTGTTTTGTACCAGCACGGAATTGACGACGTTATTTTGGCCGGGAACTTTGACCAACTTGGGAACTTCTCTCTGATTCTCTTAGGTTGGTTGATCCTTCAAGCTGGACTTGGATTTTTAAATTCCTATGTAGGCGAGCGCATAGGCCAGGCCGTGATTTTGAAATTGCGCCAATATGTCTATGAACATCTCACTCGCCTGCGTTTGTCTTTCTTTGACAAAACTCCTGTGGGCACGGCTGTAACACGAAGCATCAGCGACATTCAAACCATTACCGATCTCTTTTCGTCAGGCATCATTACTATTACGGGTGACACACTCCAGATCATCATCATTTTGATCTGCATGTTCACCATGAACGTTGGCTTGACTTTGCTTACTCTTTCGGTGATTCCCTTGCTCTTGTTGGCAGCCAATCGTTTCCGAAAAGGCATTCGCGACAGTTTCCAAGATGTTCGCACCCAAGTTTCTCAATTGAATGCATTCTTGCAAGAACGCATCACCGGCATGTCAATTGTGCAACTCTTCAACCGCGAGTCTATCGAAGCGAACAAGTTTGAATCGATCAATGCTGAGCACCGAAACGCGAACATTCGAAGCATCTTTTACTACGCCATTTTCTTTCCATTGGTAGACGTACTTGTTGCCATTTCTTTTGCCCTCATCGTGTGGTATGGCGCCAAAGGAATGTTGCACGAAGAAATGGCCTTTGGCGAATTGATGGCATTCATCATGTTCATTAACCTGTTTTTTCGCCCGGTGCGGGCCATTGCCGACCGTTTCAACAACATCCAAATGGGCATCGTTGCCGCTGAGCGCATCTTCCACTTAATTGATCAAAAGGAGCACTCAGAACCCGAACACGGAGAGACTGCGTCTCGATTGACAGGAGAAATCTCATTCGAGAAGGTTTGGTTTGCCTACAAAGACGAACAGTACATTTTGAAGGGCATCGACTTCCATGTGCGGCCCGGACAGACCTTGGCTTTGGTGGGCCATACGGGGTCTGGAAAAACCACCATTGCCAATTTGGTAAGCCAGTTGTACAAGCACCAGAAAGGGGCCATACAATTAGATGGCCGTCCCATTGAGCAATGGGATTTGCGATCCATTCGACGACAAATTGCCCTGGTTCTCCAAGATGTCTTCCTCTTTTCTGGATCGATCGAAGAAAACATCCGTCTCCATGACGAGGAACTGCCCACCGATGCTATCAAAACGGCAGCCATGCGCATTGGAGCCTACGACTTCATCAATAAGCTTCCCGGCGGATTCGAGTACAACGTCATGGAACGAGGTTTATCTTTATCATTGGGTCAGCGCCAATTGATCTCATTCATTCGAGCTCTCGCTTTCGATCCCAGCATTTTGGTTTTGGACGAAGCGACCAGTGCCATTGACTCGGAAACCGAAGTGCTGATTCAGCGAGCCATTGAAACACTGCTAGAGAACCGAACGGCCATCATCATTGCCCATCGCTTGAGTACCATCAAACACGCCGATCAAATTCTGGTACTGGATAAGGGTGAAATTGTCGAAAGAGGAAGCCACAAGGAATTGCTGGCCCAAAAAGGGAACTATGCCCAATTGTACACCACCCAACTTCAAAACCAAACAAATCAATAGGAGTTCCTATTAGGCTAAAACTTCTCTACTGGCACTTAGGGGTGGTTTACGTCTGGCCCTCGATTGAGGCTGGCTTTTCATTCCCTACTAAGGCTCCTTATTGACGTTTCTTATGGCTTTGGGGCAAACAGCAACCGTCCAACTCCGCTGTCAAGATTCACTGCCTTTGAGGATAAAAAAAGGGGCCCATTATTGGGCCCCTTTCATACATTCATAGAATCAAGGCTTAGGCCTCTTCATCGGCATAGCGAACCGCCATCAATCGATCGTATTCCTCACGAGAACCTGTCACCACATTTTGGAAGCGACGCATACCGGTACCAGCAGGAATCAAGTGACCGACGATAACGTTCTCTTTCAAGCCACGCAAATCATCAATCTTACCACTGATAGCAGCCTCGTTCAAGACTTTGGTTGTCTCCTGGAACGATGCCGCACTCATGAAGCTACGGGTACCCAAAGAAGCTTTGGTGATACCTTGCAAGATGGGGGAAGCCGTTGCTGGAACTGCATCACGGTATTCAACCAAAGCTTTGTCTTGACGACGCAAGGCTGAATTTTCTTGACGCAAGTCCTTCAGCGAAACGATTTGACCAGCGTGCATCACAGAGCTTTCGCCAGCATTGGTCACAAATTTCTTGTCCCAAATCCAATCGTTTTCTTTGATCAACATCCACTTGTCAACTGCTTCATTTTCCAAGAAACGAGTATCGCCGGGATCGTTGATTTCCATCTTCTGCATCATCTGACGAACAATCACTTCGATGTGCTTGTCGTTGATTTTTACACCTTGCAAACGGTATACTTCCTGAATACCATTCAACACATAACGTTGAACAGAAGCAGGTCCTTCGATGCGCAAGATATCTTGAGGAGTGATCGCTCCGTCAGACAAAGGCTGACCTGCGCGAACGTAATCTCCGTCGTGAACCAAGATGTGCTTGGACAAAGGCACCTGGTAGTGCTTCACGTCGCCATCTTTGGAAGTAACAATGATTTCCTGGTTACCACGCTTCGAAATACCGTAGCTAACAACACCATCAATTTCAGCCACAACAGCAGGGTTTGATGGGTTACGAGCTTCGAACAATTCCGTTACACGAGGCAGACCACCGGTAATGTCTCGGGTACGAGAAGCAGAACGAGGAATCTTAGCCAAGATATCACCTGCTTTCACTTTGGCGCTA
>Ga0222713_10005341_pt1 | contig 12510 bp, 19 predicted proteins | sample C33_649DmetaG_FD_165061 | JGI IMG/M metagenome (GOLD analysis project Ga0222713, IMG submission 165061) | Estuarine water microbial communities from San Francisco Bay, California, United States - C33_649D | ecosystem: Environmental > Aquatic > Marine > Unclassified | place: USA: California...
ATCCTGAAACTCCTGCGGATCCCAATAGTGAAGCATTTCTCTGTGATCCTACAGAAGAACCTGTAGAACATTCCGATTTACAGTATTCTATGATGCTTATACAAAAGTTCAAACAGCTCTATGAAGCAAGTTGCAAACTACACAAGATAGGTTATTATGAAAAATGGCCTAAGGAATACTACGAAGAAGTAGTAGCTGAGAGGCAACGTACATACGAAAAACTTTTTAAAAAAAAGGAGTCAAATCATGATGGGTAAAAAGAAACAAGTCATCAAAAAAAGAGGCGGAGGCATGGCTAAGAAAAAACAAGTCGTGAAGAAGCGTGGTGGCGGAATGATGAAAATGAAATCAGGCGGAGCAGTTTCTCCAAGAAAAGCTATGGCAATGGGAAAGTAATTTAGTATGGCTACTTCAGGAACAACAGATTTTAATCTAGACATTGATGAGGTTATCGAGGAATCTTTTGAGAGAATCGGTAGACAAGTCAGAACGGGATATGATTTAAAATCAGCTAGAAGAAGTTTAAACCTATTATTATCTGAATGGGGTAATAGAGGGGTGCATCTTTGGAAGGTTGTTAATTATACTCAAAACCTAGTAGCCAATACAACTACTTACACTGCCCCCGCAGATTGCAGTGATGTATTAGAAGCAGTCTTTAGAAATGGTAGTACCGATACTACTATGACAAAAATTTCTAGATCAGAGTATGAAGCTATTCCTAATAAAGGTTCAACGGGTGTTCCTACTCAGTATTATGTAATTAGACAGTTAAACCAAGTACAAATTAAATTATATCTAACTCCTGGCACAACAGACACTCAACTTAATTATAATTATTTAGCAAGGATTGAAGATGCAGGAGCCTATACAAATACTCCTGATGCACCTTATCGTTTCTTACCTTGTATGGTTTCTGGACTCGCTTTTTATTTAGCTCAAAAACATAATCCAGGAAGAGTTCAAGAAATGAAATTGTATTATGAAGATGAATTACAAAGAGCACTAACAGAAGATGGTCAAAGAACTTCTGTACATCTTGTGCCACAAAATTATTTTAGGAACGGTTAATAATGACTTTTGCAACGGGTAAATATTCACAGGCCATTTGTGACCGATGTGGGTATCAATACGATTATTTAGATTTAAAAAAAGAATGGAATGGTTTGTTTACTTGCCCAGAGTGTTATGAACCTAAACATCCTCAATTAGATCCACCTTATTCAAGACCCGATCCTGAAGCATTACAAAATCCTAGACCTTCTAGACAAGAACCTATTATTGTACAAGTAGGTTCCCCTAACCAAAGTTTGTTCAGTAGTGTTGGTATGCAACCTGCACCTGTAATTGGTGACTTGCTAATGGGAAGTAGAGTTGGTACAGTGACAGTGGTGATATCATGAATTATTCTGAACTTTTAGATAATGTAAGAAATTACACAGAGGTAGATAGCAATGTTTTATCTAATTCTGTTATTAATGTTTTTATCACAAATGTAGAAAATAAAGTCGCAAGAGAAGTAGACTCTGATGACCAAAGAAGATATGCGACAACAACATGCACTATTGATAATGCTTTCTTAGATGTCAGTGGTCCGGAAGGCGGGTTCCGTTTTGCAAGAGCCTTACAACTTGTAAAATCAAATGGGGATAGAGTTTGGTTACAACAAAAAGACGCAACCTTTATGGACGAATATGCTATTCAACGATCTACTTCAACGGATACAGGACAACCAAAATATTGGGGAAACTGGGACGCTACAAATTTAATTTTAGCTCCTACTCCCGATCAAGCTTATACTATTGAAATGTGGTATGATGAAACTCCACAAAGAATAGGGAATGGTTCTGGTTCAACAACCACTACTACCTTTCTATCTAATAACGCACCAGAGGTTCTTTTGTATGGAACGCTATCGGAATCTTTTTCGTACTTGAAAAATGCACAAGATATGCAATTATACGAGCAGAAGTTTCAGCAAGCTCTACAGCTTTATGCTCAAGAGCAGATGGGACGTAAACGTAGGGACGAGTATGCAGATGGTGTATTACGACTCCCCCTAAGATCAGTAGACCCGGGAGGTAGTTAAAAATGGCAATTAACCAAGCAGTTTGTGCAACATTCAAACAGCAGTTGTTAGATGGCGATCATGATATATCAAGTGATACAATCAATCTCGCTCTCTATACAAGTTCTGCAACTTTGGATGCTAACACATCAGCCTATGCAGCCACAAACGAGGTGGGAGCATCAGGCACATACGCAGCAGGCGGAGGCACTTTACAAAATGCAAACGTCAGCTTAACCAAAACTAACGCAACAGCATCAACAGCTTTTGTAGACTTTGATGATTTATCATTCACTAGTGCAACAATCTCAGCTCAAGCAGCTTTAATTTACAACACATCATCAGCGAATGTAAATGCTTCAATTTGTGTGTTAGACTTTGGCGGAGTTAAAACATCTACAAACGGAACATTCACAATTCAGTTCCCAACAAACGATGCATCTAGCGCTATTCTAAGGATTTCCTAATCCTAGGGAGTCCTTACCATGGCAGCACTCGAAGGTTGGGGGAGAGGTACCTACGGAGAAGGAGCCTTTGGTGAATATATACCTGTCTCAGTTACAGGTATCCAATCGAATACAAGTGTTGGCACAATATCTATTACTGCAAACGCAGTCGTTCAACTAACAGGATTAGAATCTTCTACAGCATTAGGCACTGCCATAGGTGAAGCAGAAGTTGTTTATCCTTTAACAGGTGTTCAATCTAATACTGAAATTTCTTCCGTTAATACCATTACCGATCAAGTTATTTCTGTTACAGGAATTCAAATGCAGTTCGATGACGGAACTGCTACTGCAACAGGATCCGTGGATGCTGGTTGGGGAAGAAGCACCTGGGGTTCTTTATCTTGGGGCGTTAATTATGTTGATGCAAATGTTGCTGTCACAGGATTAGAAATAAACTTTACAGAGGGAACTACTTCTCAAATAGGTAGTGCTTTAGTTCTTCCAACAGGAGTTTCCTCACAAGTTGATATTGGCGTCTATGACGTCACTGCTACTGCAAACCATAATCCCGTAGGTGTTTATGCTCAAGTTTACAGTGAAAGACCAACGATTGTCGGTGATGCTTTAGTTCTTCCAACAGGTTTAAGCGCAGGATTTACAGAAGGAACAGAAGTAATTGCTGCTGATGCTAATGTAGATGTCACAGGTGTTTCTGCTTCTTTTGGAACAGGGGAAGTGGAAATTGTTGCTTCTCATATTGAGGAAGTAACAGGAATTGAAATCTCATCTAATACAGGAACACTAAGCCAAGAAACAATATATACCTTAACAGGTGTATCAATGCAGTTCTCTGAAGGAACAGAAGTAATATCAGGAAATGCTTTAGTCACTCCAACAGGTGTTGCATTATATATTGTAGCAGGTAATATGAGATCAACCCCTTGGGCAAATGTAGTACCAGGAGTTAGTGATACATGGAATTCTGTTAATACAAACGTAACAAATACATGGACAAAAGTGGCATAAAAAAATGTTGCTTGGAATAACAAAAAATATATATTTTAAAGAGGTTTAAAACATGGCAAGCACATATTCAGATAGACTCAAACTAGAACTCATGGAAACAGGCGCTAACGCCAATACATGGGGAAATAATACTAATACAAACTTACAAACATTAGATGCTTTTTCAGCAGGCTATTTATCAAAATCTGTTGCTGGTTCAGCTAACGTCACACTAACAACAGCTAACGCTGATCCTGATGCTGAATCTTCTAACAAAGTAATTGAGTTCTCAGGTGCTTTAACAGGAAATATCTATGTATTCATCCCTGCCGTTGAAAACAACTATATCTTCTTTAACAATACTTCAGGAGCTTATACTCTAACAATCGCTCCTACAGGTCATGCAGCTAATGGTGTAGCAATTACTCAAGGTGCTCACACTATTATGTACAACAATGCAAACAACGAAATAAAAGATTTATTCTCAGGTTCTTTAGGAAACCTATCCTTAGTGAGTGGTGGTGTATTTACAGGAAACGCTTCAGGCGCTTCTGCTTTAAACGCTTCTAATGTTTCTTCAGGAACTTTACCTGATGCTAGATTTCCTGCAACACTTCCAACTACTTCAGGTGCAAATTTAACAAATTTAAATGCAAGTAATGTCTCTTCAGGAACTTTACCTGATGCTAGATTTCCTGCAACACTTCCAAGTTCAAGTGGAGCTAATTTAACAAATTTAAATGCAAGTAATGTCTCTTCAGGAACACTATCAAACGATAGATTAGATACCGTGTCTACAGCAAAAGGTGGTACAGGATTGACTGCTATTGGCTCTGCTGATCAAGTTTTAAAAGTAAATAGTGGTGGAACTGCTCTTGAATTTGGAGACGCAGGTGGTGGTGGAAACACAAATGCAATTTATTATACAAGTCCTGCTACTTATAGTCCTCCTGCTGGCCTAGTTGCTATTCGAGTAACTGTTGTCGGTGCGGGTGGAAGTGGTGGAGTAGGTGGATCAACAAACCCAGGAGCAGGTAGACAGGGTGGCCACGGTGGTGGCGGGGGCTATGCACAAGAAACTTTATACCCTGCAACAGTAACAGGCCCTGTTTCAGTAACTGCTGGTGGAGGAACAAATAGTTTCGGAGGATTTTTAAGCGCTACAGCAGGTAGTTCAGGTAATCCAGGTAATCCAGATGCTAGTGGTAATCCTGGTGGTGGTGGATCAGGTTCTGGTGGAGATTATAACCATTCAGGAGATGCCTCTGGAAATGCCTATCAATATGGTGTAGGTGGTACTGCTGCCCATCCATCAACTGGTGGTACTACCACAGGCTTCGGCAGAGGTGGTGGTGGAGCAGGTGGATTTGGAGGACAACAAACACCTTATGCTCCTGGTCCAGGAGCACCTGGTATAGTTATTGTTGAGGAGTATTTCTAATGCCAAAAGCTTTAATATCACCGAATGAGAAGGTACAGTATATTTCAAGTTGGACCACTATATATCCAGAGGATATTACAGTGGGCTATCAAGCTAATCTTTCAGATATTGAAAATAGTCAAAGAATTTGTCAAATAGAGGAATCAGAGTTTCAAATTGCTGCGCCTTTATTTTGGGTAGAGTGCAATAGCACTGTGACTGTAAATGGCTATTATTACGACAGTTCTGATAACACAATAAAGCCTATCACAAACGCAGACAAACCTTCTTGATTTCCCAATTAAAAAGGATAAATTAATTCTAGAGAAATGATTTCTAGAACTGAGACTTTTAACCAAAAAGGTTATGTACATCTTCCAAATTTTTTACACCAAGAAGATTGTAATAGTTATGTGGAACAGTTTAGAAATTTAATTGATCAAGGACAAACAACTAAAGATAAGCAATGTCCTTTATCCCATTCTTTAGGGCACACTCCTCTTTTTGATTCCTTACTAGAACAATTAACTCCACATATTGAGTCTGTAGTAGGAAAAAAATTACATCCAACTTATGCTTATGCTCGGTGGTATGCACCTGGGGATGAATTAAAAATACATCAAGACAGGCCCTCTTGTGAAATAAGTGCAACAATTACTTTAGGGTTCTTTGGAAATCAATGGCCTATTTATATGGGCTATGATCTTCAAAAACAAAATTGTCAAAAAGTAGATATGCAAGTGGGAGACGCTGTTGTCTATAAAGGCTGTGAAATATATCATTGGAGGGAAAGATATACTGAAGGAGAATGGCAAGCTCAAGTTTTTATCCACTATGTCAATGCTGAAGGACCTAATAGAGAATGGAAATATGACAAAAGAAAAAAATTAGCTCATCATCAAGAAACATTAAACGCACATTTTAAAATTCTAAAACAAGGATTATCTAAAAAATCTTTAAATAACTTAATAAATGAATTTGAGTCTAGTATGGACTTATCCACAGATGCTTTATTAGTTGGAAATGTAAAAAATACTAACATAAGAGATTGTAAAAAAATTCAATTAGATATTACAAGAGGAGTTGCTGCTACCTTAACAGGAATAGGTTTGAACTGTAATAAACAATTTTGGAACTTTGATATTACACATTCAAATCAAGCAGAATTTTTAAGGTACGATAGATCAGGACATTTTAGTGCTCACCTAGATACGATAATGGAAGAGTTTAATTTTAATGAAACAAGAAAATTAACAGTCATCACAGTTTTGAATAATGATTTTGAAGGTGGGCAGTTATATTTTCAATACGGAAAAGAAAAAATATACCCTGAACTAGAACCAGGAGACGTAATTATTTTTCCTTCTTTTATACTTCATGGTGTTGAACCAATAACATCAGGAATTAGACGTTCACTTGTAACTTGGTTGGTAGGGCCATATTTTAAATGATAAAACCAGAAGAACTGAAAGATAAGAATTTTAAAATATTCTTAGGAATGCCAATGTATGGCGGAATGTTAACAGAGAACACCTGTCATGGATTATTAAATTTACAACAATGGTGTATGGCTCGTGGAGTTGGAATGAGAGTTCAATCTATGGGTAATGAAAGTCTCATAACAAGAGCTCGTAATACTTTAGTTTCTATGATGATGGATCAAACAGATTATGTGGCAACACATCTTTTATTTATTGATGCTGATATTGGATTCTCTGCTCAGAACATAGAACGATTACTTTGTTTTGATAAAGATGTTGCTTGTGGAATCTATCCTAGAAAACACCTTCATCTTGAAAAGGTTAAGGAAATACTAGCACAAAACCCAAACGCTAATGAAGATGAGATAGAAGCAAAATGTTTAGGATATAATTTGAATTTTGATGATACACAGAACATAAAATTTGATAATGGTTTTTGTAAGGTATCGGAAGCTGCAACAGGAATGATGTTGGTTAAACGAGAAGTCTTTAGAACTATGTTTAAAAAGTTTCCTGAAAGAAAATATGTCTCCGATCAGATTATCAATGGTAGACATTTTAGTTCGGATAATTGTTATGATTTGTTTGCTGTGGGTCCGTATGAAACCAATGGTAAAAAAAGATACTTATCAGAGGACTATTACTTTTCTAGATTATGGCAAGAATGTGGTGGAGATATATGGGCAGATTGCACAATGCCATTAACTCATTTTGGTAACAGAGCTTTTAAAGGTCATGTTGCTTCTTTATTTGCTAAAAAAGAAAATTAAAAATGCAAGAACATATATTAGATAAACGATCTATTTTTATTAGTAAATTTACTGGCGACATATCTAAAATAGATGAAAATATAAATAGTATAAAAAATTTAGATAAAGGTAGGGTTATTACTAATGTTAATGGATATCAAAGTAATGATATTCCTTATGGTTTCACTGAATTAGTTAAAGAAGTTGGTGCAGGAGTTAGAGAAATACTTCAATCGGATAAACCAAATTTAATTAATTTTTGGTTAAATATTAATAATGGTTATTCTAAAAATGTTTCTCACATACATCAAAACAAAAATGGGAATAGTTTTTTTTCTTTTTCTTGTGTTTATTATCACAAAGTTTGTTGTAATGAGTGCCCCATTGTTTTTGAAAATTTAATACCTAGTATTTTTTCTGATCACTATGCTTATGCTCCTAAAAACCAAGAAATTATATTTTTTTGGGGGTCTATACCTCACCGAGTTGAACCTTGCTCACAAGAAAACCACGAAAGAATTTCAATAGCTTTTAATTTTCAACCTTAAACATGAGATATTTAGACGACATTTTTGATAAAAGATTTTCGGATGAATTATCTCATAAATTAAGACTATGCAAATGGGATGCCTCTAATGTTGCAAATAGAGTTACTTGGCCTTTCGGTACTAAAGGTTCACACCTTCTTTTAGGAATTTCTTTCTTACGATGGATAGATAATTATAAATATCATTATTATGAAGAAAAATTTTCTTTTCATTTAATTGATGCTTTTAAACAAATAACAAAAAGATTTGATAGAAAATTAACTTTGACGGAAATAAGTGGTAATCTGCAATTTAAAGGAATGGATGGTAGATTACACACAGATGGTGGGGATGATGAATTTGCCTATATTTATATGCTATCCGATGATATAATTTTTCAAGATTATGGAGGAGAGTTTTATAATAAAACCTGCGAGACCTCAGTTCCTTTCTTACATGGGAGAGTTATAGAAATAAAAGCATCCGATTTACACTGTGGAATGTCTTTTAATAAAGACAACATGTGTAGATTTTCCATAAAATTTGTAGGAAAGTGTTAGATTTGTAGTATATTACCTACATGCCACTAACCAATTTTAGACCAGCCCCAGGCATCAATAAAGAAGTAACCGACTACACAGGCGAAGGCAAGTGGGTAGACTCGGATAATGTACGCTTCTTTCAAGGATTGCCACAAAAAATAAAAGGATGGGAGAAGTTCGTCTCCACGACCATTGTGGGTGTGGTGAGAGATCAACACGCTTGGGTATCTTTAGATGGCACACGCTATGATGCGTTTGGTACAGATAGAAAACTTTATGTTTATTCAGAGGGTCTAGTCACAGACATTACACCTATTAGAGCAACAGAAGCTCTTACCAATCCTTTTACAACCAATGGCACTGCAACAGTTCTAGTAACTGACTCTGGTCATGGTGCAGCTACAGGAGATTTTGTTACCTTTGATTCATTCTCAACTATTGATGGTTTAGATATGAATCAAGAATTTGAGATTACAGAAGTAGTTAATACTTCTGCTTATACAGTTACTCATACTTCTGTTGCTTCAGGTTCTACCGCAGGAGGTGGAGGGACAGGTAATGCGGCTTATCAAATACAAATTGGCCCTGAGTTCTCTGTACCCGCTTATGGTTGGGGAACAGATGGATATGGTTTAGGTGGTTGGGGCAGTCCTTCTACAGTTTCTAATGTGACACTAGAGGCTCGTCAGTGGTCCCTGGATAATTATGGAGAGGACTTGATTGCAACAGTTTTAAATGGTGGTACTTATATTTGGGACACTTCTTCAGGTGTATCCACAAGAGCAACTGCTGTAGCTAATGCACCGACTACATCAAGATTAAGTTTAATTTCTACTCCTGATAGACATTTAATTTTATTAGGTACAGAAACAACCATTGGTAATCCTGCTACACAAGATGATTTATATTTAAGATTCTCAGACCAAGAGAATATAAACTTATACGAGCCAACTGCGATCAATACTGCTGGTTCGCTACGCATTACCGACGGATCACGGATTATTGCCGCCGAACGTTCTCGTGGTCAGATATTAATTTGGACAGATACTTCATTACAATCTCTACAATACATCGGTCCTCCTTTTACTTTTGGTCTTAGACAACTAGGTCAGAATTGTGGAATTATAGGACAGCATGGTGCGGTTGATTTGAATGGTGTGTCTTATTGGATGTCACAAGATTCTTTCTATTTATTTGATGGTTCAGTTAAAAAACTTCCTTGTACTGTAGAGCAGTTTGTCTTTAGTAATTTAAATCAAACAGCTTCAGAGAACGTCTTTACAGGACATAATGGTGAGTTTAACGAAGTCTTATGGTTCTACGCTAGAACAGGATCCGATCAGATTAATGCAGTGGTAGCTTACAACTACCAAGAGGGTACTTGGTGGACAGGAACTTTAAGAAGAACGTCTTGGATTGATAGAGAAGTATTTAATAATCCAATCGCTACTTATTATGATGCTACAGCTACTGCAAACAATGAAACAATTTTAGGTTTGACCAATGGAGCATCAACTGTTTATTTACAAGAAACAGGAACCGATGCTGATGGACAAGCGATGACTGCTTACCTTAAATCAGGTGATGTACAAATTGCTCAAGGTGATGAGTTTGCTTTTGTATCTAGACTTATCCCTGACGTACAAAATCAAAGTGGTGTATTAAATTTAGACTTTGAATTTATGCGATATCCTAACGATACAGCGCCTGTATCTAAATCAACAAGCTTTACCTCTACTACCAACAAAGTAGATTTACGAGGAAGAGGTAGAGCCTTTACAGCAAACTTAGTTTCTAACACAACAGGAACTGCATGGAGATTAGGTACACTTCGTTTTGAAGTTCAACCTGATGGTAGAAGATAATGGCTAAATTAACATTACAGCGTTTCCCAGATCCCCCTCAACAATATGATTCAAGAAACTTCTTTGAATTAATCAGACAACTAGAGGCCTTGATCCAACAGTTGAATAGTTCTTATACCAATGATAGTTTGGAAGAAGCAACTAGAAGAGCATGGTTCCTTAGTAAAGCATAATGGCAGACGTATATAAAAATATTACATATATTATGGACACTGTGAACACAGCAATATTTACTGTGCCAACAGCCGATGTGGCAAATAATGTTCCTGTGTCTACCTACATAGTTAAAACAATGTATCTAGTTCACAGTAACCCTGCACCTACAAAAACTGCTTTTACTTTGTCTCATTATGATTCAAGTCAAAACCAAACAATTACCTTAAATGGAGAAAGTAAAACAACTGAAGTATTTAACGTATTGTTTGAGGGGCTTTATGTTTTTGAATCAGGGGATATTCTTTATGGTAATGCCGCCGCTAACAACGAGTTGGTGATGTCTATATCTTTATTAGAAGTCAAACAGCAGCAATAGTGATAGACGATACATTTATACAAATATTAAAAAATAAGAAAATAGAACTAACAGAAGAAGATATTTTAAATAGATTGTTAGACAGATATAGATGGCCTTATAGATATCCATGGGGACAACCATCCATTGAAGCTATTTTAGAAGATGGTACAAAACATCAAAAATTTTTTAGTGAAGATGGTTATTTAGATTCAGAGGAATGTATTAAATGCTATGAAGATGGATATACGTTAATTCTTTCTAATATAGGAGGATTTACAAAAGATACATGGATGATTCAACAAATACTAAATCACAATTTTAAAACAAAAATAAACTGCAATTTTTACTTTGGTAATGGAAAAAAATCTGTTTCTTTTGACAAACATAATCATGAGTACGCTGTAATAGTAAAAAATATTTATGGAAATGGAAAATGGATAATTGGGGGCAAAGAAATAATTCTTGCTGATCAAGATTGTATTTGGTTTGATAAACACATAGATCACCAAGTAGTTGAAATAAATGATAAAAAACTATCCATGACTTGTAATATTATTGTATGAATTTAACAATTAATGAACAATGGAAAGGTCAAAAATTTGATCTCCAGCAAGTTGTTTTTTGTCCTCAATTTTTTTCAATAGAAGATCCAATTGATTTTAATAGATTAACTTCAATAGCAGATTTTTGTGAAAGTAAGATAATTGATAAAAAAAATCCTACTTTAATGAAGATAGCAGAAGTAGGTGAAATAAAAGATATTTCAAATGTTGAAAATATTATTAAAAATCTTCTAGTAGATACATTTAAAATAAACACATATATATTTGCTTCTTTCAACAAGCATGGGATCACAGATACCCATCATGATGGTGAAAGTGTTTTTCTTATTCCTACTTATGGATTAGTAAATTATATAATTTATGAAGAAGAAAAATTTATTAAGAACTTTCAAATGGAGAAAGGAGATTTATTAATAATACCTAAAAAAGTTAAACATTCTGCTATACCTCTTTCTCCTAGAATTGTAGTAAGTGTTGGAATATATAACTAATAATGCTTCTTTATCTACGAACAAGTAAGACCGCTTCGAGTACCGTGAACGATTGGCTCGGTCCTGATCATTCACAAAACGTAACTCATAATATTAGAAGGTTCGGTAATTTTAATCCTAAAAATGTAGAAATCGACTATAAGAGTCTTTTGACTAAAGAGAGAAAAGACAAGATATACGAGACACATAAAGAAGACTTTAAAGCTTTTGATTACAGCAAAACCATTGATTTCTAGATAAAATTAATTCAGGGGGAACTGCTTTATATACTTCAAGGCCAGAAAACATAGCTCCTGAAGAAATAGATATTCGATATAATATATCCCCTATAAAAGCTAACATGGAAGTCATTCCTTCTGTTTTTAATAGATGTGTTATATTTGATGGAAATATACCACACGGAGGATATATTGAAGAGCATGAAAAATATTCAAATGGAAAATGGCGATATAATGCTGTATATTTTTTAAATGGCCAAAATAACCCTAAATAGATTCCCTGATCCAAGCCAACAGTACGAGCCTCGTAACTTCTTCGAACTTATTCGTATATTGGAATCTTTAATACAACAATTAAACTCTACTTATCCTGTGGATTCAGAAAATAAGTCAGAGGCAGAAGCATGGTTTTTTAGTCGATGAGTTGTAACAACGTCAACGTAGAACCAACTGTTATCGGTGGTGGAGATGGATCCACTGCTTATGATGCCTTTGGCAGACTAAGAGTATCCGAGCCATTTACTATTTTTGATAGTACAAATGTAATGTCAAAAAATGATCTCTTTGATGAAGCTTTAACTAATAACGGAACTGTTACTTACACATCAAATAAATCTA
>Ga0222713_10005342_pt1 | contig 12506 bp, 17 predicted proteins | sample C33_649DmetaG_FD_165061 | JGI IMG/M metagenome (GOLD analysis project Ga0222713, IMG submission 165061) | Estuarine water microbial communities from San Francisco Bay, California, United States - C33_649D | ecosystem: Environmental > Aquatic > Marine > Unclassified | place: USA: California...
ATTTTACGCTTTCTTTTACTGTGTATCTTTTTTCTGAAGTAATCATAATTTTAAAGTTTTTTTGTTGTCATTTAATCAAATCCTGACACGAAGATACAAACACTTTTTAATATTCAAACTATTTTTATAAATATTTTTATAAATTTTTTAAATTTATTGAAACACACCGCCCAGACATACCAGCTGCAAAACGTGTATTACTTCGACGCGATGCACCTTTAAGCCTTAATAATATAGTGTTCCATGATATTTGCCAAGGTGTGCCGCTTAGAACTTTTTTTACATAAACAGATGTATTTAATATTAAAAGGTCATCATTTATAACGCGAATTCCTAAACGCATTAACCTTTCGTTTGCTTCAGCTTGCGATGGTTTAACACTTGGCTGATAATTATGCGCGTATTCTACTAATTCGCCAATAGTTTTTGTGCCTACATAGTTTTCAGTTTCAATGCGAATTTCTTGACTTAAAATTTGCTGCAAACATCTTTGTTCATCTGTCAATTCTTCTTTGTCTTCTTCATATTTTCTTAAATCTAATATTGTAGCCGCTTCTTCAAGTGCCTGTTCATTACTAACTATTTTATCATTCCAAGTATGCCACCAACCGCCAAGTAAAGCCCCAAATTGGTCACCAACTGCCCTATCTTCAGTTAATAATGAAACTGCATGTGTAAATATTTTAATGCTTTTCATGATATTATCTGCTAAGTTTAGCATTCGAGCCTGAAAGCGCTTTCCAAAATCTTCAAATATTACGTTATTTCTTAGCTTTTCAACTTCGCTAAATGTTAACTGATTAGGTAACTTTTTAAGTTCTAAAACACAAAACCTACGCTTATCAGAATCATTTACTAACTGTGGGTTAATGCTTACAAACAAAAAACAGCTTCTTACAAAATAATCAATAGCCTTTCCATCTTTGCCACCTTTTGCAATTGCAGGGCTTTTTTCACTACTAGCCGCCCTTGCTAATCCGATTATTTCTTGCATCCTTTGCGCTGCCCTTTCATCATTGCCCTCACCCTCATCAATAGTTACCGGTAAAGCATCAGAATTTAGTTTTTGCCTTACAGCTGGCTCGGTTGCCGCTGTGCCTTGTACACTTACAGCAATGTTTCCGATAACTTCATTTATTACATTTTCTAAAACCCATGATTTACCGTTGCCACGTGGTCCCGTAATCCAAACGTGAGGACGCCATTTTAATATTCCTGAAATCGGTGCTAAAGCTAACCAGCCTGTTAATAACATTGCATCCGCTTTAGTTTGCCAATTTAGCTTACTTAATAGCTTTGGCAGCATTGCAGATTCACCATAAGAAAGCGGATTTTCAATAGGCATATCTATGCTTTTATTATACACATAGGTATAATTAGTGTCTAAGCTGCCTAGTCCAAATCTATTTTTATCTTGAATAAGTTGTTGCCCTGCATGAAATACAACGCCGTTTTTTTCTAGCCATGCACCCCGACCGCGTATGTTATCAGTATTGTAAAATCCAACGTGATTGCAAAAATTTATCAAATAGTCTGATGCTGTAGTTACATCATAATTACTATTATCACGGTTTGGAAAACTTTGTAGCCAAAATTCAAGTGGTGCTATACTTAGCAAATTATTTTTATTTAGTCCTGTAGCTTTAAACTTTACTATCGACATAGTTGAACGTATGTAGAAATAATAAAGCATTTGCCCTTCTTCAGTTCCCCAGCCTAATGGTCTGAAATAACCACCTATAAAACCCTTTTTGTCAGTTTCAGGTGCTACAGATTGTGCGCGTTCGGCTTTTGGTTTTTTGGTTTGTTGTTTGGGTTTTTGTTCCCAGTCAATAAGTTTATCTTGTTTCATTGTCTAATGATTTGTTTACCAACATTAAATTGTTTTATTTTTGCCATGTGACTTTTTACAGTTTCAAAAACGTCTTCAGTATCATTCATAATTGTGTTAATCATTTCAACTGATACTTTTATTAGTTCGCGCTGTATGTGTTTTTGAATTAGTAATCTTGCATGAACTTCAAGATTTGCACTAGATGCAACTCGGTTTGTCATTTCAGCTAAATAAGCAGGCCCACCGCATTGATATTTCAATTTTTCTGCTACAGTTATTATGTCACATTTTTCAAGCGAACTGCAAACATCAAATATTTGTTTGTGATTTTCAAAATAAAAATGCTCTGATTTTAAAAAACTTACTTTATCTTTTGCATCAGATTCAATTAGAATAGCACCAAGTATTATCTGTTCTAAGTCTTTGCTATGTGGAAAAATGATTGATTTTTCAAAAATGCTTTGTTCCTTTTCTTCAAGTGCTAAAATGATGTTTTGCAAGGTCAATAGTTGGCGTTCTTTAAGTTGCCTATAATTTTGACGCTTAGTGTCATCTTTGATGTAAGCATCCATTTTTAGTGCTTCATCTTTAAGTTCTGATAGTAGGTTTTCCGCTTCGGTGGTCATGTGTTATTTTAAAATTATTAAGAAATATAGTTAAACTTGCGCAAACATTTGTGTTATACGCAAGCACTACATTTCGTTTCCAAAGAGAGTTTGCGTTTCAAATTTTTTATTAAAATCTCCCACCCTCTTTAAAATAATATCGTAATACTTTTGTTCCTTTTCCATTACTATAAATTGTCGGTTCGTGTTTAGACAAGCGATTGCTGTTGTTCCGCTACCTGCTGTAAAATCTAAAACTATTTCGTTCTCTTTTGTATAAGTTTTTACTAAGTATTCGATTAGTAATTCAGGTTTTTGAGTTGGATGTAAGATGTTTGTGTGTTGGCTTTTAAAGTCTAAAATATTTGATGGATTTTTTTTATCCTTCCCGTGTAACAACTCGCTTTTATATTCGCCACTCGCCATATGTTTTAATCCAGTAGTAAAACCACCCATTTTATAGTTTCTTCTGCTTTTCGTTGATGCTGATGCTTCTTCGTATATTGGATAGTAATTTACCTTTCCTTTGCCAAAAACACTTATTATTTCTGTATATTTTAATGGTTGATATTTTGAAATTTGAAAATTTCCACACCTACTTTTTTTCCATATCCAATCATATTTGTAGTTTTTAATATTACTCATTCGTAAATTACTGCTAAATGGCTCACTTCCAAACAAAAGTATTGCCCCATTTGGTTTTATAATTCTGTTAAGTTGTTCCCACATTAAGGTAAAGTCTATAATACTATCCCACTTGCAAGATGTTGTTCCGTAAGGTGGGTCTGTAATTATAGCATCAATACTTCCGTTTGGGATGTCCTTCATAAGTTCCAAACAATCACCTAATAATATTTCTTTTTTGCCCTCGCTCATTTTAATAAAAAATTTGTTTATCGTTTCAATTTAAGTTTATCGTTTAATCAACCGTGCCAGCGTATAACAGCGGTTTGGCGGCATTAAAACGACCGCCAAGCCGCATAACGTTATCATATCTCATCCGCTTTAAAGTCTTCATCAACCCAGCGCAAAATTTCACCGATGCCGCCCGATTTTCTGACTTGTTTAATAAAATTGATTTGTTCTTTTGTTGCTTTTCCGCTTAGGTTTTTTACTTCAAGGGCTGTAAATATAGCAATTTTTTGACCTATCATATCTTTAGTTACAATTATTTCAGTCCATCCGATTAAATCAGAACTACCTACACAAAGCCCAAAACTAATAGGTCTAGGGTCTGAAAGCATAATCATGCCATTTACAATTCCGCGCCTGCCTTGGTATGCTGTTCCGGTATTGTTTCGAAATAAAATACCTTGTTTGCTGTGTTTAGCTTGCAGGGCTTTGTATAGGTTTTGCTCTTTCATATTATCTATCTACTATTACTATTGAAACAGGATATTGTTTTAATGCTTTAAGGTAGTTTTCAACAAATGGCACAAAACCATTATAACTACCCCATCCGTTTTCAGGATTAAACTTACTAAAATAATCAGGTCTATTTTTTAGCAAATCTAAACCTTCTTCAATAATATCTATTATGTCACTTGCAATAATAGTTACTGAATCTTCAAATTCCCATTCTTTTTTATAATCTTCATTAGGTACATAATCTTTATGCAGCTGATATGGGCGCCACAATGCTTTATATAAACCAGCTTGTTCAGCCATTACATTAAGATTATGTGTTATGTTTGCACTATATAATTCTTCTTTTTCTTCATGAAAATTAAGCATGTCATAACTTACATATTTTATTCTGTATAATCCAACATCTAAACTCATGGTAATCTTTTTTTACTTTTTGGTGAACATCCAAGCCAAAAACTATTGAAAAATTGCTTTCGCTTCCATCCTTTGACTTTAAATTCATCTAATGTTTTTTCGCAAATATCTTTCATTACATCATCGTCACATTCATAATCTAAATACTTTATGACTTTTTGCCCTAATTCGTTAGTTTCGGCTTCAGCTACTAAATGGTCAAAATCTGCAGGCGGTTCGCTAACTGCATAAACGCGCCTGTAAATTTCTAAAAGTATTTCGTAATCTGTTAATTTTTTCCTAGGCATTGTTCAAATTTTTTAAGGTAATTTAATGTACTTTGTTTTTTATGTCCATTTGGTCCGCCGTTCCACATTCGTGCAAGTTCACCTAAATTTGGATATTTACCGTATTTTTGTGCGTATGTGTAACAATTTACTCCCATAGCTGCCCAAAAAACGTGCTGCGCTTTTGTAGAATCAAACATGTCTTTGTGCTGATAATTTAATAGGTCTTGTAATCCCGAACCTTTAACGCAAACAGCGTGCATCTGATACCTGCCAAAAGCCCTGCCGCTGTCACCTATTAAGCTATCTGTATTTAGCGTTTCAATATGCCCAATAGCATTTATAAAATCGCTGTCAGTATCGCAGGTGTCGCGTGTTATGTAAACCGTTTTAATAATTACTTCGGGTTCTTGTTTTGGTTTATTGCAGCCAAATAAAACGGCTACTAAAATAATAAATGCTGTTAATTGTTTCATACTAATTGTTTTTTTTCAACGGGTATAAAGCCTGTTCCTGTGCCTTCATTACCCATCATTTTTAAGAAATCTATTTCAACTTTTGCTGAATGAATTATCGTGTCTGCAAGTTTAGATATTGCCTTAGCTTTTGCAGTTTCTTTTTCAACATCTGATTCATCATCCATTAACTTTTCAATTTGCTCGAATAGCAGGTTTCTAAGGTCTTCAATTTTGTTTCGTGCCATACTTTTTGATTGCTTTATTAAGTTTTTTTAATGCTCTAATTGTTTGTTGTAATTCTTTTGGATGCCTATGTATTGTGTTTAATCGCATGTTTTCAGCATAACTAATAAGCATCAAATTATTTATATCATATTTGTTTAAAAATGGATTTTTAACCCTAACTACATGCCCTTTTGGTACTTTGCCATGTACTGATTCCCATATTAAAATTTCTTTACGAATCCATTTTTTATCTGCTACTTTAACAAGTAAAAATTTATCTTTTCCATCAATTCTCGTATCACCAACTTTCCTTGTATTGTGCGGCTTATTACCTTTTTTAAAACTTGTAACATTTGCACCCATGTAACCTTTTACATTTTTATTCCAAGGTGTTTGCCCTTTTTGAAATCTATATTTATTGCCAAAATTTTTAAGTCTTTCTTTATCTAATTCTTTTAACTTTTTTATATGTTTATTGGATTTTTTCAAACCTAAAAATTTAGCTTGCGAATATATTGACCTTTCAGAACGTTTTATTATTTCGCATAATTCTTTAATAGTTTTATCTGAATAGTGCTGTTTTAGTAGTTCTATTTCATGCGGTTTCCATTTCGTGCCCATTTCATTTTCTTTTAGTTTTATAAAATTCGTTCCATTTTCTAAGCACAGCAGCTTTCAAGTCATCGCGGTTTATAGCATTAAGACCATGTTTTTTGTTTATGTATTGAATACTATTAGTTTCTTTTAAAACCCTACTTTCAAATACAAAATAAACCCATTTGTCTTTATGTCCGCGCTGAATTTTTAACTGCCATAAATCTTCAAGTGTTCGGCTTTTTGCCTGCTCGGTACGTTTAACTTTCAATAATTCATCCAATGTAGTTTCATCTTTTACGGCAACGCCTGCAACCTGTTCAATTTCATTTACCTTTATAGGCTCAACAAAACCGCAATAAGGACATGCAGCGTGTGTTTTTTCATAAGTCCTAAAACATTCAGTACAATCTTTGTATTCATTATCAATCTGTTCATCAGTATCTTTTCGTTTTCTCTTTTGCATTCCTTCCAATGTCCATTCGCGTGTCATTAGTGGATGCCCATGTAGTTTTTGATTGCCTACGTGGTCAAGTATTAAACAGCGGTCTTTGCCTTCCATAGGTCTTAATCCACGTCCTACAATCTGTAAATATAAACTTAGTGACATTGTACGTCGAAGCATTCCAACAACACTAACCGCTGGTATATCTGTGCCCTCACTTATAAGGTCGCAAAACGTTAAAATCTGAATATCGCGAATCGCGAACTGCGATATTATTTTTTTAATTTCGTTTTCATCAAAGTTTCCATTTATAGAAACCGCTTTAAAACCTGCTTCATTAAACGCCGCTGCTACATTATCAGCATGCTTAATATTTACACAGCTATAAATTGCAGGTTCGCCAGGCGCCAATCGTTTGTATTCATCAACAGCATTGCCCGTTATCGCAGGCTTGTCCATTTCTTTAAATAAGTCATCAGCTTTGTATTCGCCGTTTTTATCTTTTTTAATCTTAGTGAAATCCGCTAACGGTTTAAAGTTGTAATATTCTGGCATTACTAAATTACCCATTTGCACTAATTCAGCTGGCAACGGCCCTAAAACTAAATCTGAAAATACATCCCCTAAACCTTGTCCATCGCCGCGCCACGGTGTAGCAGTAACGCCCAAAACATAAACAGAATCCGCGTAAAAATCTAAAATATCCTTCCAAGTTCCCGCGTTTGCATGATGCGCTTCATCTATTATCAATAAATCAGGCTGTGGCACTTCATTTAACCGATTTTTTAAACTTTGAACGCTGCAAACCTGTGCCGGTATGTAATACTGTTTTGGTCGATTGCCTGCAATAAATCCATGTCTTAAGCCGTATCTTTTGCAACGTTCCGAAATCTGATTAACAAGGTTTTTTTTATGCACTAAGAAATAAACGCGCTTACCTTTGTTTACAGCTTCTAATGCCATATAAATAAACGTTTCAGTTTTGCCGCCGCCCGTTGGTAATACAAATAGAACTTTTTTATTCCCCTGTTGGTAGCTCCCTCTTATATCGTTTACGCTTTTCAATTGATATGGCCTTAGCTGTATTGTGTTCATTTTCTAATTCGTTAAGCACATTTATTAAGTTTTTATAAAATACCAATGTTTGCGGTTCTATTTTTTTCCAGTGCTCAACTGTTTGTCTGCCAACACCTGCACGCCTGCAAAGTTCTGATAAACTTATATCTAAGGCATCGCATCTAAGTAATAATTCAGTAAATGTTTTCATAATTTTTTTAATTTTTCGTTCAATTGTTATGCAAATATAAAAGTAATTTTTAATTTTGTGCTATTATTTAATAAAATATTTTTAAAATTTATGACAAACCAAGATTATCACTCAAAAACGAATTACATATCTAAGTCGCTATTAGATATGATTCACAAGTCACCAGCGCACTATAAGGCATATCTTGAGGGCGAAAAACAGGAACCGACACCTGCCATGATATTAGGTAGCCTAGTACATGGTGTTGTATTTAACCAAAACAATTATGCTGTATTGCCCGAAGGCTTAGACAAGCGCACAAAAGAAGGTAAAGCTATTTATGACATGTTTATGCTAGCTAATAAAGGCACAGAACTGATAGTTACACATGAACAGTACGAGCATGCTTTAAATATTAAGAACGCTGTTTATAGCCATGATAAGGCAGCGCTATTATTACAGAATGGTCAAGCCGAAACATCTATATTTGGCAAAATTGAAGAACTTGACGCTAAATGTCGCGTTGATTTTCTAAATACTAAACATAATGTAATAGTTGACCTTAAAACAACAAATAGCGCGGCACCTGATGAATTTAGCAAATCTGTTTGGAATTATCGCTATCATGTGCAAGCCGCGTTTTATTTAGATTTAACTAAGGCTGAACGCTTCTTTTTTATAGCAGTTGACAAAGAAAAGCCGTTTAATGTAGAACTTTACGAACTTGACCCTGAAGCTATCGAAAAAGGCAGAATTGAATACAAAAAAGATATTGAAACTTTGAAAAAATGCCTTGAAACTAATAATTGGCACGGCTATACTGAAGATAAGAAAATACATATTATTTCACTACCTAATTGGGCTAAATAACAAACCATTATGACACAACTAACAAAACTTCCAACACTAAACGAACTTCTAACTGATAATGAAGACAGTTTAAAACAGAATGCACTTACTGTATTATTGAATCAAGACCCTCCAGCAAAATGGCTTACTGAACACCCAATGATTCGCGGCTATAAATACATTCCTATTGAAAAAATAGAATACTTATTAACAAAAATTTATCCGCGTTGGTGGGTTGAAATTCGCAATACACAGATAGTAGCGAATAGTGTTGTTGTAACTGTTCGATTGCATGTTATCAATCCACTTACAGGGGAAACAGAATGGCAAGATGGTATTGGTGCTGCGCCCGTTCAAACTGACAAAGGAGCAGGCGCTACAGATTGGAATGCCGTTAAAACCGATGGTGTTCAAAAAGCCGCACCTGCTGCCGAAACATACGCCGTTAAAGATGCAGCCGAAAAGTTCGGTAAAATATTTGGACGCGATACTGCACGTAAAGGTTCAATGAATTATACTGATTTGCTGAAAAAATCGGATTTTAATAGTGAATTAGAAAAGTGATTTATTTAAGCCAAATGTGCAAAAAAAATGCAGTTTTGGCTCGTTATAATCAAAATAATTGTTATATTTGTGCTGTTGATTCGGCTTCACAATTAGAATCATAAAGATATTAAAAGCCATGCTTGAAGTTGGTAGTGAAGCCCCGACTGATAGTGTGGCTTTGTTTTTTAAAAAATTTATGTTATGGAACTTAAAATTAAAGAAGAATTTAAAAAGCTGATTCCACCGCTTACGCCCGATGAATACAAACAGCTTGAAACAAATTGCATTGAAGAAGGTATCCGCGATGCTATTATTACTTGGAATGGATATATTATTGATGGGCACAATAGGTATAAGATTGCACAGGATTGGCAATTGGGTTTTAATACTATTGAAAAGGCTTTTGAAAGTGAAGAATACGTTAAAGAATGGATGATTATAAATCAATTTGGACGTAGAAATTTAAGTAATTATGATAGGGCTAAACTTGGCTTAGAATTAAAAGAAATTTTAGAATATAAAGCTAAGTTAAAAGAATCATTAAGAAAATCTATACAACAAACTAAAGCAATTGATTTAGAAAATATAAAACCTGAACAAAAAGCAATTGTTGAAATTTTATCAGGATATAAAAAAAGAGCTTATGCTACACCTGATAAAATATATTTTATTCAGAATGAAGATAAAGTAAAAATTGGAGTATCTAATGATGTTGAAAGTAGATTAAAAGATATTAAAAAACATATTCCAGATTGTCATTTAATTGGTTATTGCGCTGGTGGTATAGATTTAGAAAAACAAATACATAATTCTTTAAATGAATGCAAATTACATAATGAATGGTTTAAATTAAATGATTTAAGCATTACATTAATTAAATCTTTTGTTGAAAATTGCGACTTTTCTTATTTAAGAAAAGTCAATTCATATAAAGAAGCATCTGAAAAATTTAAAATTGGTATCGATACAATAGCAAAAGTTAAAAAAATTGAACAAAAGGCAGCACCTGAAATTAAAGAAAAACTATCAACAGGTGAACTTACAATTAACCAAGCTTATCAGGATATTAAGAAAGAAGAAAAGAAAATTAAATTTGAAGAATCTAAGCAAATTTTTGAAAAAGAAATAAAAGTAGAAAATATTAATCAAATTATAATTCATGGAGATAGTATAGAAATTCTTAAAAATTATAATGGTCCTAAATTTGACCTTTTATTAAGTGACCCACCTTATGGGATGAATTTTAAAAGCGGATGGAGCGATAAAAATAAAATTGCAAATGATAAAATTGAAGATACTATTGAGTTATTTGAATCTGTTTTAATAGAATCGGTAAAACATTTAAAAGAAGATGCCCATTTTTATTTATTTGGAAGTATTGATTATGTAGGACAGTTAAGACCTATTATTGAAAAATATCTTATTTTAAAAAATATTCTAATTTGGGATAGAAAAATAATTGGAATGGGTGACCTTAAATCTTATGGAAAATCTTTTGATGTTATATATTTTGGAATAAATAAAAAATGGAAAGATTTAAATGGTACAAGAGATAAAGATTTACTTTCATTTAATAGATGTGACCCTAATAAAATGATTCACCCTACAGAAAAGCCTATTGATTTACTTGAATATTTAATTAAAAAAAGTACTAATCAAGGCGATTTAATTCTTGAACCATTTGCTGGTGGAGGAAGTACACTTTTAGCAGCAAAAAATACAAATAGATTATGTACAGGAATTGAAATAGAAAAAAATTATGTAGATTTAATTAAAACAAGAATATGATTTTTAATGAATATGTTATAGAAAAATTTAAACAAGGTTTAATAGGAGAAGATATTTTTAGAAATTTTTTATCTAAGCGTGGAATAAAATTTATGCAATTAGATATACTTTGGGAATATCAAGAAAAATGGTATGTTGGGGAAATCAAAGCACAAGAAAAATTTATTAAAGGTTCAGGTTTTCCTTTTGATGGTCATGGTTTACCACCTTATCAAATGAAAAAAAGAATTGAATTTGGCAAAGCAAAAGATATTATACCAGTTTTTATTGTTTATGATATAAATGATAAATGTATATATTGGCAATTTTTTGAATATTTAAATTCTTTACCCGATGATAAAAAAAAGCTTACTAAAACAAAAAAACGTATAATTTTTGATATAACATGTTTTAACAAAATTTTGAATTTATCAATTTAATTAACTTTTTCTTGAAACTTTCAATTTTTCATCTTACCTTTGCCTCAACGGCGGTTCATCCGCTTAACCGCTGTTCATAAAGTGCAGCGGTTTTTTTATTTGAAATGTTAACAGATGTTACGGCAAGTGTAACACGCAAAACGTTGATAATCATTACATGTTACGCGTTAACAGCTGTTACGGCAAAAACTACGCACATACACACATACACACGTGTGAAACAATATTAAAACACACACACATGTATGTAGAAACTAGTGTAACATGTGTAACAGTGTAACATACTATGATTATCAATACTTTATATGTTACATTAAGTGTAACAAGTGTTAACAATAATAATATAAATAATAAATAATATAAAATAATAAATAAACTTTAAGATAGATATAGGCTTAAAACGTATTTAAAAGGCATTTTAAGACATTTTTATTGTAAAGTGGTGTGTATATATCAAAAAGTATTTAAAGTTGCTTAAAACGAAAATATGAAAGAAAAGGGAAGACCTTTAAAGTTTAATTCACCTGAAGAATTGCAAAAAAAAATAGAATCTTATTTTCAATGGTGCGATTCAAGAACTAGAATTAAGCATTTAGTTACTAAAGACGGTGTTCAAGAAGTTGTCGAAAGTTTTCCACGCCCTTACACAGTTGAGGGGCTTGCTGTTTATTTAGATACATGCCGCGATACTTTATTGAATTATTCAAACAACGAGGCTTTTTTCGACGTTGTTAAACGCGCAAAGCAAAAAATACTAGCTAATAAAGTTGAGGGCGGCTTAGATAGAACCTATGATATGGGTGTCGCTAAGTTTATGCTTATCAATAATTATGGCTTTAAAGAAAAGCATGAAACAGCTGAAGATGACAAAAACATTAACATAAACATTCAGTACCCACCTGACACTAAGTAGTGCCGCGAACTATTGACATACAACTGTTTAAGCCGCACACAGGGCAAAAACGTATTTTAAATAATAAGCGAAGGTTTAACTGTATTGTTTGCGCACGCCGTTTTGGTAAAACTGAATTGATTACTTCTGTTGCATTGCCGTTAATTTCGCCAGCTGTGTTTGAAGGTAAGTTCGTTGGTATCTTTGTCGATGACTTTAAGGACTTTGCGCAAAGCTGGAATAAGATAGTTGATACTTACAAGACAGTTGCTGAAGGCGGCATCATTAAACACAAAGATGAAACTTCAAAGATAATGCAATTCTTAAACGGCGGCGTTTTAGAAGTTTGGTCCATCGGAGATGAAGGGCGAAAAGACAAAGGCAGGGGCCGCAAATATCACAGGGTTATTTATGAAGAAACACAAAAGATACCTAGCCACATTTTAGAATATCATTGGAAAACAGTTGCACGCCCTACCTTAACAGACTTTAAAGGTGAGGCGTTTTTTATTGGCACCGCTGCAGGTAAAGATAACTACTGGTATGAACTATGCCGA
>Ga0222713_10005345_pt1 | contig 12500 bp, 13 predicted proteins | sample C33_649DmetaG_FD_165061 | JGI IMG/M metagenome (GOLD analysis project Ga0222713, IMG submission 165061) | Estuarine water microbial communities from San Francisco Bay, California, United States - C33_649D | ecosystem: Environmental > Aquatic > Marine > Unclassified | place: USA: California...
TGCACCACCACCCTCATCGCGTGCGGCCTTTGAGTTCCTTGTATGCTCCGTGGCGGTACGGATCCTCTTCGTCGTCGCCCGCCAGCATACTCAAATAGCTCTCGTATCGGGTCGGAGCCAGTTTGTTACCCTCGTACGCGTCGCGCACGGCACATCCCGGCTCGTCCGCATGAAGGCAGCTGCTGAACCGGCAACTCGATGAAATAGCAAAAATTTCAGGAAAGTAGTGGCTGATCTCCGCGCGTTCCATGTCGACGAGGCCAAAGCCGCGGATTCCGGGGGTGTCGATCAAGAATCCGCCCAAATCGAGCGGATGCATCTCGGCAAACGTAGTCGTGTGCTGCCCCTGCCCGTGGGCCGAACTTATCGCACCGGTCCTTAGGTCGAGCCCGGGCTGCAGTCGGTTGGCCAAGCTGCTCTTGCCGACACCGCTGTGTCCGCTAAACAGCGAAACCTTGCCCCGAAGCACCTCACGTAGGGTGTCAAGCCCCTCGCCCGTCTCGGCCGACACCCTCAAGGTGCGGTAGCCCGCATGCCCGTAGGCCGCCTCGCGGTAGGCCAACTCGGCCTCGCTAGCCTCGTCAAGCGCGTCCACCTTGTTAAAGGCGATCACGGTCGGAATCTGGTAGGCCTCAGCCGTCGCCAAAAAGCGATCCATGAATCCGTACAGCGTCACCGGCTCAGCAACTGTGGCAATGAGCACCGCTTGGTCCATGTTGGCCGCAAGCACTTGAGACTTGTGCGACAGGTTCACTGACTTGCGAATCAAATGGTTTCGGCGCTCGCCCACCGCCGTAATCGCCCAGCGTCCTTCGGATTCAGGAACCACCTCGACCTGATCGCCTACCGCCACGGGGTTGGTTGCGCGGCTGCCCGCAAGGCGGAGCGCGCCGCGCAGGCGCGCGTCGGCCTGGGTTCCGTCGGCGAACTGCAGTCGGTACCAGCTTCCGGTTGATTTTAAGACAAGGGCTTCCATCGGAACACCAAAGATATCGGCTTACCTTCGGCCTTCGTTACTCTTCGCTATGTCGATTGCTGCAGAAAATCTTCGCAAGACCTACGGGCGCCAAAATGCGCTCGACGGATTTACCCTCAACGCCCAACCCGGACAGATTTATGGCCTGCTCGGCCCCAACGGCGCGGGCAAGTCGACCTTTATGAAAATTGTGTGCGGACTTATACCAGCTGACGAAGGTTCCGCCCGCGTTCACGGAATGGATTGCGCCACCGACAGCCTCGAAGTACGCCGCATTCTGGGCTACCTACCCGAGCAGAATCCGCTCTATCCCGACCTATACGTGACCGAGTACCTGCACTACGTCGCAGACCTCTACCAAGTTGACCGCGACCGCGCTGAGCAACTTATCGCCGACGTGGGACTCACGCCCGAGCGGCACAAGCGCATCGGCGAGCTTTCAAAGGGCTACCGCCAGCGCGTCGGCCTCGCCGCCGCCCTGATTCACGACCCCAAAGTGTTGATTCTCGACGAGCCCACCACCGGTCTTGACCCCAACCAGCTCGTCGAAATCCGCCAGCTGATTCGCCGCGTCGGTCGCGACAAAACGGTAATTCTCAGCACCCACATCATGCAAGAAGTGCAGGCGATGTGCGACGTCGTCGGATTCATTCGCCGCGGACAACTGGTACGCGAAGCCTCGATTGAAACCTTTGGCCCGGGTAAAGAAGACCTCGAGGCGGCGTTTCGGGCGGCTACGAAGTAGTTATGAACATCCATTTAACTACGGCTGTGTGCGGACTCTTTTTTGGAGCTTGCACCCATGAACAGTATTGAATTTTCCCTAAATTCGTACGTAAATACGTACGTAAACATGGTTGCCGTCAACTACTCTGAACTCCGAGCTGAGCTCAAATCTCTACTAGACAAGGTCGAGCACGACAACGAGCTAGTGGTAATTAAACGCTCCAAAGGGAGGGGTGCCGTATTAATGTCCATTCAAGAATACAATGACCTTAGGCTCGCCGTAGACGTACTGAAGGGTGAACTGGAATTAGCCAAAGGACGAGGGATTCCGCTTGAATAATGCGTTCAGTCGTTTTCACTCCGAAGGCGATGGATGAACTTTTTAAACTTATTGAAACCAATCAACCATCGCCACAGCGTGTCCATGATTTAATTCACGCTATTCAACGAACACCAACCTCTGGCATCGGCAAGCCAGAAGCCCTAAAGCATAACTTAAAGGGGTACTGGTCCCGAAGGATCACACTCGAACATCGACTGGTCTATCGATTTGACGAGTCCACCGTTTGGATATTCAGCCTAAATGGCCACTACCTATGAACTCTTCCGCCAGAAGAGGTCAATCGGAACTCCGCTCAAGTCGTACATCTGGCGCATTTGGTTCTCGACAAAACGCGAGTAGCTGTCCTTGACGTACTGGGGCAGGTTGCAGAAAAACACAAACTGCGGGTACTTGGTCGGAAGCTGCGTGATGAACTTGATCTTGATCTCCTTGCCCTTGTAAATGGGGGGCGGCTGGTACTTGACCATTGAAAGCAGGCGATCGTTGAGATCGGTCTTCGAAATTCGGGTCGAACGGCGGCGGTACACTTCCATGGCCTCTTCGATGGCCTTCAGCACGCGCTGCTTGGTGAGCGCCGAGGTGAAGACGATGGGCACGTCGTTAAACGGTTGCAAACGTTTCTTGATCGCTGCCTTGTACTCCTCGAGTGTTTGGGTCTGCTTCTCGACGAGGTCCCACTTATTGACGACCACAATCAGCCCCTTGCGGTTCTTGTGAATCACACTCGTGATGGCCAAATCTTGGGCCTCAAGTCCGTGTGCCGCGTCAATTACGAGCATGCACACGTCGGAATCTTCGATGGTGCGCAGCGTACGCATGTTGCTGTAAAATTCAAGGTCCTCATGCACCTTGACTTTTTTGCGGAGCCCGGCAGTATCGAGCAGCACGAAGTCCATTCCGAACTTGGTAAAGCGCTGGTTGACCGTGTCGCGCGTCGTGCCGGCGATGTCGGTTACAATACTGACTTCTTCTTCAAAAAGAGCGTTGGTGATCGACGACTTGCCCACATTCGGACGGCCTACGATGGCCAGGCGCGGCAGGCCTTCCCAGGGGTCAAGCTCATTGCTTTCATCTTCAGACGCGGGGGGCAGCACCGAAATAAGCTGGTCGAGCAACTCGCCGGTTCCGCTGCCGTTCACCGAACTGAGTGCAAAGGGTTCTCCAAACCCAAGGCTGTAGAATTCAGCAGCTTGCGCTGAACGCGCATGGTTATCTACTTTGTTGGCCACGAGCAAGACCGGCTTCTTTTGGCGGCGAAGGAGCTGCGCAATTTCTTCATCGTCCGGACTTAATCCGTCTTCAGCATCCACCAAAAAGAGGACGGCGTTGCACTCGTCGAGGGCCGCCTTGACCTGACGGCGAATTTCGCCCTCAAATACGTCGTCGGAACCTTCGACCCATCCGCCCGTATCCACGAGCGTAAACACGCGTCCACCCCACTCGGCACTACCGTAGTGGCGGTCGCGCGTCACACCGGCCACCGAATCCACAATGGCTTCGCGCTTTTGCACCAGGCGGTTAAAAAACGTCGACTTGCCCACGTTGGGGCGACCTACAATGGCGATTAACGACCTCATACTAGTATCCGAATTGCTTGAGCGAACGGGCGTTGTCGCGCCAGTCCGGCTGAACTTTTACAAAGAGCTCCAGGTGGACCTGGCGCTGAAAAAAGGCCTCCATGGCCTTGCGGGCGCCGATTCCGACCGACTTAATCGCCGCACCCTTGTGGCCAATGATGATGCCCTTTTGCGAATCGCGCGAAACGTACAAAATCGCCCGAATCTTGTGAATGTCTTCACCCTCTTCAAAGGTGTCAATCGCCACCTCAACAGAGTACGGAACCTCTTTCTGGTAGCGCATCAAAATCTGCTCGCGAATGATTTCGGACGCCACAAAGCGCTCGCTGCGGTCGGTCAACTGGTCCTTCTCGTAGTAGGCGGGGCCCTCGGGAATCAATTCCAGCACGCGAGACATCAAGTAGTCCAAGTTGAATCGGTTCAGGGCGCTAATCGGAATCACCTCAGCTTGCGGAAGCAGCTCTTGCCACTTCACGACCTCGACCTCGAGCACCGCCTGGTCCTTGAGGTCAATCTTGTTGAGCAGCAGCAGCAACGGCGTTGTTGTCGTCTGCAGGTGCTTAAACAGTCCCTCGTTTTTAAGCGGACCCTCGCCCAACTCCACCACATACAAAAAGACGTCGGCGTCCTTCAGTGCATCGCGCACCGCGTCGAGCATGCGCTCTTGCAGCTCATAGGCCGGATCCAGCACTCCAGGCGTGTCAGAAAAGACGACTTGGTAGTCGTAGGCCTCTGTTTCGCCGTTGAGAATTCCAAAAATTCGGTGGCGCGTGGTCTGTGCCTTGGGCGTGATGATGCTGAGTCGTTCCCCCACCAGCGCGTTCGCGAGCGTCGACTTCCCGACGTTGGGGTGGCCGATAAGGTTAACAAATCCAGACTTATGGGGTTTTGACATGGCTGCAAAGGTCGGGCTTTTATGCGGAACCCCACAGGACTTGTGGGTTTTTATCTTTTGTTGTACCTTTGCCGTCCATATCGCGGGGTGGAGCAGTTGGTAGCTCGTCGGGCTCATAACCCGAAGGCCGTCGGTTCGAGTCCGGCCCCCGCTACTCAGGTAATCCCAAGGACTTCGGTCCTTGGGATTTTTTTATGCTCGCTGGGGAGCTCGCTCACCAAGCGGGCATGAAAAAGCCCAAAATCCGCGCAGCGGATTGGGATTACCTGAGTACGCACCCCCTAAGCGGGCCGCCGTGCGCCAGCACGGCAATTTGGCCCCCGACTAAAGGAATAAGCCGATGAATTGACTGGCTTGTTCCTTTAATACCTACGCGACCCACCCTTTGAAGGATGCGCAGAATAAAAAAACGAGGCTAAGCCGAGCGCTTTTTCACGGGCTGTTAACCCACCCGAGCGAAGCGATGGCACTCTGGCACTAATCCCCACTTACTGCTTTAAAATTCGGGACCGTTCAGCCCTGCCATCGCAAATTACTTCTAACGTATACACACCAGAAGGAAGATCAGATACCTGCATTTGATAAATTCCATTAACCTTCTGTGCTCCTCGAACACACTGACCCAAACCATTGATGAGCCGAATGTCTGACGGCTTCTCGCCCCCCTCAATCCAAAGGTCATTTACCGCTGGAGAAGGGTAAATTTTAAGGTGCGTAAGCGCATCATCCTCTTCAACAGAAATGACATTGACGCTCGCATGGCTCCCGTTTCCGCCAACAAATGCCCAACTGTACGTAAAAACTCCAGGAATTACCTCTGTTGCCTGCCAAAAAACGGTGTCTTCAATTTCGCAAACCAAACCTAACACAGGGTTAAACAACAGGGAATGAACCGACATCGAATCCGTAATTGGCACGGAATGATAAAAGCCCATATGCCCGTCACCATCTATAGAATCATGAACGATGAGGTTGCCTTGAAAGTCTTTAATAGTCCACTCAAGTGTATTGTTCGTGTCCGGCTGGTAGAGATATGGGCCAGGATGATAGAGGGATAAATAAGTTTGCTGCGACCCTACATTGACGGCAAGGCTAGACCAAGAACAATCTTGGGCATGAGCACCTAACGTAAAAAGAGCACAAAGACTCAAAGCGGCGAAATGACTGTTCTTCATGGTAAACCTTTAAATATGAATGACGTAAATGTAGCTTAACATTGAAAAATAAGTTTGCCCATATTATCCGTAACCGCCATCCTGCACCGCGTACCCAATAATTCACATTAGTCTTCGACCTTCTCTCCAGAATGTCTACTAGGAAACCAAACCCAGGCCCCACGGCCTGGGTTTTTTCATTGGAAGCCGAGCCAAGCTCGCTTGAGCGAGGGGTTCCAATGAAAAAACCGCGACGAAGTCGCGGGTTTGGTTTCCTAGTACGCACCCCAACAGCGGTCCGCCGCGCGCCAGCGCGGCAATTTGGCCCCTGAAGCCAATGAAAAAACCACGCGACTCCGTCGCGGGTTTTATAATTCCGCGCCCTTTCGCACCTTGCAGTATGACTACCGACGAACGTATTGCCCGCATGACACTGGCCTCGGTGCACCCACACTACCTCGCCAAACTAGAGCGCAAGGGGGTGGATCCCGACCTCTACCTCGAGGCCCTCGCCTGGCTCACCCAGTCGGGCCGCGAAACCATCCAAACCTGGATCGACGACCAATGGACGTTCGCTCAAATTTTTGATTCCGTCCAGCTCAACCCCAACGCCGCGCTCATCAAGGGCGTAATTTGTGGATGGCGTGTCGAAGAAATCCAAAATCCGCTCTCGCAAAAGGTGCGCTACCTCGACAAATTGGTCGACGAACTGGCAAAGGGGCGCGCGCTGGGCAAAGTGCTGCGTACGGCTTAATCGGCAACTCAGCAATACGTACCCATAAATCATTGTGCGCTGGCCAATTCAGTGGCCCAGCTGTACTTTGCCCCCGAATTCACAAAATCACTCATGAACTACCGAATATTGGCCCTTGCCCTCGCGGCACCCCTGGCCCTACTCGCCCAATCCATTAAAAAAGAAACCGTTAGCTACAGCTACATTCAGCCACCACTCAACCACAGCGCAGACGGTCAAGCGTTTCAAACCAAAGTCAATGTGACGTACCGGGCCGAAATCGAACGACTTGAGGCTGCTGCCGAAGCCGACTACCAAGCTGCACTTGCGGCCTATCCGGCACAAGAGGCTGCCGCAAAGGCCGCGTACGACGAACGCGTGGCCGCCTACGAAAAAGCCCTAGCCGAGTGGAACAACAAATCCCTAGCCGGCAAAATCATCGAGAAGCAGGTCCTCGAGAACAGCAAGCCCTTACCCCCTCCCTCCTACCAGGCGCCGTACCCGCCCCAGCGCAAGAAACTGCAGCACCAAGCACTATTTGACGAGGCGGAACTCGCCCAGTCCTACGGCCGGATCGAGGGACGCACTGAGGCCGCGGGCGGAATCCAAGTTCAGATCACCCTCTACGGATTTCAAAATGAGGTTCCGAAGGTCGAGACCAAAGAGTCCACTGTCTACAGCACCGCAACTAAGTCGTCAACCAAAGTGATTGAATCACAGTGGGTCATCAACTACAAGCACCCCATTCACGTCAAGGCAACGGCAGCCGACGGCCACGTCCTGATCGACGAAATGGTCGCAGGCAGCGACGCCTTTCAAACGTTTAAAAGCGGATTGGTAAAATCTAGCACCCCTGGAACCTACGCGCAGTACCACATTGACGCCCTGCAGAAATCGTCAGTGAGCGCCAACATGACTGCAGCTAAAATCCTACTCAACAGCCAACTCGGAACCACACTCCAGCAGCGCACCACCACGGTGTTTGTTCCGGAATCCAAAAAAGTTGACTACAGCGACCTCGCCGAGGCAGCCATTTTGGTCCGCGAAGGCTACGAAAAGATGAACAAAGACGCTGCAGCCGGCGAGGTCAAGATCGCGCAAGCTATCGCGCTGTGGACCAAGGCCATTGGTGAATTTGATTCCGAAGACAAAAACGCGCGAATCAACAAGAAAATCATTGCCGAACTCTACCTCAACGTACTTGAGGCTGAGACCATTGCCCACCAATTCAGCGCCGCTCAAGAGCACGTGAGCCAAGCGCGACGCCTAGATTTTGGCAAAAAAGAGCGCGACGCCCTCGACGGACTAGCCATGCTTTTAAACGACTACGAGGCGCGGTACTAACCAAACTCCACTCCCAACATCCTTTCAATGCGCCCCGCAACGGGCGCATTGTTTATTTATAAATCAAATGCTTAATCGTTGATTCATAAATGAAACCCCCCAACCCTGAGGCGGACTTTTGTAGCAAATTCTTTGAATATGGCACGCATTACAGTTGCTCACGGGGACGGAATTGGTCCCGAAATCATGGACGCCACGCTGCGCATCCTCAAGGCCGCCGGAGCCGAACTCGAAATCGACGAAATCGAAGTGGGCGAAAAGCTCTACCTCTCGGGCAACAGCGCGGGAATTCACCCCGAATCGTGGGAAACCATTCGCCGCAACAAAGTATTTCTGAAGGCCCCCATCACGACGCCCCAGGGCGGCGGCTACAAAAGCCTCAACGTCAGCACGCGCAAGTTCCTCGGGCTCTTTGCCAACGTGCGCCCCTGCGTAAGCCTGCACCCCTACGTGACCACCAAGCACCCAATCATGGACGTGGTCATTGTGCGCGAGAACGAAGAAGACCTTTATGCCGGAATCGAGCACCAGCAGACCGACGAGGTCGTGCAGTGCCTCAAGCTGATCAGCCGTCCGGGCTGCGAGCGCATCGTGCGCTACGCCTTTGAATACGCCCGCACTCAGGGCCGCAAGAAGGTTACCTGCTTCACCAAAGACAACATCATGAAGCAGACCGACGGACTGTTTCACCAGGTTTTTGACGAAATCGCCGCGGAATACCCCGAAATCGAGAACGAGCACTGGATTGTCGACATCGGTGCCGCCAAACTCGCCGACACCCCCGAAGCCTTTGACGTCATCGTGATGCCCAACCTGTACGGCGACATTTTGTCGGACGTAGCCGCCCAAATTACCGGAAGCGTCGGACTCGCCGGATCCGCCAACATCGGCAGCGAGTGCGCCATGTTTGAGGCGATTCACGGTTCCGCCCCACGCCGCGCCGGCCAAAACGTCGCCAACCCCTCAGGGCTGCTGCACGGAGCCATCCTGATGCTCAACCACCTCGGCCAGTACAGCGTCGCTGAACGCGTCCACAACGCCTGGCTTAAGACCCTCGAGGACGGCACCCACACCTACGACATCTTCACCGAAGGCCTGAGCCGTGAAAAGGTCGGAACCCGCGAGTTCGCCGACGCCGTCATCGCCAACCTCGGTCAGTTGCCCAGCCAACTGAAGGCCGTGCACTACCGCGGCGAGTCAAAGATTGAGGTTCCGAAGTACGAGCGCAAAGCGCCGAAGGCCAAAGAACTGGAGGGCGTCGACCTCTTTGTGCATTGGCACGGAACCGAAGCAGATGTCTTGGCTCCCCTGATTCAAGCCATCAACCGCAAAGATTCGGCCCTGAGCATGATTACCAACCGCGGAATCAAGGTGTGGCCTGACGGATTCCCCGAAACGTTTTGCACCGACCACTGGCGCTGCCGGTTTAAGAATCCCGCAGGAGGTTTGATGCCCAAAGAGCGCATCGTCGAACTTTTGGAGGCCGCCGAAGCCCACGGAATCGATGTAATCAAGACCGAAAACCTGTACCGCTTTGACGGAACCCCGAGCTACTCGCTCGGCCAGGGCCAGTAAGCCGTGCAGCTGTCACTCACAAGCGCGCTCTGTTTGGCTGTGGCACTCGCCGCAACCTACGGAGCCTTTACCCTAAACGACAAGGCCGAGGCCACCCTGGCCTCGGCCCTTGCCGTTGGATTGCTTTTGATCACCCTCCGGTTGGCAGGGTCCCGCGAATTCACGCAGCACGACGAGGCCATTGAAGAGCCTCGCCGCGACCTCAAGGATTCAGAATAAAGTCTTTGCCTCCGCCCACGATCACCTTGGTATTGGGTGACTTCGAAAGCTCACGGTAGGCCTCAATCGTCTTGTACTGGATGATTTGCGGGGTCAGACCTTCTGAGATGATCTTGTTCGCGTCGCGAATGCCCTCAGCCTCGATAATGCGTCGGTCGGCCTCTTGGCGCTCGCGCTGGAGCACAAATTCCATTCGCTGGGCTTCTTGCTCGGCCTGAAGCTTTTCTTCAATCGCACGGTACAGTCCAGCCGGAAGCTTGATGCTCTTCATCAGGACGGCCTCAATCACGAATCCGCGGTCCTCAAGAAGACCCATCATGCTCTTTTTGATGGCGGTCTCGATTCCGAGGCGGTTGCCCGTGTGCATGTCCTTGGCCATAAAGCCGGCAGTCACGTCCGCGGCTGCGGCGCGAAAGACGGGCAAAATCATGGACATCTCGTAGTCGGGCCCAATGCTCCCCACCACGTCGGTTGCGCGGCGCTGGTCGATGTGGTAAAGGATCGAAATTTCGGCTCCGACATTCAATCCCTCTTTGGACGGCAAGTCGAGCTTTACCTCGAGGTTGGTGGTTCGGGTCGGAACCTGAATAATCGTCGTCAAAAACGGATTGTACAGCCGTGGCCCTGGTTGAACCTCGCGTTTGCTGATTTTACCGAGCGTGCGCTTGACGCCCACATCGCCCTGCCGCACTACCGTACAGGAACTTAACACCACCCCCGCAAGGGCGAACCAAACCATATTCTTTGCTTTCATACATTTAAATGTTTCAAAACCTTCGGCAAAATATCTGCCTAAATCCGTGCAATAAAAATATTTAATAGACCATATAAATGCCCCTCGGGAATACTGCAGCGACACCAAGGACCCACCCTACTGACGGGGGACCCATGTACTTTGAAACAAACCTCGACGCTCTAGTTCAGGAACCCCTAAACATGGCAACCAACGCCTTATTTATCGCGTTGGCGTGGTACTGGACGCGACGGCTGGGGCGTTCGAGCGCAAAACCCTCATGGGTCTTGAATGCCATGCCCTTGCTTTGGGTTGCTTCGGTATCTGGGACCGTGTACCACGGCTTTCGCCTGCATTCCGTGTTTTTTGTACTGGACGTGCTGCCCATCTTTGCCTTTTTGCTGGTCGGAGCTTGGCGCTTTTGGTGGTACTGGACCAAGAGTTCAACGGGCGCCACTGCTGCAGTCGCAGCAGCAAGTGCTGCTCAAGTCTCTGGGTCAAAATTTTTATCCTCAGGAGAACTCCTGTTAAGCTACCTCGCGAGTACCGCAGCATTGCTGATTCCCGTCGCTGCGCTGTCGAGGAAGTTTCCCCACCTCTGCCTGCCCTTTGTGCTCAGCCTCGCGGGATTCGCAGTCGCCGTCGCAATGCGCCTCTTGGACCCTTACGGGGTTTTGCCCTTCGGAACTCACGTTTTTTGGCACATTTTCGGAGTGGTCGCAACCCACTTTACCCTAGTACTCATTGAAGACTACGAGCGGATTCGCACAGATTCCCTACCTTCAACGCACTAATTACCCCACCATGAACCAATCAGTTATAGAGCGCGGCCTGATGCTGCTCGGAGCCCTCCTCATTCTACTTTTTGCCTTGGGCTTTGTCGTCCCCGCGATTGGCGCATGGCAGTCAGAAATCCGCATCATGGTCGTCGTGGGTGTCGTACTCTATGCCGCCTACAGTTTTTGGACCCAAACCAAAGATGCTAAGGATCTTGCTGCAAAAGCGAGCGAAGCAGCCAAATGGCGTCACGAAGCTGAGCAGCTGCGAAGCACGTTGTCTCAGTTGCAAAGCGAGTTGAGCGCGGCCCACGAATCCACCAACAAGGCCGAAACCGCCAAAAAGAAGGCCCAAACTGAGCTCAAAAAGGCCCAAGAAGCACTCGCCGAGTGCCAGGCGACCAAGGAGGTTTAAGCGCTTAGGTCACAAAAAAACCCGCCGCTTGCGCGGCGGGTACATCCCTGGTGTGGCCCTGGCAGGAATCGAACCTGCATCTTAGGCTCCGGAAACCCACATACTATCCATTGTACTACAGAGCCATCCTAGAGCTCAACGCGCTGCGCTTTTGCTCGGGGCGGCAAAGGTACAATACCGCTGGCGACTAAAATTCCGCCAAAGGCAATGGCGAAGGCGACCCAAAATGGAATCAGTTGTGAGCCCGTCAAGAAAAATCCGGCAATAAAAATCCCAAAGCCCACAAGCAAGCGCGCGGGGGTGTAGCGGACGGGAAGGCGGTACAGCCGAGGCATTTGGGCGGGCTGACGCTCAGGACCGGCGAAGAGGAGGCGTACGGCGGTTGTGAAGGGGAAGTCGCGAAAGTTTTGAATCAGACGCGCCGCATAAAACGAACTCACATAGAAGGGATCTCGCTGCTCAATTGGCTTGGTCAATCCGTACGTGACTGGTTCGCGTCCGTAGTGGTAGCTCCCGAAAAGGCGGTCCCACATCGTGAATATTCCGCCGTAGTTTTTGTCGAGGTGAACACGGGCCGAAGAGTGGTGAATTTGGTGGTAGCGTGGCGTCACGATGAAGCGTTCGAGGCCCACCCACGCCGGCCAGAGTTCGCTGTGAAGAAGTGCTTGATAGAACGCATTGAGCACCTGAGCAAGGACGATGTATTCGGGCTCGATTCCGAAGAGCACCAGCGGGCTGTACACGAGGACCCGCACAAAGTAACCCAAGGGAGAGTTGGCAAAGTTGACGCTCAAATTGTACTCCTCGGGCTGGTGGTGCACGAGGTGGGCCACCCACACAATGCTTACGCGGTGCGAAATGCGGTGGTAGAGGTACCAAAAGAGGTCGACTCCAATAAATGCGGCGGCAAAGTTGAGCCAACCCGGTTTGATGGAGTCAAAAATCCGAAATCCAAGCATTTTGGTGGTAAGCCAAAGGCCAAAGCTGAGTGAGAGCAGGGCAAAAAGCCGTTCAATCATTCCCAAACTTAGGTT
>Ga0222713_10005346_pt1 | contig 12500 bp, 15 predicted proteins | sample C33_649DmetaG_FD_165061 | JGI IMG/M metagenome (GOLD analysis project Ga0222713, IMG submission 165061) | Estuarine water microbial communities from San Francisco Bay, California, United States - C33_649D | ecosystem: Environmental > Aquatic > Marine > Unclassified | place: USA: California...
TGAGTTTATGAGATGTAACTCCGGACTAGGGTAAATAAATACCTGTAGATGAATGGATCTATGTGATTGACACTACAGCAAATCTTGTTATTTCCAAGTCTAACGAAGTATTTTTAAAGATTAATACAGAACCTCACATAGAATATGAACTTAGAGATCACTTTAAGTTTGAGGTTCCTAATGCAAAGTTTATGCCCCAGTACCGTGGAAGGAATTGGAATGGGGAGATTCATTTGTATGACATGAGATCAAAACAGATCTATGTTGGTTTGTTGGATAAGATTGTCAACTTTTGTAAGCAGTATGGTTATACTTACAAATTTGAAGACAATAAGTTCTATGGCACTCCATATGAGGAGAATGAGCATATTTCATATGAAGGTGTCAAAGATTATATGCATTCTATTTGCGCCCATACTCCGAGGAAGTATCAAATTGAGGGAGTATATGGTGCATTAAAACATAATCGAAAGCTATTGATAAGTCCCACTGCATCAGGCAAATCTCTGATGATTTATTCGTTAGTGAGATACTATGTTGATAGGAACGAAAAAATACTTTTAGTCGTTCCAACGACATCTCTTGTAGAGCAAATGTATAAGGATTTCCTTGATTATGGTTGGGATGCTGATTCATATTGCCACCGTATCTATTCTGGTAGAGAAAAAACAAATGAATATCCAGTCACAATTACTACTTGGCAATCCGTATATAAACTAGAGCGTTCATTCTTTGAAGATTATGGTGTCATTATAGGTGATGAAGCACATTTATTCAAGAGCAAATCTCTGATTGAGATTATGACCAAACTTCATCATGCCAAGTATCGTTTTGGTTTTACTGGAACATTAGATGGAACACAAACTCATAAATGGGTTCTGGAGGGTTTGTTTGGACCATCATACAAAGTAACAAGAACTGATGAATTGATGAAGCAAGGTCATCTTTCTCAACTTGATATTCAATGCATTGTTTTAAAACACGATCCACAAAGGTTTGAAACTTATGAAGATGAGATACAGTATTTAATTTCCCATGAGCAGAGAAATAAATTTATTACCAATCTTACTCTTGACTTAAAAGGAAACACGCTTGTGCTGTTCAGTAGAGTAGAAGCACATGGAGCAGTGTTATATGAAATGATAAATACTAAAAAGCGAAGTGATAGAAAAGTTTTCTTCGTCCATGGTGGTGTTGATGCTGAAGAAAGAGAATTAGTCAGAGAGATTACAGAAAGAGAAAACAACGCAATTATCGTTGCTTCTTATGGAACTTTTTCTACAGGTATCAATATTAAAAATCTCCATAATGTTATCTTCGCCTCACCAAGTAAGTCCAGAATCAGAAACCTTCAAAGCATTGGACGAGTTCTTAGAAAAGGAAAAGATAAAGTAAAGGCAACTCTGTATGATATATCAGATGATTGCACATTCAAATCAAGAAAAAATTACACACTAAATCATCTAATAGAAAGAATTAAGACATACAATGAAGAAAATTTTAATTATGACATAATCTCCGTACAACTTAAAACAAATGGGAATTGAAGACGACTTCTATGCAACAATAAAATTAAAATCAGGTGAGGAAATATTTGCAAAAGTAGCACCTTCAGAAGAAGAAGATAGAACTTTGCTGTTGGTTTCAAATCCGATTATAATTATTGAAATCAAAAATAGAACAGGTGTAATTGGTTATAAGGTTGAACCTTGGTTAAAAACAACAACAGAAGACTTATTCATCTTAAATTTAGATGATGTAATGACTATGAGTGAATCTCAAGACATTGAGATTATTTCAATGTACCAATCTTATGTAAGACAGAATGCTAAATTAGATGGTAATGAATGCAAGATTGATAGGAGAATGGGGTATATCTCCAATGTAAACGATGCTAAGGAGATCTTAGAAAAGATATTTAAAAGTAGTTAAAGCTTATCTTTTCAACCCCGACAAAGGTTATTGTACACACTTTTGGATACCTTGTCAAGTATTTAATTAAGTGGTATAATTTATACATAATAATGATAAAAACTTATGATTACCACAGCAGTTATGACCAAGAGAAAGAGGTCAGAGCATTACGTCAACAACAAAGAGTTTCTTGCTGCTCTCATTAAGTATCGTGAAGACAAGGAAATCGCAGAGATTCAAGGAAAACCAAAGCCTCCCATCCCTCGCTACATTGGTGAGTGCTTCCTTAAGATTGCCAATCACCTTTCATTCAAACCAAACTTCGTGAACTACATGTTCAAGGAGGATATGATTTCTGATGGAATTGAGAACTGTGTTCAATACATTCACAACTTCAATCCAGAGAAGTCGCAGAATCCTTTTGCATACTTCACTCAAATCATTCACTACGCATTCCTCCGTCGTATTCAAAGAGAGAAGCGTCAGTTAGAAATCAAGAACAAGATTATTGAACGTTCTGGTTACAGCGAAGTATTTGATGACAACAATACCCTTGACGGTAACAACTATAGCGACTATAATAGCATCAAAGACGCTGTACACTCTAAACTTCGGTACTGAATGAAAGTCGCTATTATCACCGATCAGCACTTCGGGGCAAGGAAAAATTCTAAACTTTTCCATGATTATTTCTTGAAGTTTTATAATGATGTCTTCTTCCCAACCTTAGAAGAAGAAGGTATCACTACGATTGTTGATATGGGAGATACCTTTGATAGTCGTAAAGGTATTGACTTTTCTGCTTTATCTTGGGCAAAGAACAATTACTATGACCGTCTCCAAGAAATGGGAGTAAAGGTTCATACGATTGTTGGCAATCATACCGCATACTATAAAAATACTAACGAAGTAAATGCTGTTGATCTTTTACTTCGTGAGTATGATAATGTGACTGTTTATTCAGAACCAACTGAAGTGATGTTGGGTCAACTACCTGTACTTTTTATACCTTGGATTAATCAAGAAAATGAAGCAAACACTCTTAAACTTATTGAAAAGACAACTTGCTCGTGTGCGATGGGGCACCTTGAGCTCCAAGGATTTAGAGTTAATAAACAAATCGTCATGGAGCATGGTTTGGAGAGCAAACTATTTGGTAAGTTCGCCAGGGTCTACTCGGGACACTATCACACTAGATCGGATAACGGAACAGTCTTCTACCTAGGAAATCCTTATGAGATGTTTTGGAATGATGTGAATGACAAAAGGGGATTTCACATCTTTGATACTGAAACATTAACTCACGAACCTGTCAACAATCCTTATCGTTTATTTTACAACATCTATTACGAGGACACTGATTATCAAACTTTTGATTCTCGTGAATATGAGAATAAAATTGCGAGGATTATTGTTCGTAAAAAATCGGATACCAAAAAGTTTGAAAAGTTTGTTGATAAATTATATACTTCCAATGTAGCAGAACTAAAAATTGTAGAAAATTTTGTAATTCAAGATACAGAGGACTTTGAAGCATTTGAATCTGAAGACACACTTTCTATTCTGAATAGATATATTGAGGAGGCAGAAATCAATCTTGATAAATCAATCGTTCAAAGAATGATTCAAGAAATTTATCAAGAGGCATGTGAATTAGTGTAATGTTTATTTTAACTATTCATGGAAAGGAAACTGAAGGTGCATATTCAGTTTCCAATCAAGATGGTGAACAAGTATTATACTTATTTGAAGAAGAAGATGATGCGATTAGATATGCTATGATGTTAGAAGAAGAAGGATATCCTGAAATGCACGTAATTGAAATTGAGGATGACATCATGATGAGAACATGTGATGTTTATAATTACCAATATGCAATTATTACTAAGAATGACATTGTAATTCCTCCAACTGTTGAACATGATTTTATTTAAAACTATTCGCTGGAAAAATTTTCTATCTACAGGAAACCAGTTTACTGAAGTTGACTTCACAAAAAACAAAACAAATTTAATCATCGGAACAAATGGTGCTGGTAAGTCCACTGTTCTAGATGCTCTTACCTTTTCTTTGTTTGGAAAACCATTTCGCAGAATCAATAAACCACAACTTGTCAATTCTGTAAATGAAAAGGATTGTAGAGTTGAGGTTGAATTCTCTATTGGATCAACTGAATGGAAAGTTGTGCGTGGAATCAAACCTGCCATATTTGAAATTTGGAGAAATGATGCTGTATTAGATCAGTCTGCAGCAGCACTGGATCAACAAAAATGGTTGGAGCAGAATGTTCTAAAGATGAACTATAAGTCTTTTACTCAGATTGTTATTCTTGGTAGCAGCACTTTTGTTCCATTTATGCAACTCCCCGCTGCTCATCGTAGAGAAGTGATTGAGGATTTGCTTGATATTAAGATTTTTTCTTCAATGAATAATTTGATTAAGGAAAAGATCCGATCAATCAAAGAAGAAGTTAAAGTTTATGAACTTAAGAAAGAATCTTTACTTGATAAAGTCAAGATGCAAGAAGAGTTTATTGGAGAACTTGAGAACCGAGGAAAAGATAATATAAACAACAATAATCGGAAAATTTCCGATTTGGATAAAGAAATTGAACAATATACTCAGGAAAATGAGTCTGTAGAAGATCCGCTTAGGGCACTTATTCGTGAGCAAGATGCAATCACTGGATATGCTGAAAAACTCCGTAAGTTAGGAAACCTCAAAGGCAAAATTTCTCAAAAAGTATCTACTATTACTAAAGAGCATAAATTCTTTACTGAGAATTCGGTATGCCCCACCTGCACTCAACCTATTGAAGAAACCTTTAGAATAAATAGAATTAAGGACGCTCAAGATAAAGCAAAGGAGTTGCAATCTGGTTATAAAGAACTAGAGGAGGCAATTAAAGAGGAAGAGGAGCGAGAGCGTCAATTCACTGCTCTTACGAAGGAGATTTCAAAATTAACGAATGGCATTTCTCAAAACAATATTAAGATTAATGGATTGCGAAAGCAAATCAGAAATCTTGAACAAGAAATTCAAGTTCTTACCGAGAACCTTGCAAACCGAAATTCTGAACATGAGAAGTTAGAATCCTTCAAAGACAATTTAAAAACTACATACAACGAACTCGCTTCTAAAAAAGACACAATCAACTACTACGATTTTTCGTATAGTTTGCTTAAAGACGGTGGAGTTAAATCCAAAATCATTAAGAAGTATCTACCGCTGATAAATCAGCAAGTTAACCGTTATCTTCAGATGATGGACTTTTATATTAACTTCGTTCTTGATGAGGAGTTTAACGAAACCGTCAAGTCACCCATTCATGAAGATTTCTCCTATGCTTCTTTCAGTGAAGGGGAGAAAATGAGAATCGATCTTGCACTACTTTTTACTTGGAGAGAAGTTGCAAGAATGAAAAATTCAGTTAATACAAATCTTCTGATTATGGATGAGGTATTTGATTCTTCACTTGATGGATTTGGAACAGAAGAGTTCCTTAAGATTATCCGCTACGTGATTAAAGATGCAAATATTTTCGTCATCTCTCACAAGACAGGATTAGAGGACAAATTTGAAAGTGTCATAAAATTTGAGAAAGTCAAAGGTTTTTCACATATGGTGGCATGAACCACTTAAGAACAATGCAAGTCCCAAACTGGAAACACAACTCTGGGAAACCTCAGAAAAGAAAGTTAAAACCACAAGCACTGAGGCAAGCAAAAGCACGACTTGCCCAGTTCAAAAAGCGTCACAGAACCTCCCCCAAAAAGGGAGGTTCTTTTGTATTATACGTTTATACGAAGTAACACTCATGTCTATTCGCCACGAAATTAAATCCCAACTTGCTAAACTGCTTGCCACGGAAGATCTTGTGGTTGAGCATAAGAAAGTTTCTACTGCTTGCTTTAACGTTCATACTCGTGTCCTGACTCTTCCTTTGTGGGAGAAAGCTAGCAATACTGTGTATGATTTGTTGGTTGGGCATGAAGTAGGACATGCTCTTTTTACTCCTGATGAGGATTGGACTGAGAAAGTAAAAGTTCCTGCTCAGTTTGTGAATGTGGTTGAAGATGTCCGCATCGAAAAACTGATGAAGCGGAAGTATCTGGGACTTGCTAAGACATTCTTTAATGGATATAGAGAACTGAACGAAGAAGATTTCTTTCAACTTGAGGATGAAAATATTTCAAGTTTTAATCTTGCTGATCGTGCAAATTTGTGGTTCAAGGTAGGAAACTTCATTGATGTTCCTATTGAACGTGGTGAAGAAATGCAAATTATTAATCAAATTGCAGATACTGAAACTTTTTCTGATGTTTTGATTGCTGCAGAAGCACTTTATAAGTATTGCAAAAAAGAAAAAGAACAACAACAAAAAGTTGCTAGTTTTGATAATCATGAGACGCAAGGCAACTCTACTTCATCTACACAACAAGAAGTAGAAACTGAACAAAATGAGGAGGAGCAAGAGGGGGAAACAAATAAATCAGAAGCAGAACAAAATGAAAATGAAGGTTCTGCTCATGGCGAATCTAATATCGTTCCTGATAATAAAGAAGAACCAGAAGTCCGTACTGCAGAATCTTTAGAAGATAAAATTCGTGATTTGGTAAATGATGATGGATATGAAAATATTTACGTAGAAATTCCTCAGGTTAATCTTGAAACTATTATCGGTAAGAATGAAGAAGTTCACGCTCACATTGACGCTTCTTTTCAGCAACAACAAAAATCTTATGAGGAAACTCTGAAAGAAAATTACAATCATCTTACCCCAATCAGTTTATTTCTAAAAGCAGATACTGAATTTAGAAAGTTTAAAATTTCGGCTCAGAAAGAAGTAAACTATCTGGTAAAGGAGTTTGAGTGTCGTAAAGCAGCGGATAGTTACTCTCGCGCTTCTACTGCTCGTACTGGCGTTCTTGATACTTCTCGTCTCCATACTTATAAGTACAGCGAAGATCTTTTCAAAAAGGTTACCGTAATTCCTGATGGTAAGAATCATGGATTAGTTTTTATTCTTGACTGGAGCGGTTCTATGTCTCAAGTTCTTGCCGATACCTGTAAGCAACTTTTTAATCTTGTTTGGTTCTGTAAAAAAGTTTCTATTCCTTTTGAGGTTTATGCTTTTACCAATGAGTGGCGGCGTGGACAGCACGATTATGCAACTGGAACGTTTAAATCTGCTGATAGAACTTCTCATTACGAAAAGAAAGAAAATCTTCTTGCTGTTGATGAAAGTTTTTCTTTGATGAATATTCTTACTAGCAAAGTTTCTGGTAAAGAACTGGAGCATCAAATGTTGAATATTTGGCGACTTGCTGTGTATTATGGAAATACTTACCAAACTCCCTATACATATCCTAATCGCATGTGTCTTTCTGGGACTCCTCTGAATGAAGCATTGATTTCTCTTCATCAGATTCTTCCAAAGTTTCAACGAGAAAATAAACTGCAGAAAGTTCAGTGTATTGTTCTAACCGATGGTGAGGCAAATCATCTTCCATATCATCGTGAAGTGAAACGTGCCTGGGAAAAAGAACCATATATTGGCACTCGTCATATTAATCCTTATAGTACTTTTCTCCGTGATCGCAAACTAGGAGCCACTTATAAGTTTGATTATGGATACCATCAATTTACTGATGCTCTTCTTCGCAACCTTAAAGATAAGTTTTCTTCAGTAAACTTTATTGGTATTCGTGTCCTTGAAAGTCGTAATGCTAATCGTTTTATCAATCTGTATCATACTGATAATGATAGTCAATATCAAAAAATTCAAAATGACTGGAAAAAACTGAAAAGTTTTACAATTACCAATTCTGGATATGATGCCTATTTTGGATTATCTTCAACTGCCTTGTCGCAAGATTCTGAATTTGATGTTGCGGAAGATGCTACCAAATCTCAAATCAAATCTGCTTTTGTCAAATCACTTAAGACTAAAAAACTAAATAAGAAAGTTCTTGGTGAATTTATTTCTTTGGTAGCATGAAACAAAAATTTCCACTTAACCATATTGTAAAGTGTGATGTTAAAGAGGTATGGATAGTTTGCAACAGTAGCATTACTGCAAAAGGAATACCTGCTTTAATGAATAAGTATTATCCAGGATATACTGCTTGTCTTTGCAGTGAAGAGTATCTTGAAGAACTCAAAAACCAGTTGGTAAACTGACCCTCAAAGAATAAATTCGTTGCTTTTCCCTTGTATAATGACTTCAGTTGAAACAAACCCCTCTTATTATGCCCCGCACTCAAATGACTGGTAATCAAATTATTGATGATTTGAAAAACACATTTGGTAAAGAATTTACCTCTGCAGATGTTCGCGGTTATTGTGCTTCTAAGGATATTTCTTATCCCACTGTTACCAAACATTTGGAACAGTTTAAAGTTGGACGTGGTAGGTGGAATCTTGAAGTTACTGTACAAAAAGTTGAAGAAATTGAACGTACTTTTCAAGCACCTGCTGCGCTCCCTGCTGTAGAACAAAATCTCATTCCAGATAAAGATGATACCTTCGTCAAGTTTGGTAACTTTGGTGATATTAAAAAAATTATTCAGTCCCGTATCTTTTATCCTGCGTTTATTACGGGTTTGTCGGGTAACGGTAAAACGTTCAGTGTGGAGCAAGCGTGTGCTCAACTTAAGCGTGAATTGATTCGTGTAAATATTACTATTGAAACTGATGAAGATGATCTTATTGGTGGTTTTCGCCTTGTTGATGGTGCCACTGTTTGGCACAATGGTCCTGTCATCGAAGCACTCCAACGCGGAGCGATCTTGCTCCTTGACGAGATTGACCTTGCCTCCAACAAAATCCTTTGTCTACAATCCGTGCTAGAAGGAAAAGGTGTGTTCCTTAAGAAAATCGGCAAGTTTGTAAAACCTGCCTCTGGTTTCAATGTGATTGCTACCGCAAACACTAAGGGTAAGGGTTCTGATGACGGACGTTTCATCGGCACCAACGTGCTCAACGAGGCATTCCTTGAACGCTTCCCCGTGACATTTGAGCAGTCCTATCCTGCTCCTGCTACCGAACAAAAAATTCTTGAGGGTATTGCGTTGGATCTTGGCGTGGAAGATAGGGATTTCTGCAAGCGTCTGGTGGACTGGGCAGACATCATCCGCAAGACATTCTTCGATGGTGGCATTGAGGAAATCATCAGCACCCGTCGCTTGGTTCACATCATTCGTGCCTACAGTATCTTCCAAGATAAAGCAAAGGCAATCCAAGTTTGTGTGAATCGTTTTGATGACGAAACCAAACAAGCATTCCTTGAACTGTATGACAAGGTGGATGCTGATTTCCAAATGCCCACTGAAGAGGTTGCTCAAGACGCTCCTTTCTGATAGAATATGGGGAGGTAAAAAGTGCCTCCTCTTTTTGTCCTTTACTATGAATCACAATGTCTGAAAATTTTGAAAGCACTTACGAAAGTTCAATTCCAAACCAAGATTTCTGGGAAAATGATGGAATCAGCCTGACAGGAAATCCTTGCCCTTCTCCCGATATGCTTGTTCTTGGTTCACGACTTCCTGGTGGACTTGGAGAAGATCACATTTCATTTAATTCACCATCTACATTTAATTTGATTGTGCCCGAAGATACAAATAAAAACGGTTTCTGGAAATACGAAGAAGATAAAACTCTTAAGGAAGTTGAGCAATATCTTTCTAGCACTTATCATTCTCACTATACTTCCGAGCAATCTAAAACTCAAACTCTTGATTTGATTGAGAGTATCGGTGATGCAGAAGCATTTACTCGTTCAAATGCCATCAAGTATCTCTCTCGCTTTGGTAAGAAGAATGGTAAATCTAAGATGGACATTCTGAAAGCAATCCACTATTGTATTCTTCTTTACCACTTTGCTGGACTTCATAAAAATACTACTAACACTTACAACTATTGATTATGAAACTTTCTGATAAAACTCTTTCTGTTCTTAAGAACTTCTCTTCTATTAATCAATCTATTTTGTTTAAAGAAGGAAGTAAACTTCGCACAATTAGTGTGATGAAGAATATTCTTGCTGAAGCAACAATTACTGAAGAGTTTCCTCAAGATTTTGGTGTTTATGATTTGAACCAGTTTCTCAATGGATTGAATCTTCATCAAAATCCTGAACTTGATTTTGCTAATGATGGATATGTAGTTATCCGCGAAGGTAAAATGCGTTCAAAGTATTTCTTTGCAGATCCTAGCGTTATCATTACTCCTCCTGATAAAGCAATTAATCTTCCTAGTGAAGATGTTTGTTTTGAATTGAGTACTGAACAACTAGATAAACTCCTCAAGGCAGCAGCAGTTTATCAACTTCCTGACATCTCTGCCGTTGGTGAAGGTGGTGTTGTAAAACTGGTGGTTCGTGATAAGAAGAATGATACCTCCAATGATTTTGCAATCGTTGTTGGTGAAACTGACTCTGAGTTTGTTTTCAATTTTAAAGTTGAGAATATCAAAGTTCTTCCTGGAACTTATGAGGTAGTCGTATCTCAAAAACTTTTGTCACGGTTTACTTCCAAGAACCACGACCTCTGCTATTATATTGCTCTGGAACCTGATTCTACATTTGGATGAATATTTTCGCCACATCGCCATTTCCTGCGGAAAGTGCCATTTGCCTCCCCGACAAACACATTGTCAAGATGCCCCTAGAGTGCTGTCAGATGCTCTCTATCGTTGCCTCTGACAAATGGGGGCATGGATATGGAACCCTTCCTAAAGCAGATGGAACACCCTACAAGACAGAGAAGGGAGCATTCCGCAATCATCCCTGTACTAAATGGGCTATGGAGAATATTCATAATGCCTACTGGTTAATCAAGTGGGGATTGAATTTGTCCGATGAATACTGCCTGCGGTATAATAAAACTCACTCCTGTTATAAAACTCTTGTGGATGCATACTATTTGTTTCCCAAAGGTAAAATTACAGAAGTAACACCCTTTGCCCGTGCTATGCCAGATGAATATAAATTTGACACAAGCATTGACACTTTTACTGCTTACAAGATGTATATCGCATCCAAACCTTGGGTTGCATCTAATTATCTTCGTATGCCAAAACGAAAACCTGATTGGGTATGAAATATCAAAAAGGTGATGTTTTCCTTGACAAAGATACATGCAAGTTGTATATTTTTGACGGGAAAGAATGGTGGGAGATTGTCCCAAGTTCTTATTTAAAAAAACCTGATTGGATATAAACATTATGAGTCGTGATGAATTTTTGTGGGTTGAGAAGTATCGACCCAAAACAATTGAAGATTGTATCCTTCCAGATGCAACTAAAAAAACTTTTAAAGACTTTCTAGATAAAGGTGAGGTTCCTAATCTTCTTCTTTCGGGACCTGCTGGTTGTGGTAAAACAACCGTAGCAAAAGCACTCTGTAACGAATTGGGAGTAGATGTATATGTCATTAACGGATCCGATGAAGGTAGATTCCTTGATACTGTCCGAAACACTGCGAAAAACTTCGCTTCGACCGTCTCACTTTCGTCAACTGCTAAACACAAAGTCATCATTATTGATGAGGCAGATAACACAACCAACGACGTTCAACTCCTCTTACGGGCGTCTATTGAGGAGTTTAGTAACAATTGCAGATTCATTTTCACCTGCAACTACAAAAACAAAATCATTGAACCTCTCCACTCCCGATGCGCCGTTGTGGACTTCAATATCAAAGGGAAGGAGAAAGCCAACCTTGCTGCAGGTTTTTATGGACGCCTTCAAGACATCCTACAAAAAGAAGGTGTTGAATTCGATAACAAAGTTCTCATCGAACTTATTAACAAACATTTCCCCGATTGGCGACGAGTCCTCAATGAGTGCCAACGCTATTCGTCGGGAGGAGAAATCAACTCGGGTATTCTTGCAACTTTTAGTGATGTAAAGGTAAATGATCTCATCAAACATCTCAAAGACAAAAACTTCCCAGAAGTTCGTAAGTGGGTGGTCTCCAACCTGGACAACGATGCTTCTGACATTCTTCGCAGGGTTTATGACTCCGCTTATGATTGCTTACTTCCCCAGTCTATCCCTGCTGCCGTTCTTATTATTGCTAAGTATCAATACCAATGTGCGTTCGTGGCTGATCAGGAAATTAACATCCTAGCAGCATTAACTGAGATTATGATTGAGTGTGAATTCAAATGAGACATCAAGTAAAATCAAAGTGGTATTACATTTTCTGGGGTGCTATGGCAGTTGCCGTAGTAGGTGGTCAGATTTATGTTGGATCTGGTTATCGTGAGATGGCAGAAGCAACAAATGGTGCTGATATTCGTGTGACTTGTGAGGTTTATGATCCATACCCACCAATGAATACAGGTAATAAAACTGGAGAGTTTGAATGAAATCTCTTAAGACGCCTTTACGCTACCCTGGCGGTAAGTCCCGTGCTTGTGAGAAAATGTGTCCTTACTTCCCAGACCTTCGTAACTATGATGAGTTTCGTGAACCCTTTCTTGGAGGAGGAAGTGTTGCGATTTATATCACCAAGAAATATCCCTCGTTAAATATTTGGGTGAATGATTTGTACGAACCTCTTGTAAACTTCTGGCAGCAAC
>Ga0222713_10005347_pt1 | contig 12499 bp, 18 predicted proteins | sample C33_649DmetaG_FD_165061 | JGI IMG/M metagenome (GOLD analysis project Ga0222713, IMG submission 165061) | Estuarine water microbial communities from San Francisco Bay, California, United States - C33_649D | ecosystem: Environmental > Aquatic > Marine > Unclassified | place: USA: California...
GTTTTTTTCTTGATTCCAACGTATAAAAAGCCTGTCGTGTATAAACAACTCATTACAGAAGAAGAGAGGCAACATATCATGAAAGTTGCCGAGTCAAAATTAGAAACTTCTCGTATTGGTTCAGATAGAGACAGTGAGACTGCGTGGTTGTCTTCAGATGATCCGATTGTTCGTAGAGTGATTGATAAATGTATAAGTAATTGCGATAGACCTTTTCGAAATTGCGAAGACCTACAAGTTTTAAGATACAAAGAGGGTGGTTTTTACAAGCCTCACTTTGATGCGTGTAGAGAGAAAGAGGATTGTTCAGAGTCTAACTATTCAAATCAACGAATGTACACTTTCATAATCGCCCTGACCGATGATTATGAGGGTGGTTCTACCAGTTTTCCAAATTTGGACAAGAAATATAAGATGCAGGCCGGTGATGTATTGAAATTTAACAATTTAGATAATTACGGTCTCGTGTGTGGTCAAGCGCTTCATTGTGGTGAACCAGTGACGTCTGGTAATAAATGGATTTGTAATCTTTGGGTTCATACATATCCTTATCAATATAAAGAATAGATGAATACATAAAGGAATATGGACAAAGAATTGACATTTATTATACCTGACAATTTATCTCATGACATATGTGCTAGTATGATAGCACGATATGAGAGAGACGTGCGTAAACAAAATGTTCCTTTCAAATATACCGCGTTACGTATAACTTCATACCCTGATTGGGGTGATATTGATACATTATTATATTCTAAACTTAATGAATCACTTACTAGCTACTTTAAGCATTGTGAAACTCTTGTAAAAAGTACAATGTTTTACAATACAACAATGTCTATTAAGGATACTGGGTACAACATACAGCGGTATAGGAGAGGTGAAACTGACGACTGGCACAGTGATTTTAAGGAGTGTGAAGGAAATGTTACATATTTAACGTATATGTGGTGTTTGAACACACTGGAAGAAGATGATGGTGGTTGTTTGTCGTTTGCACACGGTATGAAAATTCGTCCAGAAACTGGCAAATTAATTATTTTTCCGTCTACGTGGACAAATGTGTATCGCAGTGACGAAGTTCTCAAACGAACTTCTAAATATATTATGGTTGGTTATCTTATGTGTAAGCGCGTTCCTCCACCTGTAGAAGAGAAGAAGCAACAAGCATAGGAAGAACTCTCCTGATTATTTCTGCTTGTTTTTTTTCTTCTTCATATAATTTATATGGATTTCTGAGACCTTCATACAGTGTTTTAAAGGCCATTCGGAAATAGTAATACGACAATTGAAAAACAAAAATGATTTTCCTCATTTTTTACTTAACGTCCCGCATCTTTAAATAGTTGCAATGAACTCCCACCTAAGTTCATTACAAATTTTTTTGAATATGACATCTTGTTGGTATAATTTTTCTTTTGATTTTAATAATGGAAAGTATTGTAAATATTCATCTTGTCCCAACAATTCACAAAATTTATACAACACGTATGAATAACTCAAAAAATTTTTACGTTCACTTGGAGAATGTCTATCGAATGGTTTTTGAATGTCTTTGAACATGATTCGCAATCGCTCTTCCAACTCTGGTGGCATGTTTGGAGGTTTAATTCCATTCAATATATTTGTGATATACGGAACGTGTTCATAATACTTGTTCAATTTCAATTTCTTCAACAATCCTCTGACTTTTGCGTGTGTGATTTCTTCTAATTTTTTGATTTTCAACTTTTTGAGTTCCAATCGTAGTTTGTCTATGACATCTGGAGGAATATTTGTCATCTCTTGTGCTTGAAACTGTGAAAGCCATTCATTAAAATGATTTTCTCTTTTGTATGAATAATTAATTATTTTCTCGGTTGATTCTTGTTCTTCTCTATATGTCAACTCTTCACCTGCAATCGTGTCCACTACCATTCCACAATTATCACACACTATATCACTTGTGTCTGTGAGGAATATGATATTACTATTTTCACATATTCCACATATGTCTTGTTTTCTCACGAATGGTTTATCTATGGATATGTTTTCTACTTGTGCTAAGTAATCCATGTATATATCTTTCCTTTCCAGACCCTTTTTGACTTTGCACTTGAACACATTATCTCTAGACACTTTGTCAGTCGGTTCATCCGCGTCCGCATGTTTTGACATGTAAGGCATACATTTGATGATGTAGTCTGCCATTTCATGTTCATACATTGATTTATTTTCAGGATCATTTTTTATTTTTTGTGCATACTCATCTAACGTATTGTTAAATCTGCTTAAAAAATTACCTTCCATTAATAGTAATGTTTCTTAAACTTTTAACCCCTGTTCTATTATGGGTGTATGAAAAGTACAGAAGTATGATTTGGCACAAGGATTACGAAATTATTTATCGCAGTTTGGAATACACCATAGATCCTGATGCTGACTATATCATCTCTGGTGATTTTTGGTTTCGCGAAGAAAAGTTTTGGAGTCATCATACGACTGAACATTTTGCAGACATTACGAATGTTGATTTGACAAAACATTCTGTTCCTTCAAATGTCAGGAGATGTTTAATTCATGTTAAATATTATTACCGAAACAAGGTATATAAATACATTTCTACGGATATTGATTACGTGTGGCCCCCCCCTGTACCAAAAGAGATGACTTTTACTCTTCCTATTGTTCGTGCTGTTTTGATGGATGATAATGTTCAACAGAGACTAGATGTCACTAAAAAGATACAAAGATTTGCTGGACCTAAGAATAATTTTTATGGTAAAACTATTCTTATCCAGGATATGTTTACATTTAGTAAAGATACATTTGAAAAGGAGTATCCTTACATTGTTATAACGGATATTCTGAATAATGTGAAAGCGTATAAAACAACAAAGTATATTAACCTTCAAACTTAGTAGCTAAGTAAAATCGTAGTTCACCTAGATTTGCAATACTATATTTAAGAATGAGAAACCTATTATCGTTTTCTTGAAGAACTTGAACACTCGAACACATGCTCGTTGCTTTTGTGAAAATATTGAGATATCTGAGTGAGTATACACCTTGTAAAACAGTATCTGTTGTCTCAATGCATTCAATGGATGTTTCTTGATTTGCAAAATCTCCATTGCAACTCAATGAAATTTTATTTTTTTCTCTTCGTATGAGAATTTCATTGCCAATATTGCTCATATCTCTGCATATTCTTTGGAAATCCACGGATGGAATGGATGTCGCAACAGTCATTTGAATTTCTGGAACTTCATATACATTTTCATTAATATCTAGGAGTTTCAATTCAAATTTGGTTGTTGTTTTTTTATTTTCACTAATGATTTCAACATTCATGAATTCTTTACAATCGATAGATAATTGTAGAATATCATTATTTGTTATAGACTTCAAAAGTTTGAACGTGTTTGACATGTTTACTCCTGCGATGATAGGTTCTGCGCATTCATACTCTTCAAAATTTTCAGCAGCGAGAAAGAGATCGATGAGTGATGTTCTCGCTGTGTCGAGTGTTGTTATATAGACCCCGTTTGGTTTGAAATAAATATTGACATCATTGAGAATATCTTTAAGAACTTCAAAACATGCTTTGATAGCGGATGCTTGAACAGTGGATAATTTCATTCCTAAATTACTTATAAGCCCAACTCTTTATGTTCAGTTAGTTTTAGTTTGGTGGTGCATTTGCATCAGTGTATGCGTTTTTTACATCCCTTGTTATTCTTTCTTGAAGTTCAGGCGTCATCGCAGGTTGAAGAGATTTTCCATAACTATCGATTGAAAATGTATTTCCGTCTTCATCATCTTCGTCGTCGAGAGACGAGAATGAACATCTACCACCTCTGAAATCACAATTTGTAATTTCTTTATTTGGAAGCAATGATTCAAACCAATTTTTTATTTCTCGTCCAACCAGTATTTTTCCATTCGTCGTCAAAAGCGTTGGAACACTTGTGACCTTTGTCCTGAATTGGGGTGGAATACCGTGCGTATTGACGTTGTGAAACTTTACGTGATTTTTAAATTCAGGATGTCTATTCAGATAGTCAATCAAGTCATTGCTATGTGAACACTTTGGACTATATATCAGCACAGACATCTTATAGTCATTCATTTTTTATTTGTGAAAAAAAATAACGCAACTTACTATAAGTAAGATGTCCCTCCTCACATTGGTATTTCTTCTTTTGATTGTGTTCGTGTTGAGCAATGCTCAGACGGAAGGTTTCGCTGAGATGTTTGGTTTCGCGGGGCACAAGAGTGTATCCCCTGAACATTTTACTATCGATGACAAACTTGAAAACTTGGATGTGTATAAGCAAGTCAATCTCAAAATGGATCAATATCACTTTCAGGAGATTGTATTCGCATGCAACAAATATGCTGCAGACAAACTGGGTGACTGTACATACATTATTGAGACCTCTGATATAAAACAATATGAACATTCTTCGAATCGTAAAAATATAATTCGTGTTATGTTCATGCTCGTTCGTAATTCAGGATTTGTGTATGGTTTCGCTGTGACATTTGATGTGGAATACGAGACAAATAAAGTGATCGGTGCCCGAACTCAGCCCATGGGTATTGATGTTCCAGACGATGTTGGTGCTTACACAACAGATGGCATCGGTCAAGAATTTATCAATTATGAATTGATCAAAGAAAAGGGTCAGCTGACCAAAGGTGAGTTGGATTCTGTAAAAAATAAATTTGCGTAAATATTAATGGAATGCAATGCTTCGTATATCCGATGTCGTTAAAGTTGATTATGAACGTAAGCGTATCAGAAAAGAGATATACAGAAGAATTTACGACCAATTTTGTAAAAAAATAAAACAATCGACAGAAATGGGCTATAAACATACAATACTTACGGTTCCGCCGTATGTATTTGGATTTCCGACTTTTGATAGATTCATGGCCGTTGATTATTTATGTCGTCAATTTTCTCTCGGTGGTTTTGAGGCCCGTGTCATCGACCCATATTCTATATATGTTTGTTGGGTCTCCAATAAAGCCAAACCTGAACATGAAGTAGTTCCTCCAGTCGTTGAAGAAATAATTGAATTTCCAACTTTAATGAATTTGAAGAAGACGGCTGATAAGTATCGTAAAAATCACAAATGATGGTGCGTGTGCGTGCGTACTCTGACCTCAAAAAAAACACACCTTTATCATAAATGGACAATAATCTCGCTATTCTCGTTGAGGCGAAAAAAGAATACACAGACAAACTGTGTGAATTGATGGCTCCACTTATGATAGATGTTTTCCATAAAATGTTCCAGGAAGCGTCGACTTTGTCTGGCAATCGTAAAGTTCTTCAAATGTTTCAAAAATTATTGAAAGAGGTTCCAAATTGGTCGAATGCCATGTCAAAGCAACACACCGACACTATCGTGAATAAATGTTCATGGTTTGGTGATTTATTGGCTGCTGTTTTCGTGAGTCACGTGAAGATATTGTCATCTGTTCGTCTCCGTTCAGGGAACAAGAAATTATCATTGAAATTGCCAACGAACGAAGTGTTTGTTCAAACGTGTTACAACAACGCGGCTCGTGATATGTATAACGATCCTTATATATTCGGTGAAGTTCAATCTGAGTATACTCGAGACAAAGAACTTTTCAAGCGGTTTAGTGATACGATAGAGACGACTATCAAAGAATTGATTCCAGTTCAACACATTCTTCAAACATACATGAACCAAGACGCTGGCCAGGATGAATACGCCGTCGAGGAAAATGATCCTATTGAGGATGAGGACGTAGAAGTTCCAGTTGAAAATGAAAATGAAAATGAAAATGACCCTCCTCCTCCTCCTCCTCCCGTTCCTGTGAACGAGATGATTGACCCTCCCCCTCCTGCTTCAGGTGAAGGTGAAGGTGAAAACCAAGCAGAAGCGGACGCCTCACCCGTTCAAGTTCAAGAAAGTTCTGTTCCATTCGATACAGAGGTTGGTGTGAAAACCATTAGCACTACTGACACTCCAGACGACAATTTGTTTGAGGACGCACCAGAACAGCGAACAAAAAAACTCAGTTATATGTAAATGGAACTCACAGAGACACTTCGCGACCCCGTGGGAGCGGCATTGGTTGCGGCTGGCTTGACCATTGCGTATTTGTATATCAAGGGTCAAATGAATAATGAACCCAAAAAAGAACTTAGTTATTACATGCGACCAGCGGTATTAAATGCCGTGATGGTTTACTTTATAGTAGATAATGGCGTCGGCCAAAAGGAGACGCTATCTACAGAACCATTTTAACTTAAAGATTATGTAAAGTATATAATATAAAATGGCGTCTGTTTCTGCGTTCAACGATATGATGGGACAATTTCTGGCTGAACTTCACAAGACTTTCCCCCAGGAGTCTGGAATTAAAAAGTTCATGACATCGTTTGAACTCTTGCGCGAGACGAACCCTCGCAAGTGTGTTGAAGCCTATATGAATGGTATTAGTCAATATTCTGCTAAAATTTCGAACAAGGATGAGACGTTCATCACCGATGACCTTGCTGATATTGAATATATCAAGGATTTGAACATCGGTACATGGTGGGGTAGTGCCAAGCCCAAAGTGAAGGAAGCTATTTGGCAATACTTGCAAACCTTGTATATGCTTGGTATGGCTATTTCTGCTGTCCCCGCTGAGACATTGAATATGATCGAACAATTAGCCAGGGATACAGCGCACAAGATGCAGTCGGGTGATGGTCAAATTGATGAGGCTGCTTTACAAAAAATGATGAGTGGTTTTCTTGGTGGTATGATGAAAAAATAAATCATTATACTATAATAAATGGAGAACTCCAGTAGGGTGTCAGTCTTTGACAATCCGGCGATTATATTTGATGTTAATAAGGTTTTCGATTTTTGGCCAATTAGTTCTCAGACTTCAGAAGAGCGAGTAAATGCAACTGTGCGATTTATTATTTATGCGACTTGCATAGTCTATGTACTTAAACGAGATACTCGTATATTTGTTTTGGGCATAATGGCTATAGCTGTCATTTATTTGATGTATAAGAATGGCATGATAAAGGAAAGCATGTATAGACCAGCATTTGGTGACGACCAGGCACGAGGAAACTGTCAACTTCCAACTGCTGATAATCCACTTGGAAATGTTTTGCTTACAGACTATACCGATCGCCCCAATCGTCCGTCTGCTTGCTATAGTCAATCGGTTGCTCCTTTGATTAAGGAACATTTGCAAGACACAATTCCATTTGATTCAGGTCGTTCACGTTCTCCAATGCCAGACCAACAGCGATACGCTGCGTCTCGTCAATTTACATCGATGCCCGTGACAACCATCCCAGGGGACCAAACTGGTTTTGCCGAATGGTTGTATGGTGAAAAGGGTGCTCCAATGTGTAAGTCTGACACTGGGGTGTGTAGTCCAAATGCCCGAGGTGCCCAACTCGAACAATTCCGAGGTCTCGATTTTGATGGAAACAAGCGACGATAAATATTCTTAGTAGATAATAAAATGGCGTTAGACCCTTTTCAGCTCCAGCCAGATTTAATACGAATTCAAAATCCTGCCGTTCCTCCAAGTTCTGCTCTCGACCATGTTTTTTCTTATCCCCAATCAACAAGTGTCAATTATGGGGGGAGCCGTCCAAATACGATGATTTACGGAACTGCTCCATACATGGCTGGTAAAGGTGCTCCAGCGCATTTGATTCAATATAGCGACGAACTTCGTCCACAATCGACTGACCAATTTAAAAGCACAGTTGTTGATGTTTATGAAAAGAACCTTTTTCCAGTGCATAAATCAATGCCAGTTCCTCCTCTCCCCCGTACATACGATCCAGTGAGTTCTCGTGCCGATCTTCAGAACAGTATGTTTGATATGCGATACAATAAAAATATCAACAACTAATATAAATGGCCGATCCATTTTCTGTTTTGGCGGTTTTGGGACTTGTTTACGCAGGTAGAACGTTGAGTAAGTCAAGTGAAACTTATATCAGTAAACCTACGATGAAACAGCTTCCAGACGAATTTCAAGACAACCGACGAGAATTCCGTGTGAATAGCGAAGAGCGAGCCTTGGAAAATCAACAGGTGATTTCTCCATTTGGTGATATAGTAAAACAAGAACGCAGTAGCGGCCAAGAAATTTTGGACATGAAAGATCGTTTCAACGTCGATGGACGAATGAATAACTTGTCTCCCGTTGAAAAGAAAATGGTTGGTCCAGGTCTTGGTATAGGCGCCGACGTTCCGGCAGCCGGTGGTTTCCAACAAATGTTCCGCGCTATGCCTGAAAATGTTGGTGCTTACCGTTTGACAACCCTCCCCGGGTCTACCGGTCCAGCTGTAGACATCACTGGTGGTCGTGGAACTCTCCAACAAGACGTTGGTTTCAATCGCCCAGAGAAGACCGCATTCCTTCCCGAACGCCTTCCAAATGTTCCTGGTCGCGCACAAGGACAAGGTGGTGCCGTTACAGGCGAAGCTGGGCGTCAAAGTTATGAACGCACCAAACGACCAACGAACCGCTCCGAAACGTCTACTCGCACAGATGGTCTCAACTTTGCGCCTGGCAAACACTTCATCAGCGCTGAAACACTCTCACAAGATCCAACGAGAAATAAATCAGACATCGCGGACGAACACTACAAATACAACGATCGCGTGGCTCCAGGTATTTCCAGTTTCCACGGTGGTTATGTCAACTCTTCAGTCATGGATGCTGTCGGTTCGTCCGTCAGAACTCCAGAAGAACTCATGAGATTGGGTCTTCGATATAATAACAGACGTTCAATGCCAGATCGACCAGGGAATGCGGGTCGTATGAATGTTCGTGCTGGTCCTCTTAACCAGAGTGGGGCTCTTACCACTGTTCGTTCAGACAATAACCCTTATGATGGTCGTATTAATCCAGTTAGCGCGGGATGGACGCAACAATACGTGCTTCCAGAATACCAAAATCTCAACCCATACAAAGGACAACCCAACTCACGCCTCGATCTCGACATCGCGAAGAGACAACTCGCGAACAATCCGTTCGCACATCATTTGTCCCAATAATATTTTTATTTCAACCAGAACAAAACAGTCATTAAAATTTTATACATACATTTTAATGAGTGTTGTGAGTGACTACTTGCTCCACATAAATAGCGGTGACAGAGATCCAAATACTTTTGCCAATACAAATAGTTTTGAAATTCAATTGGAAAAAGAAATTTTTGACGTCTCTAAAATCACCATCATGTCAGGTAAAATATATACACCGCAAACCACGATATGTGCCACTAATAACACGTTTCAAGTCGATGATATTACAGTATCATTGGACTCTAAAAATTATTCAGATGGAAATGCGCTGGCTTTAGATTTACAAAACAAACTCACATCCTTGTCTACAAACGTGGAAACTGTTGTTTTCGACAGCAACACTTCATCTCTTATATTTGGAGGAGGTTCGAATACTTTTACATTCAAGTTCTTCAGTGGAACGTATGGATATTCACAAAATGTTCCATTCACCACCCCTCATGAAGTTCTTGGATTTCCAGCGACAGATGTATCATCTACGGGTTCGGTTCTTCGTTCTGGAGCAATACAACTTAATGGACCAAATGCACTCATTCTTCGCATGAGTTGTGGTTCAGATGTTTTTGGACAGGATATATTTCAAGGAAATCCATTTTATACTGGAAAAATTCATCTACTAAACAAAGAATTCACAAATTACATTGGACGGAATGATTGTGTGGAACACAACTTTACATCTGGAAAACTCAAAACACTCCCGAGTATTACATTTGAATTCTTCTATCCAAGCGACGGAAAACTCATACCATATGATTTCAGGAATCAAAATTATTCTCTGAAACTCATGATTACGTGCTGTAAAGATCGGTTAAAAAATACATTAAAACTAAAACGAGATTTGTCATTGCCACCACCAATCAGCATCCCTGAATTTGAGGATCCTGATAGATGGGAAAAGTATAAGGTGTATAGTGCTATAGCTATTATACTTATTATGGGTATGATTATTCTGTATCGTGCACGCTAAACTAAATAATTTATCGGGTGACCGCGTAGACTGGTTGTGGTGGTTTGGTAACATTCTTGTTGAGGTTGCGAACAATCATGAAGACCACGATGGAGAGAAGGGTTGTGAAAAGAGCGGTCAACGCGTAGTGGGAACCACCATTCTTGTTCACACGGATGAGACTTTGTGTCAAAAATCTAACGAGATCCATCCAAGCGATCGCCGCGGCAAAAGAAAAACCACCAACGATAGACGTCAATGATTGAAGTTCAACTTCAGTGGCAACGGTCCGCACGAATTCTTGGCTCATTTTTGTATATTAAATAACTAGAAAATTATTCTGGAAGATATTCTTCCTTGGTCATCATTGTCCTGAATGTTTTACAATGCCTTTTTTTTGCCCCATCGTGTGACACAAAGTCTTCAAAGTATGAATATTCGCTACACTCGCTGCCACGCTCGCTTTGATCATCGATGTATTTGAACCCTCTGTAATCATCGTAAAGGTTCCAACCTTCTGGATCATCCATTATTATCTAGTGCATTTTTTAAAAATTCTTCAATTGGACTCTGAGGCTTCCAATCGTCCCAATTGTCGACGGCTTCATTCACTTTATTCATAAAAGGATCATCTCCTGAGTATCGTTCAAAATCGGGACAATCCTCTTCATCAACGATATCTAGACCGTCGTCGTCGTCTTCGTCGTCTTCGTCGTCTTCGTCGTCATCTTGAAAAAATGATCCACTGTGAACACCCACGGTATGCATTATGCAATATTTCATTGCATATTCCATATCCTTGTCAATCATAACATCTCTGCCACATGCTTTCGCGTATTGTGCAGCCAATACAACAGATTGTTCAAACACTGGTTGAATTATAGTAAGTGCAGCCGATATATAATCCGGTCCTTCACTTTCACTTGTAGTCAGATCAAACCCAGTCCTCATTTTGGTTTATTTATATACTTTGTATTCTTTTATCTAACTTCTGTCATGTATCCATTTTGAAATGAAAACATCTTATACCCTGTATAGTAAACATAAAGGGTCATTACCTCAGACAGACGGTTGACTCTCGATTTAATGTATCCATCAGTTGAATATTCTCCATCTTCGAGTTTTATATCAAGAAATGTCTTATCGGAATTAAATTTTGAAAAATCCAAACTACCAGTGGATTCGATATTCATTGGAGTCATAGAAAATGAATAAGTGTATATATTCTTTCTTGGAGTTGTTAAACGACATTGAAAAGGAATATAATACTTAAAATAATTATGGTCCGAAATAGTCACATCGGGTAAACCCAAAGAATTCAAATAAATTTTCGCGTCCATTATTTTTTCAAAACGGAAACGACTGTCTATGAGATTTATACCATCTTTCACATATTTGCTTTGATATTCTGGAATGAATAGAGTGCTCGTATGAGGAATATCTGTAATAGGTAATTCGTATTCATATGCTTTCTTACGAAGGAACCAGTGTATAGATTTCACTGGAATAGAAGGAACCAAGTTCGTTTTTATAGTGTTTTCATTGAGAACACTGTCGGCGGTTGGATTTCTGAAAACCAAATTGACCAAAAAATCGTACTTTTCTTTAATATAATAGGACCTATCTTCCAGAGACAGTGTTACTTCTTCTGTGATTATGTTAAACTTATTCAATGTTGGAAAATCAAAATCAGTTTGAGATAAAAACTTTGGATCTGATACTGCGAATGATGTTTGTGGCTTACTGAAAAACCAATAACTGTGAAATTCAATCTCAAGCACAATCTTCTGGCGATACATCGCACACAGTGGAAAATAGGGACGATTTGGTTTATTTACATCATATTCTGAAGGTGCATATTTACGAGAAAAGAAAAAACGAAGTGGAATGAGTGTCGGTATGGTTGAGAGTGCACCGTATCCATTCGCGATTAGTTTTTCCTCGTTTCTGACATTATCCACTGGATACATCATTCGGTTGATAATATATTCATTCGCTCTTCTCTCTGATGTATCCAAATACATTTCACTATAAATAACCTGCCAATCGTCGTATATTCGTTCTATCTCTATTTCATCCACTCGGAACGCTACCGATTTGATGATGTGATGACCAACATCTCTTGCATATATACAACGAGGAAGGTAAATCATCAAATACATGTTGGCAAGAAGATCACCCATGGATTGCGGGTTCAGATTGACTTTAACAGTAGTTCCTTCTGGTCCAAATGGCCAGTATTTTTGTTGTGACTTGTTGTCTATTTGTGTTGTTCTATAAAATCTAGTGTAATCGGTGTGTCTTTTGTCAGGTGTAGAATGAAAAAAAGATTTCTCGATGTTTTCTTCTATTAAATGAACATCCTGTCCTCCTATCGCATTCAAAGAAATGACAGCCGCAGTGCTTGGTCCAGAAACATCACACATGCTTGTTGCTTACTACTATATAAAAGTTTTATTTTATATTA